>Ga0209373_10003821_pt1 | contig 13532 bp, 6 predicted proteins | sample Higcelweek5metaG_FD_187173 | JGI IMG/M metagenome (GOLD analysis project Ga0209373, IMG submission 187173) | Freshwater pond sediment microbial communities from the University of Edinburgh, under environmental carbon perturbations - High... | ecosystem: Environmental > Aquatic > Freshwater >...
GTCGGATGGAAGAATGTCGTTGACCAAAACTTGCAAAGCATCGCTCGGCCCTTGGTTGGTTACAAGAACTGTATAGGTCAGGATCTCGCCTGCAATTACCGGGTCGGGGCTGTCTATTATTGTTGCCGACAGATCGGCCAAGGTGTTTACATCCGAATCGAAACTCGAACTGTTGTTGCTATTGTCTGGATCGGAAGTAGAACTTGAGACAACAGCCGTATTGATAATGTTTTCTGTTATAGTGCTTTCAACAGTTGCTTCAATTGTCATCGTAACTGTTGAACCATTTGCTAATGTTCCAATATTCCAAACCGGAGAAGTCCATGTACCTACAGATGGAATAGCTTCAACAAAAGTTAAACCAGATGGTAACAAATCGGTTACAATAACATTCTGCGCACTATTAGGTCCATAATTGGATACAGAAATGGTATATATCAGACTTTCACCTGCAACCACAAAACCGGGAGAACAGGTTTTCAAAATAAACAGATCGGCAGCAATGAATGAGATGGTTACCAGCTGAGTGGTAATTCCACCGGTAATGTCGATTGTTGTTACATAAAAAGTATAGGTTCCAGCCACTAAAAGAGTATTGTTCACAACAGAAATCGCTCCTGTTACGGGGTTAATTGCAGTTCCCGGCGGAAGTGTTCCCGATTCAATTACAGCAGATACAAGTACACCATTGGCATCAGTAACTGTAGCCAAAACGTTCCCATTTGTATGACTAAATAAGTTCTGAGGAGGATTTACAGAATAGACTGATTCAATATCAGGATTAATGACAATATTAACAAGTTGAGTTGTAACTCCACCTGCAATATCTTTTGTTTTTACGGTTATTGTATACGATCCAGCAACAAGTACCGAAGCGTTTATAACGGTTATTTCACCTGTAACTGTATTCATAATTGATCCGGGAGGAAGACTGCCTGAAATTATCGAAGATGAAACCAAAGCTCCATTTCCGTCGGTTACAGTTGCCAGAGTGTCACCAATCAAATAACTATCCACATTCCGTGGAGTATCAACAATATAAATTGATTCAACATCAGGTTCAATAACAATGGTTACTAACTGGACGGTTATTCCGCCCTCTTCATCAATTGTTCTTATTGTGAATGGATATGTTCCGGTAACCAGAAGAGTTGAATCCACAACGGTAATTTCTCCGGTAATGCTATTTAAATCACTACCCGGAGGCAATATTCCTGAAACCAACGTTGCTGAAACTAAATCGCCATTTCCATCAGTTACCGAAGCAAGCAAATCGCCATTCTCATAATCATCAATCAACCTGGGTGATTCAACCACATATTGTGATTCAACATCGGGATTAATAGTTATGCTAATGGGCTGAATGGTAATTCCACCATCTTCATCAACTGTTTTTATAGTTAAAACTGCGCTACCAGCTACCAGAAGCGAAGCGTCGTTCACAAATATTTCTCCTGTTGAAGGATTAAACGAAGTCCCCGACAACAGGGTTCCTGAAAGCAATTCAAAAGAAACAATAGTTCCGTCTCCATCACTTACAGATGCCAAAATTTCACCTGAACCATAATCGTCTACATTTCGGGGTGTATTAACAGAATATACAGATTCAATATCCGGGTTTATAATAATGGAGACCAGTTGAGTTGTTGTACCACCAATTGCATCGGTTGTTGTAATCTCGAATGGATAACTACCGGCAAGTAACAACGCAGAAATTGTTACCGTTATTTGTCCTGTAATTGAATTTAATCCTGTACCTGGAGGAAGTGATCCCGTTGTAAGTGTTGCTGAAACAATGTTTCCATCACCATCAGTCACAGTAGCTAAAGGCTGTCCAATGGTATAACTATCGACATTTTGTGCTGGAGAAACACTATAAATTGCCTCAATATCAGGTACAATTATTATTGTTGTTTGATTATTAGAATAATCGGAGTCATCGTCAGTGCCTTCAATTGTCGCTGAATTGTTATACAATCCGGTTGAGATAACCACAGCAGTTATTTGTAGTTGAACTGTTGCCAGATGTGCTAAACTACCAATTGTCCATATTCCGGTTACTGGCGAATAGGCGCCATTTCCATTGTCAGAATTATAACTATATCCCGTGGGTAATAGGTCGGTTACAAAAACATTGGTTGCATCCGATGGCCCGTAATTGGTTGCCGATAACGTAAATGTAACCTGATCGCCAACACTTGGACTATTATCAGTAACAAGCTTTGAAATTGCCAGATCACTAATTGTCTGAACTGTAATGGTTGCAGTTGAAGAATTATTGAGCATAACTGGATCAGTTGTTGCACTTGTTACGGTTGCAATATTGCTCAACGTTGTTCCATTTGAGATACTGTTATCAACAGTTGCTTTTATAAGGAAACTAAAGTTTGCACCAATGGCTAAGTTACCAAAAGGTAAACTTCCTGACCATATATTCCATGTTAAACCACCATCGGTACTATACGATGGATTTAATAAACTTGCAGGAATAATATTTTCTGTTTCAACATTCACGGCAGTTGAAGGACCCAGGTTTGTTACATTCAATGTGTATGTAATCTCCTCTCCGGCAATAACCGGGTTGGGAAAACCTATCATATTTATAATTAAATCAGCTTCAGTATTTACAACGGTTAATATCTGCGATGAATTATTACTCAAATTCGGGTCGGCAGCATTGCTGGCTACACTAGCAGTATTTAAAAAAGAACCAGTAAAATTGCTGTTGATTAATCCTCTGATTACAATCGTACAATGACCTCCGGCCACAACTGTCCCCGCATTAAAACTACCGGGCCATGCAATGAATGCAGAACGGCAACGAGAAGCATCGGCATTTGAAAGTTCATTAGGAATAACATCGGAGATGATATAACCAGTTGCATCACTTGGGCCATTATTACTATATGCAAGTTCATATTCGATTAACGAACCAGCAACAATGTTCTCGGGTGCAGTTAATATCGTTTTTACAACTGCAATATCAGACTGAAAAGTAATAGTTGTGGCCAATGACGAAGAATTGTTTGTAGCAACAGGATCGGGAGTACTGCTACTAACCAAAGCAGTATTATTTATCGTCCCATTGACATTACTATAAACTTTTCCTTTTACAATAAAAGGAAAGCTGTCACCGAAGTTAAGATCACCAATATTAAGGTTTCCAGTCCACATTGACCAATTAATACCACCATCAGTTGAATAAGTTGCCCCTGTAATTCTTGAAATATCAATATTATCTGTAACCAATACACCTGCGGCATCCATATTCGGACTATTGTTTGTTACAGTAATCGTATACTGAATTGAATCGCCAGCATTTACGGAAGACGGACCACTTTTCACAATTGACAAATCGGCTTCCTTGTTTAAAGCCGTTTGAATAGTTTCGCTATTATTAGCCAAATTTGGGTCGTTTGTTGATGAAACAACACTTGCCGTATTCACAACCGGATCAGAAGCATTATTTGTTACAGTACCCCTTATTTGAAGCAGATATGTTGAATCCTTTTTGAGGGTACCAATGTCAAGGTTGCCAGTCCATGTTAGCCAAGTTGAACCATTGTAGTATTCGGCATTAGCAATAACACCGGCATCTATGTTGTCAACAATATCGACATCATAGGCATTGGTTGGACCATTGTTCAGAACTGAAATTACATAATTAATAGGGCCATTTTTCTGAAGAGGAGAAATTGTTTCTGTTTTTGAAAGAATCAAATCGGCTTCGTTCAAAATGGTTGTGGTTACTGTCGATTGATTATTTGAGTTGTCAGGATCTACAGTAGAAGATGAAACAGTTGCGGTATTAACTAAACTACCTGTCGCATTTGGCGACACATCGCCGCGTATCAAAATATTGTTGCTTCCGGGATAGTTAAAGAGCGGCAGGTTTCTTGTTCCATTCCATACTCCCCATGAGTTTCCATTATTCAATGAATATTCTGCATTGGTAATACCTGATGGTACTGCATCGGCAATTACAATTGTACTGGCATAACTTGGACCATTATTTATAACCGTTAATGAATAGGTAATTTTTGTTCCGGCTATTATAGATGCTGGACCAGTCTTCTCTATTGTCATATCAGAACGGGTAGAAACATTGATTGATTCAACTGCGCTATTATTTGCGGTATTTGGATCGGGAGTACTACTATTTACAAGAGCTGTGTTCGAAAGAACAGAACCGTGAGTTGCAGTTGCTTTTAAAAGACCCCTGACCAGAACAATCGAGTTTGCCCCAGAGTTGATAGTTCCAATTAAATATGGTGAAACCCATGTACTCCAATTAGATCCTCCATCTATGCTGAATTCTACTGAAAGAAATTCAGTTGAAACATTATCGGTAAGTTGCACCAGTTGAGCATCGCTGGGGCCATTGTTACTTATATCAATTGAATAAATTACTGTATCACCTGCAATGAGAGGATCAACATTACTATTTTTTGTAATTGACAAATCTGCTGAAGAATTAATACTTGTAGCTTGAGTTGCACTATTGTTATTAGAATCAGGATCGGGCGTACTACTAATAACTGTAGCAGTATTACTTATTGTTCCGGTAGCATTACTATTAATATTCGCAACTAAAGTTAATGTTGCCGACGATCCACTTGTCAATGTTCCAATGCTCCAATTTGGATTATCCCATGAACCTTCTGAAGTAGTTGCATTTACTAAAGTTAAACCAATTGGAAGATTGTCGGTTGCAACTATATTTACAGCATCGCTTGGTCCACTATTTGAAACAGTAATGGAATATGTAATATTTTGACCGGCTAAAGCTGGATCGGGTGTATCAGTCTTTACTATTGAAAGGTTAGCTGAACTATTCACCAACGTTGACTGTGTAGCACTATTATTGCTCGGTTCAGGATCATAAGTTGTTGTTGTAACCGATGCTGAATTACTTATACTTCCGGTAAAATTACTCGCAACTTTTGCAACAAGTATTAATGTAGGTGAGCCACCATTTTCCAAAGAGCCAATGTTCCAAGTTGATCCTGACCATGTACCAACCGAAGGGGTTGCGCTAATAAAGGTTAAACCCGAAGGTAGCACATCAGTTACCTGAACGTTTTGTGCTTCAGTAGAGCCATTGTTATTAACAGTAATTGTATATGTGATATTGTTTCCTGCAATTACAGGATCAGGTGAATCTATTTTTGTAATGGAAAGATCAGATTCCAAAACCCGAACAGATATAACAGCTAAATCACACCGATCGGGAGGATCTGCATTCATGCAAATTTGATACATCAAAGTGTATGAACCTGCAGGTGTTCCCGGGGCTACGGTAACCGCTCCGGTTGAAGTATTAAGAAAAATCCCGGGTTCAGACCCAGGATCAATGACTGCAACTGACACCTGCGATGGAACAACCGGCAACCCATTATATAAATCATTGCTCAAAATATTTGCTACAGCAGTACCGCCAGTATTCGAGTTTATTGGAGTTCCTACATCATCAATAGCCAAAGGTAGAGGATTGGTTGTTGTAGTTGGATTTGTGAAACTACCTCCGGCAGGTCCAAATTGAAGAGAATAATGCCTCTCCGTATTTTCACGTGTTTGTCCCAATGCAAAAGTTATGACATTATTCGGGTTCGTATAGTTAATTATATATGATGCAGTATTCTCAAAATTTAATCCGTTCAAGCTAGTGGTACGCCCCAGAAAACGGGTTCTTCCTGTTGAAGCGTTAGTAGTGATGACCATTTGTGAGGGATTATTCACAGTATAACTTGTAAAACCTCCATGCTCATTAAACTCCCGGTTGGATGAACTGTTCCCATCCACATCGACACCTGTTATAAAATAGTTGTATAAAAAAATGTCTTGATTTGTTGCACTGTTAAAAAATTGCAAATGATAAACAATGTATCCCCCGGCATCAGACAAAGCACCTATTCGTGGCTGAAACCTGCTTGGAATCCCAAAGGTTACATCATCGTCAAAATTTCGAATGGCAGCATTATTTACCTCTTGAACAGTCAACAAACCGTAAACAGTTATCCCGTTTTTAGTAACAATATTGTTATAACGATGAACTGAACCTTGCGAAGATCCACCATTTCCGTTATTTACAACAACACTCCTGCTTGAATTAGTAAAACTGAGTGTACTGTATTGTAAATCCAAAACAATGGGTTGTGCAAATAGAGAATTTCCAAACAATATTATTGATAAAATCAATAGACCTTTTTTCCAGATATGCAATTTCATAGAAGTTGAAATTAATATTTTATAAACCCCTGCATTTAATAATTGAAGGAACAAGTATGACAATCATTTGTTCAAATCTCAATACGTAAAAAAATTAGATTATCGTAAACAATGGCACGTTCAAAAGCATCAAGAACAATTTTTGAATAAGCAACTTAAATAGCAGATTTGCATATGATTAAAGGATTTCAATATCTTCATTGAGAGTTGTCAAACCTAGTTCCCTGCATTAATACGCTGGATTGGTTCATAGAAACGTGCAGCGACGATATAATTGATGGATTTTTCTTTTGCTTCGAGGTAATCAAATACATCCTTTCCGAAGAATCCACTATCGAGGCGCAACAGGCTGATGTTTTTACCCTGTAACTTAGTAAAAGTATCTTCCAAGAAGGGGATAGAACCTTCGACAGATCCAGTATTGCCACTTATTAACCAAAGGTTTGCTACCAGTTTGACATCTGAAACAAAAGCAATAATGGGATTATGCGAAGCCCTGCCCAGTTGGTGCGGGTTATAGCCACGATTGGCTACTTGCTGTTCTCTGTATCGGGTCAATACTGATGAATCACAATCAAGTGTCTAGCTATCAAAATTTACCGAATTGAATATCCAAGAATAGAAATGGTCGCTTACTAGTTGGATGGTCGCTTGTATGAACTTGGCAAAATAGCATTTGCAAACATCCTGCGCCCGTTCGGGGCTGGGGTATCTGCTCGTGTGTATGCATCTTCGAAAATGAAGGAAAATCGAAGTATTCTCCTGACCAGCATGCAATGGTCAACGTCTCTTAATGGTTGAACAACAGGAAACAAGTTGAAATATTTGTTTCACCTATGTTTCACCAGTCAATAAAAAAGGGTTAGCAACTAGTTGCTAACCCCTTGATTTTAAGTGTGGAGAATATCGGAATCGAACCGATGACCTTTTGACTGCCAGTCAAACGCTCTAGCCAACTGAGCTAATCCCCCTAATACAAAAAACTCAGAAATCAAGAGCTGAATTCACGAAATCTGAAGCACTGCAAATATATAATATTTCTGAAAAAAACATCGACTTAAAACGGGTTTGACAAAAGTTTTAGAACATTAAAATTCGGCATAATTTTTTTCTGGTAACGAACAATAAACAATCGAATAATTACGTTATTTTAACAAAAGAGTTCTGAAAATACTAAGAAGCTGAAAAGTTGATGATTCTCACACAGATTGAAAACAATCTGATACCCAAAATCGTATTTGAAACATTAATAAATCTTTGCTATGGAACTTAAAAAAACAAAAAAGGCCAATCTCGAAACAAAACGAAACTATTTTATCTTGGTCGGACTAGCAGTTTCAATGGGGATAGTTTTGATGGTACTTGGCCTAAGCGATCAAGTTGAAGCTAACGAAATTTTTAAAACTTCGACTACCGATGAAGGTGTAACCGAAATAGTCTCAATTCCAGTTACAACAGAGGCTCCCCTACCACCGCCTCCACCACCAATGCCACAATTGTTCGAGGCAATAATAATAACCGAAGACAATAGCAAACTGCCTGATTTCGAATTTGGGACCACCGAAATAACCGAAGGAATCCCAATCGAAATAATTAACGCTTACAACCTTTCGGAAGAAAAGCACATCGACACTAACGATTCAATATTTAGAGTTGTTGAAGAAATGCCCGAATTTCCAGGAGGCCAATTATCTCTGCTGAAATGGATTGCCAATCACATCAAATATCCTGAAGAAGCAGTACAAAATGAAGTTGAAGGACGAGTATTTGTCCAGTTTGTTGTAGACAAAGATGGAGGTATCAGTAATGCGCTAGTTTCAAGAGGAGTAGACACAGCAATAGACAATGAAGCCCTGCGGGTAGTGAATAGCCTTCCAACATGGAAACCGGGAAAACAAAGAGGAAAACCAGTAAGAGTGGCTTATACAGTCCCCATCAAATTTGAACTTAAAAAAGAGTAAACAAACCTTCGGACAATCTAAAACAAAAAATACCTAAAGAATTTCAATCTAAAGCTGAGAATTCAAAAAAAATAACAGCCAGAACAATTCTATTAATGAGATATTTTATAACTTTAGCCCCTTGTTTGGAAATATTAAACGCATTAAATAATTACTATGGAACTTAAGAAGACACCGAAAGCTGATCTTGAAAACAAGAAGGGTTATTTTACCCAGTTTGGTTTGGTGGTTTCATTGGGAATTGTTCTTACAGCTTTTAACTTAAACGATTCAGTAAAATCTGCTAATAGTTTAGGCGAAGCAGCTACAGAAACAATTCAGGAGGAAGTTATTCCTATTACTCGAGTAGAGGAGGTAAAACCACCACCACCACCACCACCACCAAAAGTTATTGAGACCTTTGCGATTATCGACGACAATGTTGAAATCGAAAATGATGATTTTGATTTTTCTTCGGAAGCTGATAACTCAACGGTTATTGATGCATTGCCCGAAATAAGCAAACCAAAGGAAGATGATGATGAATCAAAGGCCGAAGTTTTCGTAATTGTAGAAGACATGCCTGAATTTCCGGGTGGTGAGTTAGCACTTCGCCAATGGATTGCCAACAACGTTAAGTATCCGGTAATTGCAGCTGAGAATGGTATTCAAGGAAAGGTTTACGTGCAGTTTGTTGTTGACCGCGATGGCGGAATCAGCAATGCTCGTATTGCTCGTGGTGTTGATGCATCGCTTGACCAAGAAGCCCTACGCGTTGTAAACAACCTTCCAAAATGGAAACCTGGTATGCAGAGGGGTAAACCTGTAAGGGTATCTTACACTGTGCCTATTAATTTCCAATTGCAATAAGAATTTTAAAACAATCAAATATCCTGGTTCCGACAAATGCTGGAACCAGGTTTTTTTATGCATTATAGAATGGCCGATCAAAATACAACAGAACAAAGACAAGAAACCGCGGTTTTAATTGGGTTAATAACTCAAGATCAGAACGAAGCGAAAGCCAAAGAGTACATTGATGAACTCGAATTCCTAGCCGACACCGCCGGGGCTATTGTTGTAGCAAAATTCTTTCAACGTATGATTTCAGCACATCCCGTAACATTTGTCGGTTCGGGTAAGCTTGAAGAAATTGCTTCGTACGTTAAAGAAAACGAAATAGATACGGTCATCTTTGACGATGAACTCTCGGCCACTCAACTGCGCAACATCGAGAAAATTGTTGAATGTAAGGTGCTTGACCGCACAAACCTAATCCTCGATATTTTTGCTAGTCGGGCTCAAACCACTTATGCTAAAACACAGGTGGAACTTGCTCAACTTCAATACACGCTACCAAGGCTAACCCGAATGTGGACCCACCTCGAACGACAAAAAGGTGGTATTGGGATGCGCGGCCCTGGCGAAACTCAGATTGAAACTGACCGACGGATTATTCTTGATAAAATATCGCGACTCAAAGAACAGCTCAAAAAGATTGACCTACAGATGACTACGCAACGTAAAAATCGTGGCAAAATGGTACGCATTGCTCTTGTTGGCTACACAAATGTTGGAAAATCAACGTTGATGAATTTGCTTAGCAAATCGGAAGTTTTTGCTGAAAACAAGCTATTTGCTACATTAGACACAACGGTAAGAAAAATGGTAATCGGCAATCTCCCATTCTTGTTGACCGACACCGTTGGCTTTATCCGTAAACTACCCCACGGATTGGTTGAATCTTTTAAATCGACTCTTGATGAAGTTCGCGAAGCCGATATACTTCTTCATATTGTTGACATATCGCACCCCGGATTTGAAGAACAATTAGAAACGGTAACAAAAACACTCGAAGAAATTAAAGCCTCCGACAAACCGGTAGTGTTCATTTTCAACAAAATAGATGCGTTTACCTACATCGAAAAAGATGCTGATGACCTTTCGGCAATTACAAAAGAAAATTATTCGCTCGAAGACTGGAAAAACAGCTGGATGGCCAAAAACAATACACCTTCGATTTTCATTTCGGCAAAACAAAAACAAAATATTAACGAATTAAAATCTTTGCTTTATGAAGAAGTAAAGAAGATTCACGTTACCCGTTTTCCGTTTAATGATTTTCTCTATTTGACCGACCTTGAACAGGAAGAATAAATTCAACTAACAATTGTTCCGATTCTATTCACTGTGCATTGGTCGGAAGAGCTTTTCAAAATTTCGGAAACAGTTTTGCCCAAAACCGGGTGAATAAAATTAGGTGCTAATTCATTTAGTGGTTCTAATATAAATTTCCGGTCTTGAATATGAGGGTGTGGAATTATCAGGTCATCAGAAGAAACTATTTCGGCACCGTAAAAAAGAATATCTATATCAATAATACGCGATTCATAACCCAAAGCATATCCACGCGTCCGACCCAAAATCGCTTCAATCTTGAGACATTCATTAATAAGTTGATTTGCAGGAATATCTGTATCGATTTCAATAACCATATTCAGAAATTTATTCTCAGAACGAAAACCCCAAGGTTCGGTCTCGTACACAGACGAAATTTGATCGATCGACCCGAGAGCACCAATCTCGTTTATAGCTGATTTAAGGTTCAGTTCCCGTTCGCCAAGGTTAGTTCCTAACGATAAATAAACAATTCCCATTTAAAAAAATAGTTTTAAGATAAGCCCTACAAAATATTCAATTTCTAAATATATTCGCTTTATTGTAACGAATTGAAAAATATCGATACTAATCTCGAAAATGAAACAAATTTAACACACATATTTCATGAAAAGTTTCTTAAAATACACTTTAGCAACCATTGTTGGGTTCTTCATAGTTATGCTCCTCTCGATACTTATACTTGGAGGTATTGTTACTGTAATACTAGCATCTACCGACAAAACAGAGGTTATAATTGAAGATAATTCAATTCTGCAAATCGAATTAGATGAGGCTATTGTCGATCGTCAACCAAATGATCCGTTACAAGGTCTTGAAATTCCATTGCTCCCAAGCACAAAAAAATTAGGATTGGACAACATAATCGCTTCAATCGAAAATGCTAAAGACGATGAGAATATAAAAGGTATCTATCTGAAACTTGAAGAAGTTGGAGCCGGATATTCAGCCTGCGAAGAAATCAGAACTGCTTTAATGGATTTTAAAGACTCCGAAAAATTCATATATGCCTATTCTGAAGCATATTCCCAAAAAGCATATTACCTTGCAACAACAGCAGATAAAATCTACATCAATCCCCAAGGAATGTTAATGTTTACGGGTATTGCATCACAATCATTATATTACAAAAAAGCGCTCGAAAAACTTGGAGTAGAAATGCAAGTAATTCGCCATGGAAAATTCAAAGCAGCAGTTGAACCATTCCTTCTCGAAAAAATGAGCCCCGAGAACAAAGAACAGATCAGCAGCTACATAGGAAGCATTTGGGGAAATGTGTTAGAAGGGATTTCAGAATCGAGAAACATTACAATACCCCGCTTAAATGAAATTGCCGACCAGAACATGCTCTACCGTCCGGCAGAAACTTTATTAACAAACAACCTTGTTGATGGGTTAATGTACGAAGACCAAGTGTTAGATATTCTGAAAGAAAAAGCAGGAATTGCAAAAGATGATAAAATTCCGTTTGTTAGTCTGGCCGACGTAAAGTCAGCAGCAAAAAAAGCTGGAGGTAAGGAATTTACAAAGAACAAAATAGCTGTAATATATGCATCGGGCGAAATTGGCATGGAGCCATCGAGCTCAATTACAGAAGAAAGCATTTGCGGCCCAGAGCTTGCTGCCACAATTCGCGAAGCCCGAGAAGATTCTACAATTAAAGCAATTGTACTAAGGGTTAATTCTCCGGGCGGAAGCTCATTAGCTTCAGAATTAATATGGAGAGAAGTAAAACTTACTACAGAAAAGAAACCTGTAGTTGTTTCTATGGGCGATCTTGCAGCATCTGGAGGTTACTACATTGCCTGCGCAGCCGACACAATTATTGCAAACCCAACAACACTAACAGGTTCTATTGGCGTATTTGGTCTTATCCCCAATTTAGACGGACTTCTAAGTGGTAAAATTGGCATTAACTCCGAAACCGTCAAAACAAATAAATTGAGCGACATGGCATCACTTTACAGGCCAATGAGCGACGAAGAGATGATGATAATGCAAAGTATGGTTGAAGATGTGTATACAACTTTCGTCAATCACGTTTCGGAAGGCCGTGGGCTTACTTATGCTCAGGTTGACGAAATAGGACAAGGCCGTGTTTGGACTGGCGAATCGGCCCTAAAACTTGGCTTGGTCGACATATTGGGGAACCTAAACGATGCAATTGAAGTTGCAAAAGAACTTGGAGGTTTAGACGAATACCGAATTGTGAAATTACCAAAACAAGCAGCTGCCCTTCAGCAAATTATGAATGATTTTTCTTCTAAAATGAAAATGAATATCATAGAAGAAGAACTTGGCGATGCTGCAAAATACTATAACACAATTAAAAACCTACACGGGAAAAATGGAATTTATGCCAGAGTTCCTTTTGAATTTGAACTAAACTAATTTTGAACATTAAATAAGTTAAAGTTGCCTGCAATGCAGGCAACTTTTTTTTGTAACAACAGCTCTTCTTAGTAAATTGGCAAATTAATTCAAAAGATGAGCAAAATTCTACTATATCCATTTGCAATGATTTACGGACTCGTGATATCCATCCGTAATTTTCTCTATGATTCAAATGTTTTCCACCATCACGATTTCGAAGTACCTATTATTTCGGTAGGCAATCTCACCGTTGGTGGAACTGGCAAAACCCCTCATGCAGAATACCTTATCAGCATTTTGAAAAAAGAATCGAATGTTGTATTCCTAAGCCGTGGTTATAAAAGAAGAACAAGGGGTTTTATTCTCGCAACAACACAATCAACAATTGAAGAAATTGGAGATGAAGCTGTTCAGATAAAACAAAAATTTCCTGAAATCACAGTGGCCGTTTGCGAAAAAAGAGAGGTTGGCATTCGTAAAATGCTAAATAACAAAGATCTAAAAATTGATGTCATTATTTTAGATGATGCATTTCAGCATCGAAGCATTGAGCCAAGTATCAACATTTTACTCTTTGATTACACCCAACCTGTTTACGACGATAGTCTTATGCCCGTAGGCCGGTTGCGAGAATCGATTAAGTCGAGCTATCGCGCCAATTTCATCATCTTCACAAAATGCCCAAGTTTGTTGGCTCCTATCGAACAACGAATTATTAAGAATAAACTCGACATAAGGCCTTATCAAAACCTTTTCTTCACAAGCATAGTTTATGGCGAAATTACCCCTGCTGAAAAAGGGAGATCTCTGTTT
>Ga0209373_10003823_pt1 | contig 13531 bp, 5 predicted proteins | sample Higcelweek5metaG_FD_187173 | JGI IMG/M metagenome (GOLD analysis project Ga0209373, IMG submission 187173) | Freshwater pond sediment microbial communities from the University of Edinburgh, under environmental carbon perturbations - High... | ecosystem: Environmental > Aquatic > Freshwater >...
GCTTTTGAATAATCATCAAGAGCACCTTTATTGTCTTTGATTCTGCTTTTTGCTATCCCTCTATTGTAATATGCCTCAGCATATTTTTTATCAACCTCAATCGCTTTGGTATATAGATCAATTGCCTCTTTATATTTCTTTATATCGAACTTTTCATTTGCTGCATTATACAATTCTTTTGCTGATTGTGCATGAGCAACAGTACAAAGAAGAACGAATGACAATAGATAGAATAGTTTTTTCATACTTAATTAATTAATTTTTCCATGTTTTATGTAACTCACTTATTTGCATTTGCACATAAAAACATGTTCGTTTTATTAAACAAATTGAATAGTATTTATTCGATATTAATAAAGGTTTCCCATTAGATATTACTAATGGTTTTAGATTTTTAAGGCAGCAAAAATATAACTTTTTTATTATCATACTTGTTAAATAAAACCTAATTTCTCTTTCAAATTTCATAATAGTTCTATAAAAAAATAGACCTACTAATTTGTCAACGAATAACTTTTCGTTTTATCAGAAAAAATTGAAAAGTTCCTACCACTGGTTTTTACGCCCTTTTTATTAACTTCAACATGAAAAAGATGCGTTTTCTTATTTTAACAACTGATAATAGTTTGTAACTTACAAACCATACCAATGATTAAGCTCTCTCAAAATAAGGATTAGTGAATGGTGAACAATTTTAAGGGGGGAAAAAACGATGAAATACCACAAGCATCCCATAATGATCTTTATCATTGGATTACTGTTGATTACAGCAATTCAGAATGGTTTTTCGCAAGATCCTAAATATAAATTCAAGCACATTTCCGATGTCGATGGACTTCCGAGCTTGAATTCCAAATCAATGCTGAGAGACAGTAGAGGATTTATGTGGATTGGTACAGAAAGTGGTTTGTGCAAATACGATGGGTATTCAATTACTGTTTATACTGAGAATATAAAGGATACAACCTGCTTGCCGGGAAATTACATACGAGACATTGTTGAAAAGGAAGACGGTAACATTTGGATTGTTACAACAAGCGGATTATGCCTTTATAATAAAGACTTAAATTCATTTAAAAGATATCTTCCTGAACCTGGAAATAAAGAAAGCATAAATTCTTCAATCATCTTTTCTATTGCAAAAGAAGAAAACGGAAATCTTTGGATAGCAACCAACGATTCAGGCTTAAATTATTTTGATGTGAAAAAAGATAAGTTTAAGCACTTCACTCATTCTGATTCTGACAAAAATAGTATTGTTAATAACAATTTGACAAAGGTTTACCTCGACAAAAAAGGTAGATTGTGGATAGGCACAATAAACGGGATTGTGGATTTATATTCCATCGCCACAAATGAATTTAAACATATACTTCTTCCCGATAAGATAAATCATTCGTTCAATAGAGATCAGATCAGAGACATTATTGAAGATCATTCGGGAAATATATGGATCGGAACCAGTGGTTCAGGAATATTCCGCCTTCAGTTTAAAAATGATGACATCGTAATCGATCAGTTTTTAAGTCATTCTAACTCAGCTATTGACATCTCAAATAACTATGTATCGTGCCTTGAATTGGACAAGTCGGGCAATCTTCTTGTTGGCATGGAAAACGGAGGCCTCAACTATATCGATTTCAAACAAAATAAGACGTATCATTATTTAGCAGATCTATTTGACAACCAATCACTTTCACATTCTTCGATATGGGACATATACATCGATCAAGAATCAAACCTTTGGGTTAGTTGCTACTCGAAAGGAATTGATGTGAGTTTCAACCAAGAATTCAGCTTCAAATATTTGTATACTATTCCCAACAATAAAGAAAGTCTTGGATTTAATACCGTTTCTTGTTTTTTTGAAGACAAAAAAGGCAACATGTGGGTTGGAACAGATGGCGGAGGACTTGACCTTTTTGATAGAAAGACCGGAATATTTAAGCATTATACAACAAAAAACTCATCATTACCAAGTGATGCCATACTTGCAATTTTTGAAGATAGTAAAGGTGTTTTATGGGTTGGATCATGGTCGGGTGGATTAAGTTATTTCGATCGCAAAACCGGCAGTTTTAAAACTTTTACAACAGAAAACAGCGGAATTAGTTGTAACAACATAATCTCACTTTTTGAGGATAAAAATGGACTTTTATGGGCCGGAACATTCTGGTGCGAAGGAGGATTAAACACTTATGACAGAGAAAATAAACTATTCAAAAAATATACAATTGAAAATAGTGGGATTATTGATAACACCATTTTTTGTTTGAAAGAAGACTACAATGGGTTATTATGGATTGGAACAAACAATGGTCTTTCAGCATACGATTTAACAAAAAAAAGTTTTACAAATTACAAAACTGTTGAGTCTGATTCTTCAACAATATCGCAAGTGACAATAATGGCCATTCTTGAAACAAAAGATTCAGTTTTATGGATTGGAACAGCCAATGGTCTCAATAAATACAACAGGGAAACAAATACGTTCAAAAGATACTATGTAAAAGACGGGTTGCCAAATAATTATATTGCCGGGATGGAAGAAGATGACGAGGGGAATTTATGGTTGTCAACACAAGATGGGATTTCAAAATTTAACCCTAAAACAAACCAGTTTACAAACTACAAACTTTCATTCGGATTACAGGGAAAACAATACTACCGTTGCAGCCATTATAAAGCAAGTGACGGAACCATCTACTTTGGAGGCACAAACGGGTTCAATATGTTCAATCCCAAAGACGTTAAAGACAATAACTATAAGCCGCCAATCTATTTCACAAACCTTACTGTCTTTAATAAACCTGTTACAATCGGATTACATGATTCGCCTATTAAAAAACACATATCTGAGGCCGATGAAGTGGTATTGACATACAAGCAAAACTCGTTTACTTTCGAATTTACGGCTATCAACTACAAAACCGTAGAAGAAACCCGTTTTGCATATATGCTCGAAGGTTTTGATGCAGACTGGATTTATTCTGGCACGCAGCGTTCTGCATCGTATACCAATATCGATCCCGGGAAATATGTATTCAAAGTAAAAGTTCCCCACAACAGTGGCATCGAAAATGAAGATGGAATTTCAATTCAGGTAATTATTGCCCCACCTTTTTGGAAAACCTTATGGTTTCGAATTTTAATGATATTACTCTTTACAGCCATTCTGCTCGGAATTTATGGTTACAGGATTAAAACAATAAGTGACAGAAACAAGGAGTTGTCGAGATTGGTCGATGAAAGAACCAGTGAATTAAATCAATCGAACATATTGCTTGAAAAGAGACAACAAGTAATTGAAGAAAACACTGAAGAATTGCTGGCTCAGAAAGAGGAACTTATTAAATCGAACACACTATTAGAAGAGGTAAATGCTACAAAAGATAAATTCTTCTCTATAATTGCCCACGACATTAAAAACCCATTCAGCACCATGCTCGGCTTTACCGAATTGTTAAAAGAAAGGTATAGCGAATTGTCTGATGATGATAGAAAAACGATGATCGATCAGTTATCTGAATCTGCTGAAAATATTTTTGATCTGCTCGAAAACTTATTGGTTTGGTCACGTTCACAAAGGGGAACAATTGAATTCCGACCTCAGAAAATTCATTTTAAAACATTGGTAGATAAGATTATGGCTTTACTAGGACAAAATGCCGCAGTAAAAAACATCGAATTGATCTCTCAGGTTGAAAATGATTCGTTGGAAATATATGCCGACCCCCAGATGCTCGAAACGATAATTCGAAATTTGGTAAGCAATGCAATTAAATTCACAAACAGTGATGGACAGATAATTATCACTGCAAAAACAGATGAGAACAATGTTATTATTGCTGTTTCCGATAATGGAATAGGAATGAAAGAAGAGGTATCTTCAAAAATTTTCAGAATCGATTCAAATTACTCAACGCTTGGAACCAACAAAGAAAAAGGTTCTGGATTCGGACTCATCCTTGTGAAAGAGTTCGTAGTCAAGCACAATGGAGTAATACAGGTAAAAAGTGAACCCAACAAAGGAAGTACTTTTACCATAATTATGCCTCAGGATTAAAATACAAAGCAGCTAATTCGTTAGCTCCTTTAATTTATTTTCCCATAAGCTTTTCAAGAAAGATAAGAGAATCGGACTTTTCAAAGTCAAACGTTAGTTTACATTTCTACCATTTAGCAACCTTTTATCCTTTTTCAAATTCATTTTACCTTCAAATTTTGAAGCCATACCGATTTCAGCCTCAAATTTTGTTGCCAAACTTGTTATATCGCATTGAATTTTAACCAAGGCTTCATTTAATAAATCAATTCTGGTTTGAGTTGAACGTTATTGTTGCCGCAATTTAATCCAATATAATAGCCATGAAGAAAATTTTTGTAATAATCAGTCTGTTTTCCATTTTTGGTTTGTCGGCAGCTAGATCCGAAACCCTGACTTCAACACAAAATCGGTTTATCGATTCGCTGGTCACAGCCTCAGTCCCAAACACAACAACCGGAGTTGCAGTTGGAATTGTCCGTAACGGAGAAATTATTTTCTCGAATTACTACGGATTGGCTGTACAAAGCAATCGAGTCCCTATTACCGATTCAACTCGGTTCAATCTCGCATCTTTCTCAAAGCAATTTACAGCAATGTGTTGTTTAATACTCGAACAGGAAAGCAAACTCGACCTCGATGCCGATATTCACACTTATCTACCCGAACTTCCAAATTACGGACAGAAAATCACAGTACGCCAATTACTGCATCACACCTCGGGGTTGGCATCAACCGATGTTTTACGATTGGTAAGCGGTACCATTTTCAATTCAAAATGGAGCCAAACCGATGAATTTAATCTGATTAAACAGTACCCTACGTTGAATAACGTTCCCAATGCTGAGCATTTATATTGCAACACGGGCTATTTTCTCCTCGCAAAAATCATCGAAAAAATATCGGGAAAAAGCTACGAAGCTTTCCTGAACGAAAGAATCTGCACTCCACTTGGCATGTACAATACCACTGTTTACGACGTTATGGGTGAGATTATAGCCAATGCAGCCAATGGTTATATTTTTAAAGATAATCGTTTTGAAGAAAAATTCACTGGGATTGAATCAATCTATGGATCTACCAATCAATATTCTACATTGAACGACCTTTTAAAGTGGGATTTGGCACTTCTCAACGGCACTCAGTTGGGCAACCAACTCATAGAAAAAATAATGGTACCAACCGATACCCTCAACAATGGAGACACCATCAGCTACACATATGGTTTTAACGTGTGGAATTACAAAGGAGAAAAAGTAGTTGAACATGCAGGATTTACCGCTGGTTTTCAAACCCGAAATTTCATTGTACCAGGAAAAGATTTTGCTGTGATCGTTTTATCAAACAACGAACAAACGGGTGTTTGGGAAATTGCAACCAAAATCACCGATCAATTGCTGGGATTGGTTGAAAAACCTGTGGATGAGAAAATTTCGATTTTCTTTGATGTGAATGAATCGTCAAAAATTGTTGGACAATATCGGCTAGATGAAGGATTGGTCTTAACCGTTGAACCCAGAGGCGATTCACTGATTTTGAAAATACCCGATGCCCCCGATTTCCAACTTTTTTGTGAAAAAGGGCAAACCTTCTTTTTGAAAGCTTTTGAAGCAGGTTGCACATTTAGTGATTTGAAAGATGGAAAATACCGAAGAATCACTTGGCATCAAGGTGGTAAAGATATTCAGGGAATAAGGGTTGAAAAAGCTGAAATTCTTAGCAATAGTCAATTACAGAAACTTGCGGGCGTTTATCGGAATGAAGTTCTGAATGTAAATTATCAGGTGAAAAATTGCGAAGGGAAACTGATTATTACACTGCCTGAAGTATTTGCTTCGTTGTTGGGCATTGACCGCGATGTAGCTTTAAACGATATGGGAGAAGGAATCTTTTATGGAAGCCGAATAGGACAAATTTCGTTTGAACACAACAAATCTAAAAAAATTGAAAGTATGCATTTTATCGATCTTGGCCGAATTAGGAATATTGAATTCGAACGAATCAAATAGAACAGATTAAAACAAATAACCCCGTCAAGATTAAAAAATTGACGGGGCTTTTATTTGAAATTTTTATGTTTCCTAATATTTAAAAATCACACGCACATAGTCCAACAGCGCATCGTTAATTTCTCCATCCATGTTGATGTTCCAATCTTCGAATTTCAATTTAAGTTGGTTCGAGCCTTTGTTTAACGATGTTTCAATGGTGTTTGAAAAACCCCAGTCGCTCCACTCGCCCGTACCACGTTGCGGAAATACCCAAACGCCCGAATAGTTGCCGTTGGTGTACACGCTGCGAATTCCACAGTTGTTATCGGTATTCCATGGGCCTGTTCCGTTGGCATAGCGGCAATCGAGCAAGTAGTTCCCGGCTTCAGGAACAGTAATATTGATGCTAATTTCGCGGTTTTTGCTACTGCTGATCTCCACAAATCCGTTACCCGAAAAGTTGGTATAAGGTAAGTTCGATTTTGCCACAGCACTTTCAACCTCAACAATTCTCTTGTCGGCATCGTTACCCACTAAAACGGGTTCACTGCTGAACGATTCTATCTTTTCGTTATCAAGTGCAATTACTTTGTATTCGGCAAATTCATTGGTATTCACTTCAAACCGATTTTCAGAAATAGTCTTCACAACTTCACCATTTTTGTAGATATTGTAAGAACCAGCTCCAGGAATGGCCTCCCAAACTAACTGTATATCAATAATTTTCACTTGCGGATTGGTTAATGAAAACTTATTCGGAACCAAATTAATTTTTGTTGCGCCAAAGTTGTTGTTCGCCATTTCTATCTCAATGGTATGTTTTCCTTCCAATGATGATGGGATGAAAGGAACATCAGAAACTTTCCCATCGAGCTTGAACGAAGCGATTTGGTTTCCGTAGCCTTTCACCGTAATATCGAGCTTTGCCTTGCGGTAACTAAAGTTCGAAAGGGTTTTTGTGCCTCCATAAGCAGTTGGAATTACTGGTTGAAAACGGATGCCATCGGGTTCGAAGTTGATGCCCACAAACACACGGTGAACCATGGCCAAATTGCCGGCCATACTCCACAACATTCGGTCTGAATTGATTTCGGTGCCCACATAGTCGCCATTTTGGGCTACCATGTTTTCATAGTTTGTAAGGAACAAAGCTCCCGGACGATAAATGGCCGCCAACCCGTGCAGCAAAGCGGTTTCGTTGCCTGCTTTTGCAGCGGCAAGGTTCCAAAACGATTGCACAAAAGGCCAAATACCGTTGTTGTGATACGGCGGAATGCCAGGTATTTGCGGATAAATACATGTAGTTCCGAAAGTGGTAACGGGTGATTTGTCCATCACCGATTTTGCCTGTTCAACATCGGCAATACCGAACAATACGGTAAATGCTTCGCCCAATGCTTCGAAGCGGGGCGAAAGAATCAGCGAACTACGACCGTACAAATATTGTCCGTAGTAACCTTTGTCGGCCATCCAGAGGTATTGGTTTACACCAGCTTTGATCTCTTCGGCGCGTTTCAAATAGCTGTCGTTGGGCTCGCCAAGCAGTTTCGCCATTTCGGCCAAAATAATGTTGGCCTGATAATGTACGGCATTGGTTCCGAGGTTTTCCGACACGTAAATATCCATGTTCGACATCCACTTCGGATAGGTTTGTTCGCGCCAGTCGAGGAACGACGATTCGCCGCGGTTCATCCCTGTTTTTGGCGAACGGATGGTTTTCTCGTCGTCGGCCAGCGTGTTTTTGATGACTTCGAATGCCGTTTTCAGCCACACTTCGTCGCCCGTTACTTTATAGATTTCCCATGCCGCCAGTGCCCACGAAGTTCGGTCAGACGAAACAGGCCACGCACCGCCCGAGCCGGTATCTTGCACAATCCGTCCGCGTTTTACCTTTTTCATCAAACTAATTTGAGCCACTTTGGGTTCGTGATAAGCAAAAGCAAGCAGCGTACTGAAGCTAACGTCGCGGGTCCATACCCCACCCCATTTTGCCCCGGTTCGCAAAGTACTATCGGGTTCGATATTCAAACGGGCTTCTTCCAGCGAAAGATTGAAAAGTGCATCAACAAGCGGCTGATCTGATTTATACGAGGGTTTCATGGAAATATCCTGCGAAAGTGTCCATGTTTTGGTTTGATTTTCCTTTTCGTCGAAAGGATTGAAAACCACCGAAATTTCGTAAATACCATCGCCATCGGGGTCTTTCAAGTCGAATGCCTTCTCTTCGAGGTTCACAAAGTCCCAAGTGAGCGGTTCTGTTCCGCCGGCAATGTAAACAGCCTTGAAATCGTCTTTCGCAATGCGCGTACCGTCGAAGGTTTCGTAATACCCTTTTTCGGCAAACTGTTTCAACACCGGGTTCATGTCGAGCTTGAACGTATATTCATAATTCACCGGAAGCTTGGTACCTGGATCGCCCGGATTTGGGGCATCTTCCTGACCAAAAGCAATTACAGGCGACTGATGTTCTCCGTCGCCAATCACTACCCAATGGTCGGCCCCTGAACGCTTCTCGTTGTCTTTCTCGTTAATGCAGAATTTGAACGTAACCAACCGCGAAAAGTTCTCGTGTGCCAGGCTCCGGTAATTCGATACAATTTTGGTTGGCGATTCTACCTGTGCGGTAAAACTGCCCTGCACCACTTTATCGGAATAAACCATAAACTCGGGCGATTGATACAAAATCGCTGGTTTCTTCTCGGTGCAACTAATCCCCGCAATAAGGATCAGCAGAATGGAAAGGTATTGCTTCATATTTTGTTTTTTTAAATTATTCTCCGGTAAAAAATTTAAAAACATTTGTATTCCTTATATAGACCGAAACAGACAATGAAGTGACGATCTAGGGCTTTCTTTTCGCCTCAAGCCGGCTAGGCTCTTCATTTAGCTCCGCTGATTTTCAATTTTTTCTTGACAAAAAAAACGAAGCAAAAAAGTCAAGTCTCCCAAAAAAAAGCATCTCCATCGTACACTCTTTTTTGTCATTACAAACTTGCTTTCACCCAATTTTTTTTTCTTTTTCTTGACTCTCAAGAATATTCATTAATTCTTAAAACGTTGCTGGACAACAGTGGTTTTTTTATTTTTTATCAGTCTGAACGATGATTTTATCGTTTCGCAAATCCAATGGCACACAAATGGTTAACGTGCCATTCTGTTTATTCCAGCTCCACCCTGCATTCGCCATTTCTACTAACAACCAATCGGTGTCAGATTTTATTTTGATCGGTTTTAATTTTTTTCCAGCAAACAAAACCGCTGTAGGAATTTCTTTCAAATGTAGGCTGTAGATCAGGTTTCTGCTTTTGGGTTGAAAATTATTTTCTGCTTTTTCGGTGTAACCAATCTCCAACTGCTCTTTTTTACTTGCGCATTGAATCGTTCTTTTTACAAACACATTCTGCTTATAATTGTTGGTTTCGCCATCGTCTTCATACACTTCGAACTCTGTTTTTTTGTTAACAGCTGCCGGAAATATCTCCAGTATCAACGGATATTCGGGTTTTTCGCTAATGTAATTCATCACTGGCATTGTGGGGAGTATGGAACCGCTTTTTACAAACATCGGAACAGTTTTCAGCTCTACAGGATAATCGATCCAAGTTCCTCCGGTAAAAGAAATCGAAGAATTGTTGAAGTCGAACCACTCGCCTTTGGGCAAGTACACTTTTTTAACCGAAGCGCCCTCTTCCAACACGGGAGCAATCAATAATTCAGCCCCAAACATGAATTGAGTAGTAAGGTTTTCGCACTGCTTGTCGTCAGGAAATTCGAGAAACATGGCCCGCATAATGGGCAATCCGGTTTCGAATGCTTCGCGTGAATAGCTGTAGATGTAGGGGAACAAACGGTATTTCAGTTCAATAGATGCTTTGCTCAATTGTTCGGCCTCGTCGCCAAAAAGCCAAGGTTCCACAGCGTTGTTACCTTCGTGGTGAATGCGGCTCAGCGGATTAAACGCACCAAACTGCAACCATCGCACATACAATTCACTCATGGCTTCGTAATCTTTAATGTCGCCACAATAGCCCGAAATGTCGCAGCTCCAGAACGGGATTCCGCCCATTCCGGCCGAAAGTGCCAGCGGGAGTTGAGCTTCCAATTGCCCCCAACCTTGGTTTACGTTGTTGCCATTCCCCGCATCGCCCGACCAGCCAAAGGTGTAGCGTTGCAAGCCGGCATAAGCGGCACGGGTCATCTGAAATACACGGGTGTTCGGATTTCGTTTTTCGAACTGCTCGGTTACCACTTTGTCCCAGGTGAATCCATAAACGTTGTGAATTTCGTTGTGCATTCCCACATGATGTTGCTGAAAAAGGCGGTCGGCACTCTCTTCGTTGCTCCAGGCAGGCTCACCCATATCGGTCCAGAAACCGCGCACCCCTGCATCGATGGCTTTTTGCTGGTAAGTTCCCCACCAGTCGGCCACTTCGGGTTTCGTAAAATCAACCACACCACAGTTTCCACCCCACGGCCAAGGCATGTCGTAACTTTTCCCAGTGCGAATATCTTTGGTGAAGTAGCCCAACGAATCTGCTTCTCTCCACTGTTTTTTGTTGGCTTGCGAAATCACCGGATCTTGCGAAACAATCACTTTATACCCATCTTTTTCAAGATCGGAAAGCATTTTTTCGGGGTCGGAATAGTTGCCGTCGCGCCACTCAAAATCTTGCAGGTGCTGTGTCCAGCCAATGTCTTGATAAATGATGTCAAGGGGAATCTTCCGATCGCGGTATCCCTTGGCAATCTCGCGTGTTAAGGTTTCGTTGGTGAGCAACCCCCGGCATTGGGCAAAACCCAGTGCCCAGCTTGGCGGCATAATAGGATTACCGGTGAGCTGCACATAATTTTGAATAATTTGTTTGTACGAAGGGCCAAAAATGAAGTAATAGATCATCTCTCCACCTGGTGTTCCAAACGAATAGTTTTCGTTGGATGTTGCCCCAAAATCGAAGGTGGTTTTGTAAGTATTGTCGAAAAATATTCCGTAGCCATAATTGCTAAAGAAAAATGGAATGCTTTTGTAGAGCGGATCTTCAGTGGTGCTGTAGCAAGGTTTGTCGCTGTTCCACATCGATAATTTTTGTCCGCGGCGGTTTAGTGGGCCATTCTTTTCACCCAATCCATAAATGGCTTCGTTGGGGCGAAGTGTTTTAAAGCTGGTCATTTTTGCTTCTTCTTTCACCAACCCTTTCTCCTGAAAATCTTCTAACAGCAGCTTTTGCCATTTGTCGAAAAACTGCAGTTGGAATGGATTTTTCTGAATACGAACAATAAGGTTGGCCGTGTAAATTTCAATGTTCTGAGGATTTTCGGCTAAGTTCAACTTCTCTTTTTGTGTGAGATTCTCGGTCACCACCGCAAACGATTCGTTGTTGGCGTTGAAGCCATCGGTATCGTACCAAACTTTAAAAATGTCGGGCGAAAGTTGCTCCATTCGCACACTTAGTTGGTTTTCGCAGCGAAACGTAACCGTGTTGCCGCTCACCTCGTGCGAAATGTATTTCCCGGGAGTTTGTGCCTGCGTTTTTGTCATTCCGAAGAATACCAAACTGATAATCAGGCAATATTTTAAGTTGTGCTTCATTCCTTTTTCATTTTCTAGCTTAAGAAACCACAATAATCACATTGAAAAATCCTCTCTGTGAACCTCTGGGGCTTCTCTGTGGCCTTTGTGTTTCATTTACTTTTTACTTCGCCAAAGGCGAAGTTGGTTACTCCCAAAGTGCGCAATGAGCGCTGAGAAATTATCGTTTTTCAAAACGCCGCCGATTGTTTCTCAAACCGGCGACGTATTTCAACACACTAAACTATCTGCTAATAACTAATTTATGAACAGCCGACACCTTGTTTTTCGAAACAGCCTTTACAAGGTAAACACCCCGATTAAGACCCGAAACATTCAGGCTAACCCGACTACTATTTGTATTAAAATTCAAAACTTCTTTTCCTGATAGCGTTACGATTTGAATTTGTTGAATCGCCTCTTTTTGCGATACCGTAATGCTATTTTGTGCCGGATTTGGATAAACGCTCAATTTTTCTGAAGCATCCAATTGGCTAATTCCAGAGGTCGAACCTGTAAATTCGATGGCAATTGATCCATTTTCAACATCAACTGTAATTTTGTAATCACCTTCTTCGCCAGGCTGAACACGCCATTTATAATCCAATTCATTGGGAGCACAACCAGAGTAAACAGAATAGGCATATTCGCCTTCATTAATTGGCATGTTAGGAGCTAAAGCCAACAACCAATCGCCATCGCACCAACCTCCGGAAAAAGTTGAAATCTTAAATTCGCCGGCTTTGAGTGCGCCTTCCCATGTGAAGAGGTTCGGATTTTCGGAGTCCTGAATCATCGGTTCAGGTGTGCCGATATTCCAACCTGCAGGTGTGGCATCGCCTACCAAATTGAGGCTTGAATAAAGTTCGCCATCCATTTCAATGATAAAATTGATGGTGTAAGTTTCAGTTGCAAATCCGTCGGTTCCAAGCACCACCACACTTACGGTAACATCGCCGTTGCTCAGATCAACAACTCCGGCACCAGTAACTGTTGCTGCCATATCGGTTGCTGTTGCTGTAACATCTACCGATGCAGTGCCCTCGGGAAGCGTAACGGTATAACTTTTTGTTGTGCTGCTGAATTCGGGTGTAAGTGTACCTGCACTTAGTGTTAATGCCGACAAAGTAGCATCAGAAACTTCAGTGCTTTGCAAATCAAATACAATGGTTTCATTTTGGAGATTCACGGTGATGATGTAAATACCAGCCTCGGTATCCGAAACCCGCCATTTATTATCGGGGCCATCGCATCCGTTGGTTACGATGTAAGTTGCAGCAGTAATCGATTGCCCGTTTGTTTCAGCATTTAGCCACTGCCCGTCGCACCAGTCGCCAGCAAAAGTCGCTATTTTCAATTCACCAGCTTTTAAAACGCCATGCCAGCTGAAGGTATTGGCATTCGTTGCGCTTTGAACCATTGGGGTTGCAGCCGCAATGTTCCATCCTGCAGGTACGGCATCACCCACCATGTAAAGTGCAGTAATGTCCTGTGCTTTAGCCGAAATCATGATTGTAAATAATACAACCACGGCTAATAGTTTTTGTGTAAATAATTTTTTCATAATTCGAATATTAGTTAGTAAAATGAATCTTTTTATATCAATGTCTTTTAGTTAACAAGTCTTTCGCCCTTACAGGGCTCGTTGTGTCGTCTAATTCCTTGACACAGGACGATGCCCTGTGCTGATGCTTTAAGGCCGTTGGCCTTAACCAAACGACATTGCTTTTTATATTTTGATTTTTCATTGAAAATCAATGACTACCATACTCCAGTATTTCAACTCGGGAAGCGTAAAGCTCACCTTGTTCCCTACTTGGGTGAAGTTGAGTTTGCGTGAGGCTCCACCAATTACATCGGGCGAAGCAGTCCAAACAGCTTTCACTGTTGAATCGACATCCAGCACAAGTTTGGCATTTTTGATGGTTG
>Ga0209373_10003824_pt1 | contig 13526 bp, 8 predicted proteins | sample Higcelweek5metaG_FD_187173 | JGI IMG/M metagenome (GOLD analysis project Ga0209373, IMG submission 187173) | Freshwater pond sediment microbial communities from the University of Edinburgh, under environmental carbon perturbations - High... | ecosystem: Environmental > Aquatic > Freshwater >...
TCGGTTCGGCCCGCGTCTCAGAAGGAGAACGCGACGCGGTGATCGGCATCCTCAACTGGGCCGAACACCGCGGCTGCCTCGAAACGATGGAGATCCTCGGCTTCGTGGACGGCGGCAAGTCGGTGGACTGGATCGTCGGGACCGGCGGCAAGGTGATCAACCTCCTGACCAAAGGCTCCGAACACCACTGCCGCGTCCAGCTCCGCAAATCGCCCACCCGGCATTTCGAAGAAGTGACCGCCGAAATCCTCTACGCAGAGAAGCAGGGGCTCAAGGTCAACGTCTATCTCGAAGACTGGTCGAACGGCATGCGGAACAGCTTCGGCTACGTTCACGAATTCCTCACCCGGCTGCGCGAGCTGCCGGTCGAACGGGTCATGCTGCCCGACACGCTCGGCGTGCTCGAACCCTCCGAAGCGACGATGTTCTTCGACTGGGTCATCCGCTCGTTTCCGGAACTGCGGCTCGATTTCCACGGCCACAACGACTACGGCATGGTGACCGCCAACAGCCTGGCCGCCGTCCGGGCCGGGGTGAGCGGCGTCCACACCACCATCAACGGACTTGGCGAACGCACCGGCAACCAGCCGCTCGCCCAGATCGTCGTCGCGGTCAACGACATGACCAGCCGCAAAATCCGCGTGGTGGAGAAAGAGCTTCAGCACGCCTCGGAGCTGGTGCAGAGCATCTCCGGCAAGCGCTGCGCGTGGAACTATCCGGTGGTCGGCTCCGACGTCTTCACCCAGACCTGCGGCGTCCACGCCGACGGCGACAAGAAGGGGAACCTCTACGCGAATCTGCTGCTGCCGGAACGGTTCGGGCGGCGGCGCAACTACGCGCTCGGCAAGCTCTCCGGCAAGGCGTCGATCGACCAGAACCTCGAGGCGATGAACCTCGAGCTTTCGCCGGAGATGCGGCAGAAGGTGCTTCAGGAGGTGATCCGGCTCGGCGACCGCAAGAAGAGCGTTTCGCCCTCCGATTTGCCATTCATCATCGCCGAGGTGCTGAGTTCCCCGCTGGAATCCCGGCTCAAAATCGTCGATTACGAAATCGGCACCCGCTCCGGCGGCACGCCCAAAGCGCGGATCGCGGTGGAGCTCGACGGCGTCCGCGCCGAAGCGACCTCCCCCGGCGACGGCGGCTACGACGCCTTTATGCGGGCGCTGCGCAAATGCATGAAGACGTTCAACCTGACGCTGCCGAAGCTGCTCGATTACGAAGTTCGTATTCCGCCCGGCGGCAAGACCGACGCGCTGGTCGAAGCGACCATCACCTGGGCGCTGCCGAACAAGACCATGAGCACCACCGGGATCGACCCCGACCAGATCGCGGCGGCGGTGCTGGCCACCGAAAAGATGCTCAATCTGCTGCTGCCCTCTTCCGCGCAGATGACGTCGGAAGAAGAAGAGAAGTAAAACCAGCGCGGCAACTGCCCGACACCCCTTGGGCAGTTGCCGTCTTCTTCAGGAAGCCGCGCCGGGAATGCGCGCGCCATCTCGGCCGCATTTGTATTTCTCCGCCGGGGTGCTATATTTCAAGAGTTCCAAGTATTCCCTTCATGATCTGAAACAGGAGATTTGCATCATGTGGAAAATCTTGACGGTTGCCTTGCTGGTTTTATGGGGAACATGGGGGCTTCATGCCGATGAATTGAGCACAAAACTTCTCGAATTGCAGAACGCCCACAAAGCCGGCCTGATTACCGATCAGGAATTTCAGACGAAACGCAGCGCCCTGCTCAATAATTTTGTGGTTCCCGCGACGCAGGACAGCGTGTTCAATGGCGCCTGGCGGATGTCGGAGGCGATTCCGACGGAGGCCCGCGACCGGTTCGCCGGCGGCAATGCGTCCACCGGCGATGTCATAAATATAGTCAATGTCGTGGGAGACTGCAACACCACATACCTCAATATCGCACTCACCGACCGCGCGATCAAGGTGGTGCGCCAAACCATCCCGATCAGCTACGACCTGAAGAGCCAGGCCGATCAGCATGTCGATCGAACCCTCGGCATGGGGCCCAAGGAAGAGGCCCTTCCCGTCACCGAATTCCAGGTCAAGGGAGACACCCTGGCCTTCAAAGTGGTCTACCGCTACAATGAGGCTTTTCAGACCGTCGAAATCTATTCCCTCAAAGCGCAGGGACAGGATCAACTCGCAGGAGTGAAGCAGGTGTACAGCTCGCAACTGATCATGGGCGAATGGTTGAACAAAGGCCCCGATACCAGCAAACTGGTTCTGGTCAGGAAGATGCAGTAACCCGGCACCCGTTTGCCGCCGGACGGCGGCTGAAATCGGGAATTACCGGGATGGCAGGTCGGCGTTCCCCTTTCGCCGCTCCGGAGTCTTTTTCCGCCGGAGAGCCGCGGAGAGGGCGACGCCGCCAAGAACCAGGGCGATGCCGGCGAGCTTGACCGGGTTCAGCGTCTCCCCCAGCAGCAGGAAGGCGAGAATGACCGTGATGATCGGCGTCAGGTACTGCATGACGTTGACGACGTTGAGGCTGATCCGGCTGAGCGCGGCGTTCCAGGCATAGAAGCCGAGCGCCGTGGGCAGCAGCGCGATGTAGGCCGTGAGGACCCAGACCACGCCCGTCGTCGGCATCACCATGCGGTCGAGCCGGAAGAGTTCCATCACGCCAAGCGCCGCCGCGGCGAAGATCATGGACCACCCGGTGACGGCCAGGTCGTTCCCCGGGGTGACAATCCGCTTCGCCAGAATCGCCGCCAGCGCCCAACTGAACGAGGCCAGGAGGACCAGGAAATCGCCGAGGAATCCGTCCGGCGAATACCGGAACCCTCCCGCGGTCACCACCCCGATCACCATCATGCAGCCGAATGTGCTCAACGCCATTCCGGCCGCCTGCCTCGCGGTGATCCTCTCCCCGATAAACAATCCCAGAATCATGGTAAACACCGGGGAGCTCGACATGATCATCGCGGAATTGATCGCAGTCGTATACTTCTGCCCCCAAAGCAGGAAGACACTCATCCCCACAAACGAGAACAGACTCAGCAGCGCGACGCGAAACCCGGTGCGGACCGGGAGAAAAAAAGCCTCTCCGCGGTTTGCCAGCCGGTGAATCGCCAACAGAATCAGGCCGCCCGCGCCGAACCGCAGCAGCGAAAGCGTCACCGGATCGACTTCGCCGTGGCCGCCTTTCATGAGGAACCGCGTCGCCACATATACCGTCGCCCACAGGAAGGCCGACAGCAGCGAGAACAGAACGCCGGCCGCCGCCCGGCTGCTCATTTGACGTCGTCTTCCTTATGCAGCGCGAAGGTCTCCTTGAGCGTTTCGAGAATCAGGAGCGTATAGCAGTCGCGGACGCCGATGTCGCCGAGTTTTTTGACGAACCGGGTATGGGCCGCCGGATTTTTTTCGCGGAGCTTGACCAGGTAATAGAAATCGGCGGCCATGAAATGCACCTCCTCGACTTCCGGCATCGCGGCGATTTTCCGGCCGACGGCGGTTTCCCCCGGTTTTTCGTCCGAATGGATTTTGACGAACGCGCCCATTTCCAAGCCGAACGCCTCCGGGGCGACGCGGGTTTCGTAACTGAGGATGACGCGATCCTCTTCCAGACGCCGGATGCGCTTCAAGACCGCCGAGGGGGCGATACCGACCGACCGCGAGATATCGGCATTGGTCATTCTCGCATTGCGCTGCAGCAGTTGCAGGATTTTCACGTCAAGATCGTCAAGCATTATAATTCTCCATCTTACGCCACAAAGAGACGATAATTCTCCATTACAGAACTAATATAGCATAAAATGATCAGATTGCAATCATTCCGACGATTTCAAACAGCGTGTTTATCGCCGCGGCAGCAGGGGCCGGTCGGTGAAGCGGGCCGGATTCCGTCGGCTTCTATCGTGTCAGTCTTTGAAAAATGACTTACGAGGTGATCTTCTTGCGCAAAGAAACCGCCACTCTCCCCTTTCACTATATCGAACGGGAAAGCGTCGCGCCTCCCGCGCCCGGCCGTCCGATGGACCGCCGCGAAAAAAAATAACTTCATTCATTATTTCCCGTCTTGACAATTAAAATCTAATATGGTATAGTAAATTGATATAGTTGATACAGGATAAATCAAAACCACAGGCGGTCAAGATGATTGAACCCAAGAACGATCCTGCTGTTTACCAATACGCTGCAATGTATTTCAGGCAAAAGATCAGGCGTCGGGAACCGGTTCCCGGAGACCGGTCACCGACAATCCGCCGCCCCCTGTTGAAAAAATAATCATCCGGACAACACACCATGACCTTAATCGACTGGTTGATCTTTCTTGTGCCGCTTGCGGCAGTGCTCTATCTCGGTTATTACTCAAAAAGATTCGTCAAGGGCGTTGCCGATTTTCTGGCGGCGGGACGGGTTTGCGGACGCTATGTCATCTCGGTCGCCGACGTCGCCAGCTGTCTCGCCGTCGTGACGCTTGTCGCGCAGGCGGAGGCCAACTACAAGACCGGTTTCGCCCTGAGCTTCTGGGGCGGCGTGCTGGCCCCCATCGGCATCATCATGGGACTGACCGGATACTGCACCTACCGTTACCGGGAAACCCGGGCGCTGTCGCTCGGGCAGTTTCTCGAAATGCGGTACAGCAAGAGTTTCCGCATCTTCGCCTCAGCCCTGCGGACGACTTCCGAAACGGTCTGCAACATGATCGTTCCGGCGGTATCGGCCCGCTTCTTCATCTGTCTGCTCGGGTTGCCGCTCAAGACTTCCATATTCGGATGTGAGCTTTCCACCTTCGCCCTGATCGTGATCGGGGTGTTGATTCTCGCATTGTTCATCATCTGGTGCGGCGGAACGGTGGCGTTGATCATCACCGATTCGATCCAGGCGATTATGTGCTATCCGATCTTCGCGGTCATGGTGTTTTTCGTGCTGGGCAATATTTCCTGGTTCGACGAGATCGCCCCCGTGATGGCCGACCGGGTGGCGGGAGAAAGTTTTCTGAATCCCTATGACATTCAATCGTTGCGAGACTTCAATTTGTTCGCCCTGGTTGTGACTTTTATGAGCAGTGTTCTCAACCGGGCCAGCTGGATCGGCGCCGGGGCAAGCACCGCCGGAAGAACGCCCCACGAACAGAAAATGGCCGGGGTGCTCGGAGCCTGGCGCAACGGATTTTCCATGGTTTTCTATTTCCTGATGGGGGCGGTCATCATCACCGTATTGACGCATGGCCATTTCGCCGACAAGGCCAAAGAAGTCCGCGATGCGCTGACGCAACGCACCGCGGAAGAAACCATCAGCGACACGGCGCTCCGCGATCAGTTGATATCCGCCACAAACAAGCTGCCGCCCAATCCTCATATCCCCGGTCTCGGCGCTCCGCTGTCGCAGGTGAAAAATCCGGATACGCCCTATCTCGACACCGCGCTTTCAACGCTCCGGAAAACCGAAAACGGCAATGCGAAGTTCCAGGAGTTCCGCACACTTTATTATCAGCAGATGCTTCCGGTGACCATGCGCCACATCCTGCCGGTGGGCTTGATGGGGTTGTTCGCGCTGCTGATGATCATGCTCATGCTTTCAACCGACGACAGCCGAATTTTCAGCGGTGCTCTGACCACCGTGCAGGACGTCATCCTCCCGCTCTACGGGAAGCCGATCTCGCCTCGAGCTCATCTGCTGCTGCTGAAACTCACCTCGGTCGCCATCGGAGTCATCTTCTTTTTCGGTTCCTTCTACATGGCGCAGCTGGACTATATCAACCTGTTTTCCGTCATTACCTGCAGCATCTGGCTGGGAGGCGCCGGGCCGGTGATGATCGGCGGACTTTACACCCGTTTCGGCAACACGGCGGGAGCTTACGCCTCGCTGATTGCGGGAATCCTGGTGTCCGGCGGCGGAATTCTTCTGCAGCGCAATTGGCCGGGCGCCATCTATCCCTGGCTGGACCAGATGGGGTGGTCGAACGGTCTCGGAATGTTCCTGGCGACGGTTTCGGAGCCCTTCGCTCCTTATGTAGTCTGGAAGATGGATCCGATCAAATTCCCGATCAACTCCAACGAATTGTTCTTTTTTGCGATGGTGCTGGGGGTCGTCTCCTATTGCGGAGTCTCCTATCTGACCCGGAAGGAGAAATTCAACCTCGACCGCATGCTCCATCGGGGGCGCTACGGCGCCGGACCGGAGCCGGTTCGGGAATCGTGGAGTTTTCGTAATGTATTCGTCAAGATGATCGGCATCGACGAAGAGTACACCCTGGGCGACAAGGTGATTGCCTGGTCGGTTTTCGGTTATTCGTTCGTTTACGGGTTCGTATTCATGTTCCTTGGTGTTCTGGTCTGGAATGTGATCGCGCCCTGGCCACTGGAATGGTGGAGCCGATACTTCTTTATCTGCAGCCTGCTGGTGCCGTGCCTGATCGCGATGATTTCGACGGTATGGTTCATGATCGGCGGATTGATCGATCTCCGGCGGATGTTCCGGGACCTTGCCGCACGCACGGACAATCCGCTGGACGACGGCCGGGTCACCGGACACGTTTCCCTGGCGGATGCCGTGGCGTTTGAAAAGGATGAAGAGTCCGAACGTCCCGACAAGAAGTAAGAGTTTATCCCTGAAATCGGTTCCTGGACGGCCGAAAACCGTCCAGCGGCCGACGACACGATTGCCCCCGGCGATACAGAAACATGTTCAAATCGTCTGCTGAAAGTTCCTGCAATATTTCAGAGCCAATTGCATAACTACATTTTTGTCATGATGTTGTCGGCGGCCTGAGTGATTTTGCCGTTTTGAAGTGCTTCAGGCGTAGCAGCGCTACGCAAAAAGTGATCCGATTTCAACCCGTTCCGATTATTTCAAACGGCGCGTTTACCGCTGCGGCAGCAAAGGGCGGTCGGTGAAGCGTGCCCTGGCCGGTTTCGCGGCGAAAGTAAAACGGGCACCATGTATGAAGAGATTCTTTTTTACCTTCCGTCATATCCCCGCTATTCCCAGGATTGAGTTTTTGTCCTGGGTGTCCTATTCTTTATTAACCATAATACGCCCATCGCTATAAAGAACAACCTTATCTCTATTTCTATGATTTCCCTGTTTATCTTCCATAATAATTACTGCAGGAGAATCTTGTATGTTATGCCCACCATAGTAACGATAAGTATTGTCTGGAGCTTTTTCTGATGAAAAATTAAAAGTCGAAAAATCACACTCTCCCCAGCAATTTAATTGAGATGCGATATACCCTTCAACTTCAAGTGTATTAAGTCCATGTTCGTCATTTTCAGGAGGGAAATAACCACGATTATCAGCAGCATATTGATTTAAGGAAATATAATATTGCTTCAGATTACTCATGCACATTCTTGTTAAAGTTTTTTCACTTGGAGGCGAAAAAAGAGGAAATAATATCGCACTAAAAACAATTAAAAATAATGTTATCATAAATGCACTCAATTGCCAGAGAAAAGCATGTCTTTTCTTGATTAAGCACAAAATCCTTATCATCAGGAAAACGGATGCAATATAAACAAATAATTTGGAGAATAAGATAAAAATCGACAAAGGGCCACTAAGTTTAAAAAAGTATGCAATCAAAAGTACGGCAATATAAATAACAGTTGAATGCAGAAAAATTAATTTTTTAGTGTTATTTGTCATTGTGAATTCCTTTTGAATGATCTACCCAAAAGAGGATCCGATATAAATAATAATGGACATGTCACTAGATATTGGTGTTTGCTTGGTCTGCCGCGACGAATTTGTTTTCTTCCGGCTGCATCTGTCAACTTGCTTTAAAAATTCTTGTTACCAATAGAAGTAGCATTCGAATCAAACATTTGCAAATCGTCCTTTGAAAGACCCTGCAAATATTCCAGATAGAAATGACGGCGGTCATTCGGGGGAGAGCACACGAACGGAACCCGGAAGCTTACCGGCTTGTCTTGGCCGGGGTTGCCGCTTTGGAGTTGGTGATTGCCTGACCCGTGGCGACGATGTGGCCGAACACATTGTGGCCGTCGTAGAGGAGCGGGACCGGCGAGCCGCGGCGGAGTTCGCCGCAGTTCCGGTCGATACGGACCGCGGCGAAGGAGAACTCCGCCTCGGCCGTCTTGAGCGGAATCGAGAGTTCGACCGACCAGCCGCCGGGAATGCGTTTCGCGGCGGCGGTGATTCCGGGGTTGCTGTCCGCGTCGAGCGTGTCCCAGGAGCCGGTTTCGCGGAATTTCTGGCGCATGCACCAGAGCATGCCTTCGGGATTGACCAGGATCTCGTAATATTCCCGGCTCCGGAGGTCGGGGCGCAGGAAGAGTTCGAAGCAGTCCGCCAGATAGAGCGGCTCCGGCGTTCCCTGCCTGCGGTCCCGGAACGCCGTCACTTCCGGGTCGGCGAACACGGCGGCGGCGTGGAATGCGCCGCCATAAACCCCGAAATACCAACGGCTCGGCGCAGCTTCGCGGCGGACGGGTTCACTCAGCGGAAATTCTCCGGAGCAGACGCGGGCCCCGCGCCACTCCGGCTCCGAAACCAGCCCGTCGATTTGCGGCGCGGCGGCGAGTTCCGGCAGCGTCCAGCGGGGTTGCGGCTCAGTCCAGGCGAACCCGAGCTGCGCGTCGCGGTAGACCCCGGCCAACTTGGCGACGCAGTAAGCGTAATCGTCGCCGGGGCCGTTGCGGACCGTGCGGCAGGTGATCCCGCCGTATTCGCACTTGTTGGTCATGAACTCCGCGGGAGTTCCCCTGCCGCTCCGGTGGAATGCGGGATCGTTCGCCACCCGGAGCGCGAGCGCCTCGTCTTCCAGAGTGAATCCGGCGGCGCATCCGGCCAGCAGGAGCGCCGCGAAAAATGCCGCCGCCAGCCTCACGGTTCGACCTTGAACGCCTGGAGGCTGACCGGGAGCGCGGTGGTCGCGAATGCGCCGTCCGCCGCCTTCAGCCGTTCCCCGGTCGAGAGGTTCCGGAGCGTCCCGCCGCCGAGCCCTTCCGCTGGAATCTTCACCGCGGCGGATTTCTCCCCGAGTCCAGTGTTGATGACGGCGAGGTAAGTCCCCTTCGGCGTGTCGCAGCGCCGGATCACCACGCCCGGATCGGACGCGGTCGTGACAATCCGCGACGGCAGCGCCGGGAGCGCCCGGTAGGCTTTCATGAACTCCCGCACCGGCTCCGCATAACCGAAATTGCACTCTCCCCCCCGGAAAAACATCACGAACGGGTCCGCCGCCGCCATCGACAGCACCTGGTCGAGCATCGAGAAGCGCCCCGCCCCCTCGCCGCCGTGCAGCGCGGGCGGAACGTTGACGAAGGTGTCGTTGCCGACGGTGTCTTCGTGGTAAAAGCCCCAGAAGCAGAGCGCGCTACCCTCGCCGGTGCGGAACTTCGCCAGGAATTCCGCGTTGCCGGTGGTGTAGGGGTAACGCACCGGCGCGAGGTTCCACAGATGGCGGTCGCCCTTGTAGAGCGGCGGATTCATGCCGATGCTCATCTCCCGGTTCTCATGCCGGGTGTAATCCTCCATCTGCTTTACGAGGTCCACATTCGAGAGGTCCGGGAAGGCGACGCCGCCCGGCGCGACGAAATCCGCCTTTTTCGCACCCTGCAAGTAGAGCGGATTGCCGAAGGAAAGATTGTCGTCGCCGTTGTTGTAGTTTAAAATGAACAGCTTCATCTCCGGATGCCGGGCGTGAAGCGCCGCCGCGGCGGCCAGGAAGTTCTCCCGCTTCCGCTCGAAATGCCACTGCATGAAATGCTTGAGGTGATGGCGCTCCACCGATTTCCCGGCGTCCTTCTCCGGCAGTTTGACGCCGCAGTCGCGGGCGAAGCGTTCGAGCGTTTCGCGGCCGTACCCGACCTGCCACGCCTGGAAGCGCAGCGTCAGCACGATTCCGCCAAGCTCGGGGTAACGGTCCGCGAGTTCGGTGACCAGTTTCGCCATGTCCTCCCCGACCGCCGGGTGGGCCATGTCGATGGCGAGGCCGTCCTTGAACTTGTTCGCCACCCGGACTCCGCCGGGGCCGCCGGCGCTTCCCCAGCGGTAGACGACCGGCGTGCCGTCCGGATTGACGGCGAACGCCTCGGGCGGAAGCTGACCGGTCCCGGCGTATTCGAGCACGGGAAAGACGGCGAGCTTCTCTTCGCGCCCCAGCCGCAGATAGCGTTCGAGGAATCCCGGCTCGATATGATAATAACCGGGATGCTTGAGCGCCATCGGATTTTTCAGCCCCTCCGGCCCGAAGAGGCGGCTCGGGTAGCGAACCCCGCCATCGTTGCCGACCGAACGGGCCAGCGCGGTGCCGCAGTAGGAGAGCGTCAGCGGCGCGAAGCAGTTGAAGCCGTAGATCCGATACCGGGCGGGGGCGTCGGCCTCCGGCGTCAGGTCTTCGTTGAGAAATCCCGCGAGACGGCGCGGCAGGCCTTGCGGCTCCTCCGCTTCGAGCGCGAGCTTCTTCAATTCCGCCTCGCCGCCGATCTCGTAGAGGCGGAGGGCGTGGACGGCCGCTCCGGCCGAAAACGGCGAAGAACGTCTGCCGAGCGTGTGAATGCCGATCCAGTCGGTGTCGCGCACCGCGTACATAATGGTCCGCTGCTTCTGCCAGGTCTGCGACAGCGGCAGGTCGAATTTCTGCATGAACCGCTGGCGGTTCGGCGAATCCCACAGCGCGCTCCCGGTGCTGAACCCGAAGTTGCCGCGCGTGTATTGGCGGTTGGAAATCAGGAAATTCCGCGAGACATCCTCGGGGTACTCGATTTCGAGCAGATAATATCTGTCCGGGACCAGTCGGCCGCGGCCCATCTTGTAGGCGAACCAGCCGTTGTCGACGGTAACGCGGCACGGCTTGCCGAGCAGCGTTTCGATGCGGGAGAAATCGTCGCGGTGATCGCGGTAATCCTTCTGCCAATCGTAACTGAGGCGGTCGCTTCCGCCGTAATAGCCGAGCGGTTCGCTGGAATACTTACCCAGCAGCCCCTTGCCTCCCTGCCGCAGCGGGTGCGGGTCGTTCGGGTCGCCGCACAAGACCTCATCGACGAGCTTGAGCTTGCCGAACACCGGCAGCTCCGCCTGCTTCGGCGCGAGAGGCGGGAGTTTGCCGTCCGCTTCGGGCGGAAGCTCGAAAGCAAGGTCGCAGACCCGCTCAACCGGCTTGCCGCCGTTGCGCGAGACGCGGAAGGTCAGGCGGTAAAATCCGGCGCCGCCTTCGAACAGCGCCTGTTTGAGCCGCGCGAGCTGTTTCTCCGACAGCGGAATCCGGGCGAGATACGACTTCCCGGCCGGAATCGTGAACGAGAGCTTGCCGGATTCCGGCCGCCAGTAGTAGTCGAGGCACTCCCAGTCGAGATCGACGCGCTCGCTGTTCGCGGGGTTGCCGTCGAATTTCAGCACGAACGAATAATCGCTGCTTTCCGGAGCGAGTTTCATCGCATCTCCGCGCCCGGAAAAGCGCCGCCTGCCGTTTTCACTTGCGACACTCCCGGCCAGTTCGCCGTCGCCGCCCGGAACGTTGCCGATCACACCCCACCGGTCGAGCCTGACCGCCTCTTCGAGCCAGCGCGGCTTGACCGGCGCGAACAACAGCCACTGCTCTTTTTGCGCCCGGCCGTCGAGTTCATAGTCGGCGTCGATCACGAGCCTGGCGCGCGGCGAGGAGTACTCGGGCGGAAAGGCGACCGGAATTTCGAACTCCTTCTCCTCGCCGGGGGCAAGGCTCCCCGCGTCGGCGAGTCGCCCCGCCTCCCCCGCCGGAGAGGCGACACCGAAACGCAGTTTCCCGACGGCCCGGCCCAGCGTATTGCGGAGCCGGAAGCGGACGACGGTTCCGCCGTCCTCCCGGCTTTCCAGCGCGGCCGTCCCGTTCCGCCAGAGCCCGGCGGGGAGATGCGGAACCGCCGTGCCGTTCTCCTCCAGCGAAATGTCATCGACATAAAGATCCCCTTCCCCGACCAGCGCAAAGCGAAGCTGCATCGCCACGGCCCGCGCCGGAACCGTGAACGCATAGCCGACGCGGAACCATTCGTCGCGGAATCCCGAAAAATCCTGGTTGATCGACAGCGTCGAGTTGCGAATCGAGGCGTTCGAATTCTGCGGCTGGACCGGGATCGGGCCGTCGATCAGCTCCCCAGATTTCTCTCCCGCGCCGACGCTGCGGTCGTCCCCGTCGAAGAACATGACCTGAACCCGCGCGATTCCGTTCGGCGACATCGCCGTCTCCGGACGTACAAAAGCCGAGAACAGATACCGCGCACCCGGCTTCACCGCCATTTTCACCGGCAGTTCGAGCCAGGCGACCGTCTGGAAGTGTTCGTTGCGCAGCCGGAAACTCTTCCGGCCGGAATGCGCGACGCCTTCGACCGCCTTCCCGTTGGAACGCGGCACGCCTTTCGGGCCCCAGGCCCCGGCCACCCATCCGGCGAGTTTCCCTTCGGCGCTTTCCTCGAATCCGGGATCGGGCAGCGGAAGTGCGGCGGCGAACATGCCGGAGCAGGCGAAGACTCCGGGAAGCAGAATTCTGACCAGTCGATTCATTCGGATGATTCTCTCTTGAAGTTGTCAGGGAAGATAGCAGACCCAGTTCCGGCGGTTGTCGCCAAGCAGATAATTGACTTTCCCCTGCCGGAGATTCGACACGTGGCCGTCGAAGAAGGCCATGTTGGCCGATTCCCCCGGGTGGCGGTAGGCGACAAAACCGGTCGTGGGGCCCTCGCCGTAGAGCCGCCAGGAATCCGGCGGGCTCCCGCCCTCCCGAAGGCTCCAATCGAGGCCGTCCATCAGCATGAATTTCGTGCTGGCGTTTTTCACGTTGCTGATTTTGTAGAAGAGCGTGAGGGTGTTGGATGGAAACGATTCCGTCCGATTGTAGTTGGCGTCCGCCTTCAGGCTTCCGCTTGAGTTGATGCCGTAGGAATAATTCATCCGGTGGTAACTGTATTCGGTTGCCTTGGCCTTGCGGGCGTAGGAGCCGGGGCAGAGGATGCCGGGCGAATAGACGTAATCATTCACCGTTCCGCCGAACATCTTATGAAAGAACTCCAGTTTGCACCAGAGGGTCTGCAGCACACCGTTGCTCGAATCCGCGTAGAGCTGCATCGCGCCGGAAATCTGTTTCAGGTTCGATGCGCAGCCCGTCGTATGCGCCCGGGCACGCGCCTGGTTGAGCGCGGGCAGCAGCATCGCGGCGAGAATCGCGATGATGGCGATCACGACGAGAAGTTCAATCAGGGTGAATCCGTTTTTTCTCATTTGCATAGTCTCCTGTCTGTTACGGGGAATGGGTTCATTTTTTTGACTCCGGGGCAACGGAGGAATCGTTTGACAGCGTTGTTATCTTGTGCACCGATGCGCCTTTGTGAAGCAAATTCGGATACACGAATCGCGCTCCCGGCCGGAACTCCTCCGCGCCGAGCAGCCGCATGACTTCATCGGCGTGCGCGCCGGTATCGATGACGCTGCTGGTGACGTCGAGCGGGAACAGATGGGCCGGTTTGACCGGAGAAAAGGCCACGAGCGAAAGATCGTCCGGCACCCGGAGCCGCTGCTCGTAGCAGCAGGCGAGAAAAAGCGAACAGCTTCGCCGCGAGTCG
>Ga0209373_10003826_pt1 | contig 13521 bp, 10 predicted proteins | sample Higcelweek5metaG_FD_187173 | JGI IMG/M metagenome (GOLD analysis project Ga0209373, IMG submission 187173) | Freshwater pond sediment microbial communities from the University of Edinburgh, under environmental carbon perturbations - High... | ecosystem: Environmental > Aquatic > Freshwater >...
GTAGCTTATCAGCAATCTTATACTTTTTTGCCATCATATATGCCGTTGTATTGGTTCCGATTGCAAATTCGCCCATCGTAAGCGTATCATGATGAAATAAAATATTATCTTTGATATACTTTCTGTTCTCACTGGGGGAATCGAAATTAGAACAGTTATAATCAGAGATATATCCATCCTTAAAGTATATTTCCAAATTCAAATAGTTCAGTTCATCCAAATAGGCTTCTTTAACATGCAATAGTCCTGTTGTTCCCTTTAGCACTGGTGATGTAAACACTTCACCTACTGGTATATTGACATCTGCCACACAGTTTTCAAATATCGACTCCTTTTCAGGATTCTGCAAAGGATATAGTGCAACACGCATATCTGTCCTGTTGCCGTTCATTCCCTTTACTTCGACATATTCCGCGGTATCAAGCGCATCAATCATCGTCTGCTGAATTTTCTGATACAATTTATAATCAAGTGTATTGATTTTCACTGTTTCATTAAAAATAGCTTTATAATTTGGTCCTATTTCATAAACAGGATAGGCAATAATGGTAAAGCTACGTTCTTCTCCCTTAATGTAATTGTTTACTAGCTGGCTTGCTTTCGCCAAATACGCAAGCGCATATTCCTGCTGTTTGGTACTTAGTCTGCAAGCTTCACCCTTTACGATAGGCGCAAACGGTGTCTCTCCGAATATTTCCATGACAGCAGGGCCAGCATGCACATCAGCCCATTCCTTGTATTTTTCATATACGCTCTTAAGAACGCTATATTTTCGATTTGCAAAATCTTTGTCTAAGAAAATCGCTTCATCTTCTTTATGATCATACTCATATTGCTTATTGGGTACTGCGCCAAAGTATCCTATCTTCACTTGCCCTTTTTTACTGATTGTATGCGATGCGGCACGATAAATAGTAGGCTCCAGTCCCATTTTTGCAAAATTAACAATTGCAACTCTGATAATCCGCTCAAACCCAATTGTGTATCTTATATTTACGACTTTTTTCTTGCTTAAATCTTTATTCGCATTGATAAATCCAATACGATATCCTTCCGTAAATACATCTGCCATCATCTGTATCTTTTCTTCAGAAAGAGAATTTAGATATTTAGCCGTTTCTATCTCATTAATGCTGATATACTCACCAAAGAAGTATAAATATCTCAAATCTGCCAAATCTGATTCTCTGATAATATGGGTGGCAAAATCTTTCTCTGGTAATAACTGCTCCTCTATCCGCTTTGTCATACTGATATCACAATTATCACTTACAAACCAGTACAATGCATTTTTAATCTCTTCCAGTTCAGGCAATTCTCCCTCGGCCCCAGCATACAGGAATAAATCATAAATCTCTATAAAGAGTTCATTATACATGGTTACTGAAAGGATATCCTGTTCATACGCTTCTGGTATCGTGCCCCTTATTTCTGTATATAAAAAAGAAAGATACTGACCATATCCTCCTAGTTCCTCTACTGCATAAGCTGGATTTGCATAACTCTTATCATAATTTGAAGGCAAAATATCACAATATAATACCTGATTGATTCTTTCAAACTCCTCCATCGTCAACTGCTTAAGCTGATCCGTCTCGAGCAAATATGAAATTTCGCGAACAGACAGAATAAAAGAAGATACCTTCCTAAAATAAGACCGATATGGTTCTTCTAGGTCGCTTTCTTCCATACATTCTCTTAAACACTCTCTAATTCTATCAATTGCAAGTTGATATCGCTCCATACTGACTCCATTTATATTAATAAGTAATTCCATAGATACCTACAACAATAATATAGGCCCACAACACTATCATGATTGCATTTAAAATAGTACCTATTCTTGGAAAAAGCAGATCGGTGTCTCTTTCCTTCGTTGCATAGAGTCCCACCATAAATCCAAGTATGACCGAAATCATTCCAATAAGACCGACTCCGCCCATTCTACGTGATGCAGCTCCCCTATTGATAAAAGATATCACAATAGATATGACCAGACCAGTCAACGAAACAGAGCCAAGAATAAAGGATATTATCCCATTTCTCGAGTGCTGTCTTGTTTTAAACATAATGCGATTTCTTCTCACAGTGCCGATACCCCATATTGTTTATAATATGCATCAATAGAAGCCTTAATAACATCATCAATATAAATCTTTCCTTTATATTCACGATTATACAGGCACTCCACTACTTCGTCCATAGATACAATCGCATTTGCATGAAATCCATAGATTTCTTCTATTTCCTGCAATGCACTTCTACTGCTTTTTCCTCGTTCCATACGATTCAAAGATACCATAAGCCCGAGAATCTTTACTTGCCCCTGTGCTTCAATAATTGGAAAAATCTCTTCAATCGATTTCCCCGATGTTGTCACATCTTCAATAATAACAACCTTATCTCCATCCTTCATGGGTGAACCAAGCAAGATACCTGCATCACCATGATCCTTTTCCTCTTTTCTGTTTGCACAATATTTGATCTCTTTACCATAAAGCTCAGAAAATGCCATTACCGTTGCAACACTTAGCGGTATTCCTTTATATGCAGGACCAAACAGAATATCAAAATCCTCCCCGTAGCAATCATGTATCGCTTTTGCATAGTATTCTCCAAGTTTACGAAGCTGCATGCCTGTCACATAAGATCCCGCATTCATAAAAAAAGGAGACTTCCGGCCGCTTTTAAGAGTAAACTCTCCAAATTTCAAAACATTACTGTCTATCATGAACTCAATAAATTGTTGTTTGTACTGCTCCATTTTGTACTCCTATCTTTATTTTGCGCAAATTGTTTTTTTTATCGCTATTAGCCAGCTGGTAACACTATTTTACTTTCCTAATGCCTGTGCAATATCTGCCCGCATGTCAATAACCGCCTGACGGCTGGCATCGGCATAATATTCTGATCCGAAGTTCATGTATTGTTCTGTTTTATAGGCCGCAATAATGCCACGCGAGGAATTGATAATTGCACCGCGTCCCTCATTATCAAAAAAGTATGCTAAATCTTTTCCTTTACCCCCCTGTGCACCATATCCAGGAACTAAAATAAAAGTATGTTGCATAATCTTTCGCAGTATCTTTCCCTGCTCTGGATAAGTAGCTCCTACAACTGCGCCAATATAACTATATGCATATTTCTTGCTCATAAATTGCTCGCCCCACATTGCGATTTTTTCACCTACACACTCATAGAGCGGTCTGCCCTCTACTAATCTGTCCTGAAATTCTCCACTGCTCGGGTTAGATGTCTTTGCAAGAATGAATAACCCTTTCTTTTCTTCCTGACACACTTTGATAAAGGGATCAATACCATCTGATCCAAGATACGGATTAATCGTCGCAAAATCTTCATCGAATACGGCTATTTTCTGACTGCCAACCTGTACCTTCCCGAGATGGGCAACCGCATACGCCGCAGATGTTGAGCCAATATCACCCCTTTTTACATCCCCAATTACGACAAGCCCTTTTTCTTTGCAATATTTGACTGTTTTATCAAATGCGATAAGCCCTGGTATGCCAAATTGTTCATACATAGCCACTTGGGGTTTTACTGCTGGTATCAGATCATATGTGGCATCTATAATTCCCTTATTAAACAGCCATATTGCCTCTGCCGCACCTTCCAGTGTTTCTCCAAATTCGCCATAAGCATGATTTAAAATATGCGCCGGTATATAGGAAAGCATTGGATCTAATCCTACTACGATGGGCGCATTCGTTTTTTCAATATTCTCAATCAGTTTATCAATCATACATTTCTCCTTTGTGACTTAGCATCAAGGAAGGAAATGCTCCCTATGCATTTCCTTCCTTGTCGATTCCATAAGGCATCGACAGTATTTTAAAACTTCCCTCATCAAAAAGTTATAAAATCGCTCTTCACAACGATACCGTTGCTTTTTCTTCAATATACCTTTTTATATGAAAAGCATTTGTATATTTAGTAATGGTATATCCCTCTACTACGACTAGTGTAGGCGCCTGCATTACTTTGTATCTCATGGCGAGTTCAATATTCTCTTCCGCATCAATTAAAACGTATTTCTCATTTCTTAAATACTCTTTAGCAAGCCTACAGTTTGGACATGTTTTTGTCACGAAAAGGTATTTCACATTCTCAACTGGTTGTACAGATACATCTGGTTCTGCACTATCCTTTAAACCCGAAACTGTCACGATACTACTTGTAGGCCTTTTCAGTCCAGAACTAGCAACATCATATACCTTACGGTTTTTATACTCCTGTGTTTTCCCATCGTTCCAATTCTGAACAGGGCGATAATAACCTGTGATTCTACTGTAAACCTCTGCACTTGCACCACATTTTGGACATGTTGCATGTTCCCCAGCGATATATCCATGTTCCTTACACACTGAATAAGTAGGTGATAATGTGTAGTATGGTAATTTGTAATTATCTGCAATCTTTCTGACTAATGATGCCGCCGCTTTCCAATCTGGGAGTTTCTCACCTAGAAATGCATGAAATACCGTTCCTGATGTATATAATGACTGCAAATCATCCTGAATATCCAAAGCATCAAATACATCAGCCGTATAATCAACTGGTAAATGTGAGCTATTGGTATAATACGGAGTATCTCCTGGGTTTCCAGCTGTTTTTACATTTGGCCATCGTTTTTTATCGTGCTTTGCCAGACGATATGTCGTACTCTCTGCTGGTGTTGCTTCAAGATTATATAAATCCCCATACTCCTCCTGATAATCAGAAAGACGATTTCTCATATGTTTAAGAACCTCTTTTGTGAACTCCTGCGTTTTCTTATCTATCATATCCGCACGCAGCCAATTGGCATTTAGGCCAACCTCATTCATACCAATCAAACCTATTGTAGAAAAATGATTACTAAAATCACCAAGGTAACGTTTTGTATAAGGATATAATCCTTCCTCCAGTAGTTTGGAAATAACACCTCGCTTAACTTTCAAGCTCCGCGCTGACACATCCATCATTCTATTGAGGCGCTTATAGAAATCATCCTTATTAGAAGATAAGAAAGCAATTCTTGGCATGTTTATTGTAACAACACCTACTGAACCTGTGCTCTCTCCTGAGCCAAAGAATCCACCTGTCTTTTTACGTAATTCGCGTAAATCAAGTCTTAATCTGCAACACATACTTCTCACATCACTTGGTTCCATATCAGAATTGATGAAGTTTGAGAAATAAGGCGTACCATACTTAGAAGTCATCTCAAATAATAAGCGATTATTTTCCGTATCAGACCAGTCAAAATCCTTAGTAATGGAATAAGTAGGAATAGGATATTGGAATCCACGCCCATTTGCATCGCCCTCAATCATTGTTTCTATAAAGGCTTTGTTAATCATATCCATTTCCATTTTACAATCTTTATATTGGAAATCCATTTCTTTCCCACCTACGAGTGCTGGTAAATCAGCAAGATCGCTCGGGACAGTCCAGTCTAATGTAATATTGGAAAAAGGTGCCTGCGTTCCCCATCTGCTTGGTGTGTTGACGCCATATACAAATGCTTCAATACTTTTTTTCACTTCTCTGTAAGAAAGATTATCTACCTTTACAAATGGCGCCAAATAAGTGTCAAAGGAAGAAAAAGCCTGTGCTCCAGCCCATTCATTCTGCATAATGCCAAGAAAATTAACCATTTGATTACACAATACAGAAAGATGTGCCGCTGGTGCAGAAGTGATTTTGCCTCTGATACCACCAAGTCCCTCTGCAATTAACTGCTTAAGAGACCAGCCAGCACAATAACCTGTCAGCATAGACAAATCGTGGATGTGAATATCTGCATTACGATGTGCTTCTGCTATCTCATGATCATATATCTCAGACAACCAGTAATTAGCGGTTACGGCACCTGAATTGCTTAATATCAGTCCACCGACCGAATAAGTCACTGTAGAATTTTCCTTGACTCTCCAATCCTCTATCTTTACATAACTATTAACAACATCTTTATAATCAAGAATAGTCGACTTCATATTACGTATTTTTTCTCTATTCTTGCGGTAAAGGATATATGCTTTTGCCACATCGGTATAGCCCGCCTGTTCCAACACAGCCTCCACACTGTCCTGTACATCTTCGACATGAACCTTTTCATCCTTAAGTTTACTTTGGAAATCAGCCGTAACACGTAATGCCAGCAAATCAATGATATCATTATTATATTGCTTATCACATGCAACAAAAGCCTTCATAATCGCATCATTAATCTTTGTCAAATTAAAATCTGTAACTTCCCCATCTCTTTTGATTACGCTAAACATTCCTCTACTCCCTTCCCTCATCAATTCTACCAAAACCCCCAATTTTGTTTACATAAATGTGATAGAACTAATTAAAAAAATTATAACATTGGCTTACTAAAAAGTCAACAGAAAAACACTATATCTTATGTCAACTTTCTGAGTTTGACACAAGATATAGTGTTTTGAGGTATTTTTGCACAAAGGTCTGTACCGCATGATTTTATAAGGGGTTTGGCTATTTTCAGCATTTCGTTTTTGCTATTTTAACGAGTATATTCTCTGGCTCAATTCTCTTTTTTTAGTAATTCTGCCAAATTTTTGAATACACGAAATCTACTATCTGGTTTTCAAAAATGCATACTCTCTAACTGCTTTTTCGTCATCCGGATATATTTTTAGATAATCCTCTATCAAAACGGTCGCTTTTTTAAAATCCGTCAGATATTCATAAGTAACCATTTCGTTATATTTTAGGCTTTGCATAATCGTATTGTCTTCAATCGCAATACCCTGTTCAAAGGCTTCTAGTGCATCACTATACTCACCTATAGAAAGCTTACACAACCCCAGCTGATTATAGACTTCTGCCTCATTTTGATGATCCTCTAAGTAATCACCGTAAAGAGATGCTGCATAATTCATATCACCCAGGGCTTCGTAAGTCTTTCCCAGAAATAATAGTAATTCTACCTGATCCATTGATGTACTTGCTTTCTCAAAGCTGTTACGTGCATCCTCATATTGACCAAGATAATAGTAGAACTTTCCCTGCTGATAGACGCTCATCTTCGTATCGCTCTCTAGTGCTCGTTTTAAATAGGTATCACCGTCTTCTTTATAGCCTGCCTCCACTAAATCTTCATAAATTCTAATATAAAGGTCATGGTCCTTTGGCGTGATTTCGATGGCTCTGTTAAAATCAGAAATTGATTCGTCATACATATTACTTTTAAGTGCTGTTACTCCACGAAGATAATAAGCCTGTACATTATTTTCATCCAAAGCGATAATTGCAGAATACGTATCATAAGCACCTGTAAAATCATTATTCTTATATTCTGCTACTGCCAGATAGTAAGCAATATCATATTCGATGTCATCCACTAAACCATTGGATTGTCTCAATGCACGTTCAAAGGCTGCAATAGAATCGTCATACTGTGCCATGGCAAGATATACCATTCCCTGCCCGCGATAAGCCTGCTTAGCATCTTCTCCTGCGACAATTGCTGCTTCAAAATACTGGTTAGCACTCTCATAATCAAGATCTGATAATGCCTGCATACCAAGCGCAATCTTAGAGCTTTCTTTCTTACCCAAAGAACATCCTGTCTGCAACAATATGATGCATAGCATAAAAACAAAGCTTATTAAGACGGTTATTTTCTTATTCTGCATTTTATACATATCTCCCCTTGCCACACATATATAAAATCTCGTTCCTACTCACATGCGGTTTGAAACTGCTTCCACACTTCGGCATGCAGATCTTCTGCTTCCTGACTTACATTTTGTATGATTTCACCAGAAGTAACTGTATCAGGAACAATCAGTGAAGCCTTCATGGCATCAGAAATATACTCTTCAGCGGCTTTATTTGTACAATAATATCCCAAATGTTCAAAGCACTTCGCTGACACTTCAGGGCGCAGAATATAATCTAAAAATGCATGTGCTGCCTCTGCATTCGGTGCTTTAGAAGGAATAAATCCCGCCATAATACCAAATCCAAGGCCCTCAGAAGGATAGCACACTGAAAGGTCCGGATTAGCAGCAAGTGCCAAGTTTACCTGTGATGTATATAGTAATGCTGCATCTACTTCTCCGCTGATTATATAATCCTGCGTATTGCTGTCACTGATGAGTCGAATATTGGGTGCCAGCGTAAGAAGCTTATCTCCAGCAGCCTGTATGGTATCTAAATCATCCGTATTAAAAGATTCTCCCAGTGTCTTAAGGGCAACACCATTAATTACCCTGTAATTTCCGATTAAAGCAACATTCTTTTCAAGGGCAGGATTCCACAAGTCCTCATAGGAGGTCATCTCAAATCCGATTGCCTCTTTGTCATACACGATTAATGGGATACCTGCTCCATAGGGAACCGTATATTCATTTGCTTCATCATAGAAATACCCCTGATACAAAGGATTGATATTCGAGAAATTTGGTATCATGGTTTGATCAAGCTTCTGCACGAGACCCTCTTGTATCGCAAGCTCAATGATATAGTCATCCGCGATTACCAAGTCATATTCGCCACCTTCTGTCTCCTCCAGTTTTGCTAGCATGTCCTCATCATAGTCAAAATTAGAATAGTAAATTTTGATGCCTGTTTCTTCTTCAAAGCCCGTCAGGACTTCTTGTGGAAACATACCATCCCATGTATAAAGATAGAGCTCTTTGTTTGATTTTGAACCACAACCAGCGAGTAATCCCGCAGCTGCCAGTAACATAATTCCTATCATAAATAATTTTTTCATACTTTTACCTCCTTTTGTTCACTCCTGTTACTTATTCTCATTACGACTGATTTGATTTGACAATAGTACGAGTCCAATGGTCACAAGCAGTATTATAGTTGCCAATGCGCTAATTTCTGGTGTAACGCCTGTTTTTAACTTTGTATATATTTTGATGGGAAGTAGATTCACCCTTGCCCCAGTTGTAAAAATACTGATTACTACATCGTCAAAGGACATGGCAAATGCCAATAATGCGCCTGACAAAATAGCTGGCATAATCAATGGTAATATTATATCAAAAAAGGCACGCTTTTGGGAAGCCCCTAAATCACGGGCAGCCTCCTCTAAGCTCTTATCCATACCAATCAAGCGTGCACTCACCATTATAAAAATGTAGGGAATACAAAATGCCGTGTGTGCAATCGTCAATGTCAGCATTCCAAATGGCAATCCCATCAAAGAAAAAACTGCCAGAAATACCATGCCAAGTATAATTTCCGGAATCATAAGTGGAATCGTAGACAAATAGGAAATCACACTATTAAACCGGCAGGTTGTCTTTGTCATTCCTAATGCACCTAAAGTTCCAATGATGACCGCAAATGTTCCTGAAAGCACTGCAAGAATAATGCTGTTCACTAATGCCTCCATGATATCCCGCCGGCTAAAGAGCTCCACATACCAGTTTAAACTAAAGCCACCCCATATAGAAGAGATCTTTGAAGCATTAAACGAATAAAATACCGTAACTATAATGGGAATGTACATAATGATAATGATTATCGCCATATAAATATAGGGAAACTTCTTTTTCCTGCTCATACCAATCCCTCCAGCTCCTTTGCACGAAAAACTTTACGATAAGCAAAAATCAGCAAGGAAGTCAAAATCGTTAAGATCACTGATAATGCTGCCGCAAAAGGTAGATTGCGGCCTTTTGTCAGCTGCTCCTGTATCAGACTTCCGACGAGTACAATTTTATTACCTCCCAAAATATCTGCTATAAAAAACAACCCCATCGAAGGAATAAACGTTAAGATAACACCCGATATTAATCCAGGCATCGTAAGGGGCAATGTAACCGTAACAAAAGCCTTACTTCTCGATGCGCCTAGATCCAATGCTGCTTCTCGCAGATTCCAATCCATTTTTTCCACACTGGAATAAACAGATAAAATCATAAATGGCAACAATGCATAAACCATGCCGATTAATACAGCCTGATAGGAGTATAATAGTTTTAGTGGTTCTTCTATGATATGCAGTTTCATCAAAAGCATATCCAGTACACCATTACTGCGAAACACAATAATCCAGCCATATAGACGAAGCAAAGAACTCGTCCAAAACGGTATCATGATCATAATCATGACCCGCTGTTTCCATATCATTGGTAATTGTGCCATATAATAGCCAAAAGGATACCCAAGCAGGACGATTAAACCTGTTGACAAAAAAGCCAGTTTCAATGATTCGGCGAATGTATTTAAATATAACGGCTCAAAAATCCTACTATAATGTTCCAAAGTAAAGTTAGGAACGATTCCCCATACTGCTGCCCTACTCATAAAGCTTAAGAACACCATATAAATAAGCGGAAAAACAATAAATATTAATGTAAAGGCATATATGGGAATCAGTGTAAGATAAATCCATCTTTTACGTTTCATACTTTTTTCTCCTACCTTGCTCTATTATCGATAAACTGTGCAACATAGGAGGTCGCAGGTGCTTCAAAAATCTCCTTTACCGTCCCAATCTGCTCAATCTGTCCGTCCCGCATCACGACGATATGATCTGACAGGTAGGCTGCCTCTTCCTGATCATGCGTAATATAAACAAATGTAATTCCTAGTTGTTGCTGTATTTTTTTAAGTTCAATTTGCATTTGACGGCGTAACTGCAGATCTAGGGCACCAAGTGGTTCATCTAATAGCAACACATGTGGCTTATTAATAATTGCGCGTGCCACAGCAACTCTCTGTCTCTGCCCCCCCGACAATTCAAAAGGCTTTCTCCTGCCAAAATCCTCTAATTGTACAAGTTCCAATGCCTCATGCACTCTTTGCTTGATTTCCTGCTTGTCCACATTTCGGATTTTCAAACCATATCCAACATTGTTTTCGACATTCATATGAGGGAATAGCGCATAATTTTGAAACACTGTATTTACGTTACGCATATTAGGCTCTTTATGTGTCACATTTTCGCCGCTCAGCCAAACCTCACCCTCATCCAACTCAGTAAGACCTGCAATAATGCGGATTGTCGTTGTTTTTCCACAACCAGAAGCACCCAATATCGTTATGATTTCTCCCTCTTCCACTGACAAATTTATTCCTTTTAATACCGCCTCGGTATCAAAAGCTTTTTTTACATTTTTTAGTTCTAATATCGTACGGCTCATCCGTTCACCTTCGTTTTTTTATTTTCTATTGCTAAAAAAGCAACCATTAGACCCAGTATGGTTGCAACCGTTCCCGCGATCAGCATGGCATGGACACCTGGTCCGTCAAGCAGCCACCCTCCTAATAGACTGGCGGCTACGCCACCTAAAGTAATAGCACCTGTCATAAAGGCCTGTCCCTTTACCAGATCAGTTTTGGCAATCTCTTGGTTTACATAATATACGGAACCTGGAATAAACATCGCATATGCACCAGCCTGAAGCAATTGTGACCAGTAAATGACCCCTACACTAGGCGCCAACATGGTAATAATAGCTTTCAGAACAAAGAATATAAAGGAAACTCTTAAAATTGTCGAACAGGATACCTTCTGTATTAAATAAGTGAAGAATATCATTGCTGGAAGCTCAACCAACGCTGCAATACCAATAGCAAGGCCCATACTTTTCGTATTGCCCCCTACATTTTCCACAATCTGTATGATGTAATTATTGACCATCGTATGCGAAGAAAAAGTAAAGGTAACAGCCAGCAATAGTAAAACAAATCTCTTGTATTTTTTTGCAAACTGCTTTAAGCCTGATACTTTCAAATCACCATTCGAATCCTCACTTGAATCTGCATTTGCATTTTCATTTGCATTTTCATTTGAATTTTCATCCAAATAGTCCTCTTCTCCTGACATACCTGTTGCCACTGCAGTCACTAAATTACCGTCGATATAGGACTTCTTATGCTTTATCCTTTCATCCGTGAACGTATACACAAATATAATCAGTGAAACAAACAGAAAAGTGGAAACAACTGGCGCCGCCTCTGGCCCAAAGCGTTCTACTAATATACCCACAATATAAGAGCAGATTGCAAAAGAAAGCGATCCAAGACCTCTCGCTAATCCAAAATTTAAATTGATGCCCTTATTAATCAGTCTCATACCCAAAGCATTGATCAGTGGCTGTAGCGAAAACAAAATAGTAAGTTCAAGGATCAAGAGTACAGCAAGCACTACAACAACATTTGGAATAAAACATCTCACCAAAGTAAGTGCCGCTGCAGCAAATGCAAGCGCGCTCGTTAGGTTCTTAAGTGATATTTTTTTTGTGGTATCTGCAAAGTTTGCGATTGCTGGCTGCAGAAATACAGCAAATATGTTGGCAAGTGCTAAGACGATACCAATCTCTTTATTATTGAAATTTCTTGAAAGCAGAAAAACTGCCGCAAAGCTATAGCTGCTACAAAATATTGGCCAGTAAGAACATTGTATTGCTGCATATTTTGTCGTATATCTGAAATCCTTTTGTTTTGTGCTCAATTTAATTTCCGCCTTTTCAATCTTCTATTTGGTGGCTAGTGGCAATTCTTTTTTTACTGTATGATTTATAATTTTAAGTAATGACTTTATGACAAGTTTAATCATTTCTTTTGAATGATCATCCATATCCTTTAATGCTGCAATAATCAATGCTGTGTTCTTTTTCCAATCCCGCGTCAAATCAATCAGATTATCTGCTTCTGCCGCACCGATTATTTTATATAATGCTTCAACAAACTCCTGAAATTGTTCCTTATTCATGGAAGATGCCCACTCATTCAGGCTCTCATTAAATAATCTCGTTCCTTCCCCGAACTTCTCCGTCTTTTTAAAGCCATCCTCACTTACGATCCAGTTATAGGGATTATGTTGAAACAGTCCTACACTTCTGCACTCGATAATATCATATTTCTCCTGCTGTTGCAAAATCATCCCTACCACAGAGGAATGTGGCAAGATTTTTGATACTTTGTCGCTGATTGCATCATAATTACTACTCAGCAATATTTCTTCTCGAAACCCTGGGCCATCCAGACTGTAAACCTTGCTTATTCTGTTACGGATTGCATCTTTACAATTCATTGCCGCATATACAGACAAATTACCACCTTTAGAATGCCCACCTACTATAAAATTGCCTGCAAAGAAATCCGTGACAATGTTTAGATACTGTAGTGCTTTTTCTTGTGCAGGTACAGGCGCCAGGAAGCCCATATTAAAATCTTCCTTCCAACCCACAAATGTCTCATCTGTTCCTCGGAATGCAACATATATGATATCTCCAGGGAAAATGAACATGACTGCTGAAAACTGAATTTCCCAGCCCACATCAACAATATTAACATAGTAATTCAGTTTCATGTTCCCAAATCTATTACTCTTAGCCACTGCCTCAAAAAGTGCTCTGTTCTCCTTTTCACGCATCGTTTCAGCAAATAAATTTTCTACATCCTGATGTTCTTTTATTTCAGCTATATTAATTGACTGTTTCCCTTCGATTCCAGGTACAATTCCATCATATTTCAAATATGCAAGTTGCGAAAGAATCAATGCATCTACATCATTAA
>Ga0209373_10003827_pt1 | contig 13519 bp, 10 predicted proteins | sample Higcelweek5metaG_FD_187173 | JGI IMG/M metagenome (GOLD analysis project Ga0209373, IMG submission 187173) | Freshwater pond sediment microbial communities from the University of Edinburgh, under environmental carbon perturbations - High... | ecosystem: Environmental > Aquatic > Freshwater >...
TAGCCAACAATTGTATATTGTGTCTTTGTTTTTTCTTAGATTTATAGTGTAAATAAATACAACTTAATTTCAGTTCTTATGAGGAAATCTTTTCTAGTTTTAGCATTGATGCTTTTTGCTGTAGTTTCGTTCTCGCAGGAAACCGAAACTAATAAACAAGTTAAGACCGGTTGGAATTTTGGGGCGTTGCCTGCCGTTAGTTTCAATACCGACCTTGGTTTTCAGTATGGAGGGTTGGTCAATTTTTTCAACTATGGCGATGGAACAAAGTACCCCGATTACCTGCACAACCTGTATCTCGAAATTTCGCGATACACCAAAGGGAGTGCCATTTACCGTTTAGCTTACGATTCGGAATACCTTATTCCGGGCGTTCGCTTCACTTCAGACCTTGCCTATTTGCCCGACGAGGCCTTCGATTTCTATGGATTTAATGGCTATCAGTCGGTTTTTAATGCCGATTGGCAAGACGATACTGCTGGAGATGGTGTTTATAAATCAAGGATGTTCTACAAGTATCAGAATAAAATGTTGCGGTTCAAAACCGATTTTCAGATTCCTTTCCGCGATAAGCGTTTCCTAGGGCTTGTGGGTTTCAACCTTCAATCGTTCAATGTTGCAACGGTCGATATCGATAAAATGAACAAAGGGAAAGACGAAAACCTGCTGCCCAACGTGAAAACGTTGTACGACGAATATGTTGATTGGGGCGTAATTCCCGATGAAGAAAAAGATGGAGGATTTGTGCCGTTGCTAAAGGCTGGTGTCGTTTTCGATACCCGCGACAACGAGCCCAACCCAATGAAAGGAATGTGGACCGAGGCTTTTCTGTTTGGTGCGCCAACGTTTCTGGGTGCCGAATCGGGCTTCTTGAAATTCAACTTTACTCACCGCCAATATTTCACCATCATTAAGCGCGATTTATCGTTTGCATACCGTATTGGTTACCAAGGAACGTTGGCCGGACATGCGCCGTTCTATTACCAAACTCAAATTGAAACTTCGCTTATGAAAGACCAGCTGGGCTTAGGTGGGAACAAAACCTTGCGAGGAGTGAGCCGTAACCGTGTTGTAAGCGACGGGTTTGTGTATGGAAACCTTGAGTTGCGCTGGAAACCTGTTCATTTCCGTTTCATCAATCAAAATTTTTATATCGGGTTAAACGCATTTGTTGATGGAGGCCAGGCCTTGCAGAAAATTGATGTTGACCAATCGTTGGCGGCTGTTCACGACGGCTATTTTGATTTCGACAGCAAAGAGAAATTGCATTTGAGCTACGGTGCCGGGCTCCGCATTGTAATGAACGAAAACTTTGTAATTGCCTGCGACTACGGCCGTGCTTTCGATCCTCAGGATGGCAAAACAGGGTTGTATATTGGGTTGAATTACCTGTTTTAGAAACAATGATTTTATATTGAAAAACCTTCGGGAACAACAAGTTCCCGAAGGTTTTTTTATGCCGGCAAGGCTGGTGGTTTCAATTGCTTTAGGTTTGCAATACTTTATTTTTTCTGATACCAGGTTTGCTTTACGTTAATTTTCCGGATATGTCGAACCAGACCTCGTTTGCCCTGTCCGGAGTTCCGGATGTCATGAACCAGATCTCATTTGTCCCGTCCGGAATTCCGGATGTCTTGTTTTTGATCTCGTTTGCCTCGTCCGGAGTTCCGGATGCCTTGTTTTAGATGTGATTTGCCATATCCGGAGTTCCGGACACCGTGGATCACAAAATTGATAAAATTTCGTATTGAAAAAGATGGAAATCAAACAACAAATCATGAATTAATTCTCCCGATCTCTATTTTTCCCGTTGTGGTTTCAATCCAAAAATTGAACTATTTTTATCTCAACATCAACCAATAATATCAGAATGGACAAAGTAGCAGCAAAACAGCATATTGAAGAGCTTCGCGGTAAGCTCGACCACTACAATTACCTCTATTATGTGAAGGCAATGCCCGAGGTTTCTGACTATGATTTTGACCAGTTGCTGAAAGAGCTCGAAGCTTTAGAGAAGGAACATCCCGAGTTCAACGACCCAAACTCGCCAACTCACCGTGTGGGAAGCGATATCACTTCCGAATTTCAGCAGGTGGTGCACAAATACCCCATGCTTTCGCTCGGGAATACCTACAATGAGGGCGAATTGCGCGATTTCGACAACCGTATACGCAAGGAAACAAACCTTCAGCCCGAATATGTTTGCGAGTTGAAGTTCGATGGGGTTTCAATCAGCCTCACTTACGAAAATGGACTGTTGAAACATGCCGTTACCCGTGGCGATGGCGATCAGGGCGACGATGTTACGGCCAACGTGAAGACCATCCGCAGCATTCCGTTGAAGTTGCGTGGCGAAGGTTGGCCTGCCGAATTCGAAATCAGGGGCGAAATTGTGATGCCCTACGAGGCTTTCAATAAACTTAATGCCGAGCGCGCGGCCAATGGCGAGGAACCGATGGCTAACCCCCGGAACACCACTTCGGGAACAATAAAAATGCAGGATTCGTCGGTGGTGGCAAAGCGCGGCCTCGATGCTTATTTCTATTTTGTGCCAAGTCAAATCAGGCTCACCGAAAGCCATTCGCATAACCTTGAATTGGCTGCTTCGTGGGGATTCAAAACATCGGAACATACCCGGATTTGTGAAAATATGGACGAGGTACTCCGGTTTATCCACCATTGGGACAACGAGCGCCACAACCTGCCAATGGCTACCGATGGTGTTGTAATTAAGGTGAATTCCATTGCTGTGCAAAACGATTTGGGCACAACAGCCAAAAGTCCGCGTTGGGCGGTGGCCTACAAGTTTAAGGCTGAACAAGCAGAGACGAAGTTGCTCTCGGTGTCGTATCAAGTTGGGCGCACAGGGGCAATTACACCGGTGGCCAACCTCGACCCCGTTCAACTTTCGGGAACCACTGTTAAGCGTGCTTCGTTGCACAATGCCGACATCATTGCCGGTCTCGACCTGCACATTAACGACATGGTGAAAGTGGAAAAAGGGGGCGAAATTATTCCAAAGATTGTTGGCGTGAACGAGGCCGAACGCCACCCAATGAGCGAGCGCGTAATGTATATTGATACTTGTCCCGAATGTGGAACCCCGTTGGTGCGCGACGAAGGCGAAGCGAAGCACTTTTGTCCAAACGAAAACGGCTGTCCACCCCAGATCAAAGGAAAAATAAGCCACTTCATCAGTCGTAAAGCCATGAATATTGATGGGATGGGAGAGGAGACTGTTGAGCTTTTTTTCTCTAAAGGAATGATTTCCAATGTTGCCGACTTATATAAATTGAAAATTGAAGATATTGCTGCTTTGGAACGCCTTGGCGATAAATCGGCACAACGGATTATCGACGGGTTGGAAGCTTCGAAATCTGTTCCGTTCGAACGGGTACTCTTCTCGTTGGGCATCCGGTTTATTGGCGAGACTGTTGCAAAAATATTGGCTAAGTCGTTTAAAAATATCGACGATCTTATGGCCGCATCGCTCGATCAGCTTACCAACACAAACGAAATAGGCGACCGCATTGCCCAAAGCCTCATTGATTGGTTTGCCGTCTCTCAGAACCGCGAAATGGTTGACCAGTTGCGACAGGCAGGTTTGCAGTTCGAACTCTCGGACGAGCAACTGGCCGGAACAACCGATAAACTTGCCGGACTGTCGATTATCATTTCCGGAACTTTTCAGAAGCATTCGCGCGAGGAGTTGAAGGAGATGATTGAAAAGCATGGCGGAAAAAACGTAGGTTCGATATCGAAAAATACAAGTTACATGCTTGCAGGCGACAACATGGGACCTAGTAAGCTCGAAAAAGTACAGAAGCTGGGTATCCCAATTATTTCCGAAGATGAGTTTTTGGCGATGATTGGCGTTGAATAACTTTTTAACTTTGAAGAAAAACGACGATGAGCAATAGTGAATTAAAACAACAGATTGTGGAGCAGATTGATCACCTTGATGACGATCAATTGGAAACGGTTTTGGAAATCATGAGGAGTTTTATTACTGAGGCCAATCCCGACAGTCAGATAATTGAGTTGTCAAAAGAGCAGCTAGAATGGATTAAGAACGGTCAGGAAGATATTAAGGCTGGTAGGTACATTTCACAGGAAGAGCTCGATCAACAAGATACCTTATGGCTGAACGAACCATAATTTGGGCTGAGTCAGCTGTACGTCAGCGTAGAAAAGTATTTCAATATTAAAAGAGCTAAAACAATAAACCTATTTACTATGAAAACAATATCAACCTTCATTTTCCTGATTGCCTTTGCAATCTCATCGTTTGCACAATTTAGTCGTGGAACGGTAAAGGAGAGTCTTACCATCGACAGTAAAATACTTGGCAAACAAGTTAAGTACACCATTTATCTGCCGTTCGATTACGAAACTTCGAATCGTCTTTATCCAGTGGTATATCTGCTGCACGGCATGGGCGACAACGACATGGGCTGGATGCAGTTTGGCGAAGCTAACCTGATTGCCGATGAAGCCATTGCCACACGCGAAATCCCGGCAATGATTCTGGTAACACCCGATGGCGGAACTTCATTCTACATTAACAATTTCGATAACTCGCTTCGCTACGAAGATTTCTTTATTCAAGAATTCATGCCATATATTGAAAAGACCTACCGCATTCGTGCCGAGAAGCGTTTTCGTGGGATTGCAGGGCTTTCGATGGGCGGTTACGGAACTCTTAACTATGCGCTGAAATATCCCGATAAGTTTTCGGCTTGCGTGGCTTTCAGCGCGGCTATTTTCTCGCCCGAAAGTGTGATGCAAACCAACGAGCAAGGTTGGGGAATCATGAAACCATTGTTTGGCCCTTATAAAGAGGGCGATGCCCGCCTTACTGCGCATTACAAAAACAACAATGCGTTCGATATTACAACATCAAAAGGGAAAGAGGCTTACAATCAATTGCGGATTATGCTCGATTGTGGCGACGACGATTTCCTGACCGACGATAATTGCCGCCTTCATATTCACCTGAATAAGCTTGGCATAAAGCACGAATTCCGTATGCGCGACGGTGCCCACAATTGGCTTTACTGGCGTAGCGGATTACCTGTAGGTTTGAAGTTTATTGGCGAAAGCTTTCATCAGTTTTAAGAAGACCCCCTTTGTTTATCATTTCTATTTGATAAAAGTGATAAATAATTTTGCGGTAAGTGAGCTTTCGTATAATTTCGGAGGCTTCAAGCTCTTCTAACAAATAACCTTATGAATATTTTATTTCTGATTATTGGCGCTGCAGTTGTTTTCTTCATTGCCTATAAATTATACGGATCATTCCTTGCCAAAAAGGTGTATTCGCTCGACGATAGTTGTGTAACCCCTGCTGTTAGTAACGACGACGGGGTCGACTATGTACCAACCAGTTCGAAGTTTCTTACCGGTCAGCATTTTTCGGCCATATCGGGAGCTGGTCCCATTACCGGGCCAATCATTGCCGGGATCATGTTTGGATGGGCGCCTGCATTGTTGTGGATTGTTTTGGGTTCCATCTTTGTTGGTGGTGTTCACGACATGGGGAGTCTGGTTGCATCAATCCGTCACAACGCCATGTCGATTACCGAAGTGGTAAAAAAGAATGTGTCGAAACGGGCCTGGATTCTATTTCTGATCTTCATTTGGCTGGCTCTGGTTTATGTGGTTGTGGCCTTTACCGATATTACTTCAAGCTCGTTTGTGGGAAAGGTCGTACTCGAAAACGGCGATAAAGTTGAAGGCGGTGCCATTGCAACGTCGTCGTTACTTTACCTTGTTTTGCCATTGATTATGGGCGTTCTGCTTAAGAAGACAAAGCTGTCGCTTGGTTGGGCAACCGCTATTTTCCTTCCTCTGGTTGGATTATCAATCTGGATTGGCCCTTACATCCCTTTTTCTGTTGAATCGATTTTTGGAATTTCGACGTTGGCATCTCAAAAGGTGTGGAACGGATTCCTTCTGATATACTGTTTTGTGGCATCGCTTATTCCGATGTGGTTGTTGCTTCAGCCACGTGGCCACCTGGGCGGATATTTCATGTATGCCTCGTTGCTTACGGCCGCTCTTGGCCTGATCTTTGGCGGCTTCTCGGTTAGTTATCCGGCCTTTATTGGCGCCGAAGGAACGGGTAGTTCAATGTTTCCCATGTTCCCACTTCTGTTTGTAACGGTTGCTTGTGGTGCCTGTTCTGGTTTTCATGCCATGGTGAGCAGCGGCACTTCATCGAAACAATTAAAGAAGGAGAGCGATTCGAAAGTCGTTGGCTACGGAATGATGCTTATGGAAGCCATGGTTGCTGTGGTAGCGCTGGCTTGTGTAATGATTATGACTAAAGATGATGCCATGCTCAAGTGTGCACCGAACTTTATTTTTGCATCGGGTATTGGCAAGTTTGTTGAATTGATTGGCATTCCTGCTGCATTTGGAATTGCTTTTGGGTTGATGGCCTTTACAACTTTTGTGTACGACACGCTCGATGTGTGTACACGGTTGGCTCGTTATATTATTCAGGAATTGACAGGCTGGACTAACATGGCTGGTAAACTTTTTGCTGCGGCTATCTCGATTGTTGTTCCGTTCTTTTTCGTGACCATGCGGTTGGAAGATGCTGCTGGTAAAGCGATACCTGCGTGGAAAATGTTCTGGAATATCTTTGGGGCATCGAACCAGTTGCTGGCATCATTGGCCTTGCTTGCGGTGTCGGTATGGTTGTTCAAAACGGCAAAACGCCGCTGGGCATGGTTGGTGACTTTTATTCCGGCCCTGTTTATGTTCCTGATGTCGAACTGGGCGTTGCTGTTGTTAATCGGCAATAACTGGTTTGTTAACGGTACCTTTGCCCTTAACAGCAATCCGATACCCATTATTTCTATTGTGCTGCTTTTGCTTTCGTTTGTACTTGCAGTTGAAGTGATTTTAACTATAATCAAAGGTCGTAGCAAAAGTGTTGAAGCAATAGCATAAGATTATAACACACTAGAGGGCGCAGGGGGTGCAGAGGGAATAGGATATTTCGTTGCGCCCGCTGGCGTTTTATTAAAAAATACAGTTGTTGTTTTACATTACTCGGAAAGGGAGGCCAAATCCTTTTTCACCTGTTCCAAATTCTTTTTGAACTCGGCATGATTTGGGGAGGTGGCCACCAGTTCTTCCCAGAGTTTTTGGGCTTGCTTAAAATAGGTTTTTGCGGTCTGAAGATCATTTTGTTTATCATAGAAGGAATTGCCTAATTTATAATATAAAAATGCCAGATCATTTTTTTTATCAAGGTTTGATTTATCTTGTTCTGATAGCTCTTGAAACAACTTTTCTCCTGTTTTAAAATGAGAAAGGGCTGTTCGGTTGCCTAATGTAAAATAGGTGTCACCAAGCTTTAGGTAATTGATAGCTAAAGCCTTTTGGAATTTGCTACGGTCTATTTTATAGAGTTCTTTGAAAATAGATAATGCTATTTCATAATATACTATGGCTCGATCAAATTCTTTCAAAAGAAAAAAGATGTCACCTATCTTGGAATTAGAAATGGCTATGCCGTTCTTATAGCTTATATTTCCCTTGTCCGAGTTATAGAGTGATCCTGATAATTCTAAGCCTTTAAAATAATAATCGAGTGCAGTATCTAATTGATTAATTTTTTGATAGATATTGCCAAGTTTGAACAATGAAATAGATAACCCATCTGCATAAATCTTATCGTAGGGGAAAGTTTGATGTAGTTTCTGCATAATGGATAAAGCTTGTTGATAATTTGATAAAGCCTTGTCTGAAATTTCTAAATCGACATAATTGTCACCTAATCTTTGATGAACAATTCCTAATGGATAATCTTCTTCAATTTTTTTACAATAATGTTTTGCTTCAATAAAAATCTTGAGTGCATTATCAAAAAAACCACGAGTTCTAAGTAGATCTCCCATGCTAATTAAAAAACCAAATTTGAACTTAGGATCTTCTGTTTTTTCAATTAGACTGTTAATCGTCTTTATGGCCTCATCATACTGTCCGGTCTCTTTTTGCAGTTCAGCAATCTGTTCGTAAAGGGTTCTTAGGTAATTGGTCTCAGTATTGGGTGTTGCTTTTACCTCGTTCAGAAGACGGTTGAGCTCGGACAGTTTCTCTTCGCGGGTGTTTCCACCCAGGGTACTTACGGGCGTTGGTTCCCATTGAAGTTCCTGTTGAATTTTTTTGGCGGTGGAGGCCTCTTGTTCCTGTTTCAAGTCGAGCAACAGCGAGCGGAACGACCAAAGGTCGGGCATCTTTTCCATTAGTGAGCGGGCGTAGAGTTCGCCTGCCGATGCAAATACAAAGGCAACAATGGCAATGGGGTACTTGGCCAGTTTGTCGCGCCGCATGTTCAGCCCTGCGGCAATACTGCTGCGCCGTTGGTTGTTCTTTGCCATTTCGGGCGAAACCTTTCCCTGACTGTCGGCATCGCGTTTTAGTATGTCTTCAAAGTTTTCGAGGAAGAGAAAGCCCTCTTCCTGATCGAGATAAGTCTTTAATATTTCTTGGTAAGTAGCCTTTTCGGTATTGATGATAGAAACCTTTCGGTCGGCAAATTGGGCACGAAGATCGCTCTGCAACTGCTTCACCAGCGAGTAGTGGTTAAAACGCACCACCACAAACCTGAAGGCTGGTGTGCGCAACAGTTTAAACAGCGGTTGGTTTTCTTCGGTGTAGTTATCCAACATAGTATTGGTACAATTGCGAGATTTCGATTACCGGACGTACCCTTTTGTATGTGCCGTCGTTATATTCAAGTACAATCTGTTTTTCGAGCAAATCTTGCCATACTTCATTGTAAGGAGGCATTGGTCGGTTCTCGATATTGGCCTCTTTCAACTCTTTTAGTTTATTTAAATCGTCTTGGGTAAGGAATTGTGAATCTTCAGCAGCAAGCTTTTTGATGCCTTTGTCCAAATTGGACATTGTTATTACCCCTGCATCTTCATCGGCATACAAGTTAGCATATTGCAGAATACGCAAGAGTTCGCGAGGTGAACCACCGGCCATCATGATTGCTTTATCCACCACATCAGTTGACTCGAACAGGCTCTGGTCAATCCGGCGATAAACAAACTGTCGGAAACGGTCGATGGCCTCGGCTACCTTCGTTCCATCACGTTCAACAATTTTCACAAAGGGAAAGGATACTACTTTGCTGAATTGTATCAACCTTGGGCGTTCCGACATCAGCTCAATGGGCAAAGTGAAAATGGTGTTTACCTGTATATAACGGATGCGATCGGTAATTTCTTCAATCACTTTCTTGCGGACTTCAGAGGTAGCTGTCTTTTCTAACCCGTCGATAATAAAAAGTATTTCACGGGCAAAATCAATTTCTCTTAGGGTAATGCTTACCTTCTCGATAACTTCGTTGAACTTGCGGGCGAAATCGGTAAAGTTGTTTCTGAAAACCATTCGAATTTTATCGGCGTTTTCCCTGCTACCCGTTAAGTTGCTTTTTAATTTGGCTGCAATTTTCAGAAAACTGAACAACGATGGGGTTTCTGCCCCAATCTCCATTTCGAAACCATTCTCTTGTTTAATGGCATGATTGATCTCTTTAACTCGTTCGCTGAACCAGCTCTGTAACGAGGTAATAGTTCCGTTGTCGATATTGAGGCCAATTTTTTCCAACTCTTCAAATAACCTTTCCATCTGAAAAATCACAATGTCCATGTACTCCATGTTGTCGGTACTAAGACCTTCATCCAAATTGCAGGTTACACAGAAAAAGCAATTTTTATTGTGCAGTTTTTTCGAAATTTTGGCAAGTTCCGATGTTTTGCCCGAACCGCGCATCCCCGCCAAAAAGAGGTTTGGCTTAGTTGACAAACCGGGTTCTTGGCTATATACAAATGTTTTCGGATTTACCTTAAACGATTTATAAATCATCTGGTCTTCGAAATCGCCACGAACATCGCTGAATTCGGTAAAAAATTCATGGTCGGGAGTAACAACAATATTAAAATCTACAGCGTTGTAAAATTCAGAAAGTGTTGTTGCTTTTTTAAACTGGTTCATACTGTTAGTCATTTGTTTTCTTGAACTGTACACAAAAATAGCAATTTTGATCGAAGCTTGTTGTATTTCCTCTAGTTAGAATTTTGTTAAGGTGCCATTCACCACCCTGTTTTGCCCCAACCGTACCCGTTCCGAAGGGGTGTTGCTGCCCTAAATCATCACGGTGTTACCCGTCCTGAAGGGGTATTGTTGCCCTGATTTATACCGGATGTACCCGTTCCGAAGGGGTGTGGTCGCCCTAAATCATCACGATGTTACCCGTTCGGAAGGGGTGTTATTGCCCTAATTTATCATGGTGTTACCCGTTCTGAAGGGGTGTTGTGGGCATAAAAAAGGCCGCACTATTTGGTTGGTGCAGCCTTTTCTGTAATTCGAAATGCCTCTGTTAGGTTGTCGGACTAGATGCTTTTTTTACCGAATGGCCGGGAAACTGGGCCGAAAGGTCGTCGTAAATGGCCTTGGCACCGGGCACGTTTTTCTCGGCCAGCATCTTAATGTTTTTGTAATACGATAGGGCACTTTGATAGAGGTCGAACCCCAGAATGAGCAGCGTGTCGTCGATCAAGTTGTGGACTGCTTCCATTTGATTGAACCTTGGGGTGAGCGCGGTGTGGGCAGCATTGTCTTTGTCGAACTCTGCTTTGTCGAGAAAGACCGGGTTGAACGTTGGTTGATTGGTTGAGTAGTCAACCGTTTTCAACACCCAGTTGGCATTCCTGTTGCCCAACCTCCCGTACTCTTTTCGCTGCTCGGGGGTGAGGGTTATACACTTGCCTTTTAACAGGCCTTCTAATGCAGTGAGGTGACTGTCGATCTGCTGCAGTTCTTCTTCGGTGAAGGAGATTGAAATCAAATTTTCTAAAGCCATAATTTTTAGATTTAGTAGAACATTTAATTTATTGGTTTATTTCGATGGCGTTATGCCAGCTCTTCTTCTTTAATAGTTTCGGCCACTTCGTGCCAGTTAGGCTTTAACTGTTCAATGGTGAGGTATTGTGTTACCCTTTCCGAAAGTGTTTTTACACCTTTGTTGAGGAAATAAAAGTGCTTTGCGCATTCGAGCAACGAGGTTAATCCGGCTTCTTCGAATATTGCCCCCAGTCTGGGGTTGTTTTCAATTCCCGAATCGGCAAAATCGCCCAGACAGGTCATCTTCAGGTATTCAATATCATCGCGACGCAAGCGGGTAATTTTCTTGAACTTTTCAGACTCGGGAGTATTTTCCTGAGTCGAAAGCAAAAATGTTCGGATAATTAGCTTGCCTTGAATAAAGTCGGCACGTAAATAACCTATCTTCCAATCGTAAAAGAAATAATCGAGTAAGTACGTTTTCTCTTCAATTTGCCTTACCCGCAGATGTTCAAGCAATGAGTTCACGACAAAAAATTGGCTAATGCCCGGATTAATAAAGGGTATCCGTTCAGTCAATCGCATAATAGCATGGTTCTGAATATAAACCGGAATAGGAGCAGGGTATTTATCTTGATCGAGATAAAGGTCGGCAGCATTTAAGCAAACAGGAGTATATACGTCATGAGTAACCCATCCCACTTCGAAAGCAGGACGTACATAGTTGCCAATCTTAATATCGATGGGCTGAGGAATTAGGACTTCGGCTATAGAAAATGCAATGCGTGCAAAAGAATTGTTTGTTGTATTTGAACTCTCTTTTTCTTCAATCTTCAGGTGCATGGTATAATGTCCATAGTTGAAAGAGAAGTAATGCGTGTAGCAATTTGCAAAAACTAGGTCGAGAATTTGGTTGATGGCGTTTACGGTATATAGCTCATTGTGGATTGCTTTTAGTGTTTCTTTAATGAATTCAGCATCCTTGAATTTGTAATTATCGGTAGTCAAAAATGCATAATTGAAATCAAATCCACAGGTAAAATATTCGTAATAGCTAATCTTGTTTTGAGTACCGGATAACGTTAACCTATGTTTTTTTAAAAATGAAATAAGATCGATGTTTAATTCATTTTCCGATTTAAACCCGTGTGGCAGTTTTCCCTTACAAGCAATGTGCGGTGTTCTGAAACGAATAGAAAAGAGCGTGTTCAAAAAGATATCGGGCACTAAGCTAAAAAGTTGTTCATGGCCAAACTGTGTAAATAGCCATTTTACCTTTTGCTTATATTTCTTTTTAATTTCGGCCTCCTGTTGCTTTAACAGTTGCGGCGAGGTTTGTTTTCTTTTTTGTTTCGACATGGTGGTAAAATTTATGTGCTGAATAAATTTTGCCATCTCCATTTGCCCCAACTCACTTATCGCTCACTCTATTGGGAGATGTTTATGCCGAAAAGTTATACAAAATAGTTTTAACAGGTTAACAAATGGTCGATTTTTTATTCAACTATTTGACGAAAGCCCCATTTTTTGATTTGAATTGAACGTTCTGCCCGAAGAAAAATAAATATCCTTTTTCTTCCCTAAGAAATGAAGTTGTCTGCATTACGAAGGATTGGCCTTGGCCAGTGAGCTGAAAAACAAGTGAAGAGGGCGTTAAAAAATCTTTTCTGTTTGAGCCGTTAGGCGAGTTTATCCAGCTTTTTAGCGGGAAGCCATCGAGCGCAAGTAAAATAATTCTTCGTCCTCCATCTTTGTATCCTTCGTGGTTTGTTGAATGGAAATTGATTTAATAGAAAACCAGTTAATTCGTTAAATTTCAGTTACATTTATAGAATGAAACGAAACTGTCGTTTAAAAATTACTGTACTGTCTGGTTTATCCATCCTTATTTTGTGCCTTATCGCTTACGGCTCGCTGAGACCAATGAACAGGTCGCCCGAAAGCATTCAACCAATAATCACCGACTCGCTTATTGAACCAACTCAAGGCCATGTTCCTTTGAGGGACAGTTTGGTGGATTTTGGAATAACGTTTCTTGGTACACCTTATGTGCCTGGAGGCTGTAGTAAGTCTGGCTTTGATTGTTCGGGGTTTGTTTACTTTGTTTTTCAGCGGTTTAATATTCTGGTACCCCGAAGTTCTTCTCAATACCGAAATTTTGGTAAAGAAATTCCGGTCGATAGTGTTCAAAAAGGCGATATTCTGGTGTTTATGAGCCCTACCCGAAATGTGCCTGGACATGTAGGTATTGTTACCAATCCCAAAGGAATGGAGAGCGATTTTATCCATGCTTCCTCGGGTAAAGAAATGAAAGTGATTATTACCAGTCTGAAAAAGAGTGGTTACAAACGTCGATTCGTAAAAGCGGTGAGTGTCTTCTAAAATTTCAACACCACCTGCTTTCACACTGTTGTATTGCGGGTCTTATTTGGCTATTTCACCTCCATCCGTATCCGCCACTCTTTCGGGAATAGGTTGTTGTAACGGTTGCCTGCTTTTTTCAGAAACCCAAGTGGCGTGTTTTGGTACGATGCCAGTAAATATTGGCTCGATGCAGTGGGTTTAATGTCTTCTTTCTTCAGGAATGTGAGTGCCGTTTTCAGATCAAGTTCTTCGGTGGTAAAAACATCTTTTTTCAGTATGGCCG
>Ga0209373_10003828_pt1 | contig 13517 bp, 13 predicted proteins | sample Higcelweek5metaG_FD_187173 | JGI IMG/M metagenome (GOLD analysis project Ga0209373, IMG submission 187173) | Freshwater pond sediment microbial communities from the University of Edinburgh, under environmental carbon perturbations - High... | ecosystem: Environmental > Aquatic > Freshwater >...
CCCCTTGACCAAACTTGACGCCATATCGACGCGGAAGCCGTCGGCACCGAGGTCGAGCCAGAATTTCATGATATTTTTCATCTCCTGCCAGACCGACTGGCAGTCCGGGTGATCGGTCGGGAGCTGCCACGGAAACTCAACCGGGCGGAAGCCGTAATTCAAGGCGGGCTGGCAATAAAAAAAGTTAATCATATAAAACCCGTCGCGCTGGGCGTAACCGTTGATGAAACGGTAGTTGCCGGTCCCCTGACACCAACCGTCGGTCCACACAAAGTAGTTGCGGTAAGGGCTGTCGGGGTTGTTGCACGAGTCGATAAACCACGGATGCTGTACCGAAGTATGGCCGGCAACCAGATCGAGGATGATTTTGATCCCTTTGGCGTGAGCCGCGCAGCACAGCTCGGCAAAGTCGGCATTGGTGCCGTAGCGGGGGGCAATGGTATAAAAGTCGGAGATGTCGTACCCGGCATCCTGAAACGGGGAAACAAAACACGGATTGAGCCAGATCGCGTTGGCATTTAAGGATTTGATATAATCCAATTTGGCCGTAATCCCCGGCAAATCGCCGATGCCGTCGTCGTTGGAGTCAAAAAATGTCTGCGGATAGATTTCATACACGACAGCGTCGTCAAGCCATTTGGGATAAGTTTTTTTCATATCAAAATTCCTTACTATGGATTTATATGGTTTCAATCGATTGGATGATCTCGTCAAGGACTTGCTCGTAGTCGGCAATTTTACCCTCTTCGGACACGGCCACCTTGATCGGGCAACTGGTGGCCGGCGACGACGGGGCAAAGACGGTGCAGCTGTCCGGCACCTGGACGTTGGAGAGGGGATAAGTGCCGATTTTTTCGGCCAGACGGATGGTTTCCAATTTGTCAAAGCCGACCAGCGGGCGCAAGACCAAAATCTCGACGGCGTTGTTAATGGTATTCATATTAATCAAAGTCTGGCTCGCCACCTGCCCCAGCGATTCGCCGGTCAGGAGAGCCTTGCAATTGTTTTGCCACGCGACTTTTTCGGAGATGCGCAGCATGGCGCGGCGGTAAAGCACCGTCCGCAGCCGCTCGGTGCAGTTGTCGCGAATGAGTTTTTGCAGCGGCGCCAGGTTGCACAAATGCAATTTTCCGGTCGCCTGAAAGGTGTTGAGATAACGGGCGATGCCCTTGACCTTTTCGATGGTTTCCGGCGGGGTATAGGGGCTGCTGTGAAAGGTGATAAAGTCGGATGAGCTCCCGCGTTTAAAGGCGAGATACACCGCCGCCGGAGAGTCGATCCCGCCGGAGAGCAAGGTGAGCACCCGCGGATTGCTGCCGACCGGCAAACCGCCGGGAGCGTTAAAGCTGTCAAAAAACAAGACTGCAAACTCGTTTCGGATTTCGCACCCCAACGAGAGCTCGGGGTTGGTCAAATCAACCGTGATTGCCGCGCAGCCGTACACTTTGGCCGCCTCGGTCACCAGATCGATCTCGATTTGATTGGAGTTGAGCTCAAACATTTTGTCGCTGCGGCGGGCTCGGACCCGGAAACGCACACTCGGCTGCTTTTCGAATATGGCCGGAAGTTTCCCCGCCAACAACTCCAAAGCCGCCGCGCGGACGCTTGTCATCTCCGGGGCGACCTTGCGGCAGGGGGAGAAGCTCTCCAACCCAAAGGCGGCGCGGCCCAGGGCGGCGGCAATCCCGGCCAGCTCGTCATCGCCGAAAAAGGCGTTGTCGGACTTCTCAATCCAGACCCGGCCGCGAACGCGCCGGATTTTGCTGTCGGTAATGCCGGAGAGCAACCGGCGCATATTGTCCACCAGACAGCGTTCAAACAAATTGCGGTTTTCGCCTTTGGTGGCTATTTCGTGGTAGCGGCAGATTATCGCGTTGTACATGTATCAAATCCCAATTGTTGCAAAATATGTTTGACCTCGCCGGCGGCATTGGTCACGGAGTAAGCGCCGAATTCACGGCGGAGACGGTAATTTTCGCGGATTTTCTCAAAATTGTGAGGGCTGACGCGCAACAAAGCATCGTCGTCGGCCAAGTTGTAGGAGCAATTGACCGCATACCGGATCGGGTCAACGCCGGCCGGAAGCACAATGTTGCTCCCGTTGACCGGGGCCGGGAGGCCGCTGACTTCAAAATCGCGCAAAGCGTCGATCCGGAAATGCGCCGCCAGACCGCGGACGCTGATTTGCGTGCCCATTGCTTTGCCGTCCTGCGAGTAACCGGCGATGTGCGGAGTTCCGATGTTGACCATATCAAGGAGCTTGCGGTCAATCGCGGGCTCGTGCTCCCACACGTCCAGGACGGCGTGGCCGACTTTGCCGGTTTTGATCGCCGTTTTGAGCGCGGTTTCATCGACGACTTCGCCGCGGGAGGTATTGATAAAGACGGTGCCGGGGCGCATTTGCGCAAAAAATTCCGCATCGGCCAAATGCAAGGTGTCGGGCAGCAGCGGGACATGCAAAGTGACAATATCGGCATGCGCGAGCAAATGCTCGTTGCAGGCAAAAAATTCGTCGCCCTCCATCTCGGCGCGCGGCGGGTCGCAGATCAATGTTTTCATCCCCAAAATTTCGGCGATGGCGGCGACTTTTTTGCCGACATTGCCGCCGCCGATGATGCCGATGGTCTTGCCGGAAAGCGAAACGGGCGCATTGACCATCGCCGAGGCGACATATTGAGCGACCGACCGGGAGTTGCAACCGGCGGCGTTTTGCCAGACGATGTTGCGGCGTTTAAGATACTCGTGGTCAAGGTGGTCAAAGCCGATGGTGGCGGTAGCGATGAATTCGACGGCGGAGCCCTTGAGCAACGCTTCGTTGCACACGGTCCGGGTGCGCACAATCAGAGATTGCGCGTCTTTGACCGTCTCCGGATTGATTTCACTTCCGGAACGATACACTACGTCGCAATACGGCTCCAAAACGCCCGCCAGAAACGGTATTTTACTGTCAATAACAACTTTCATGATCAAAAATTAATATAGCCCATCTTTGTAAAAAAAACAATTGTCAACTTGACAAATGTTTGATATTTGACTATATTATTATTACGGCGGTTGATCGTTTACGCACGACCAAAGCGGGATCAACGCCGGATAACGTAATTATTTGATGCAATTGATATAACAGGATATGGCTTTTTTATGAAAAAATCGGATGTCAAAGTATTGGTGATCACCGGATTCGGCTTAAACTGCGAAAAAGAGACCGCGGCCGCTTGCCGTTTGGCCGGGGCGACGCCCGAGCTGGTGCACCTCAATGATCTCATTGCCGGCAAAAAGAAGTTGAGCGAATACCACTTTTTGACCTTTATCGGCGGCTTCTCGTTTGGCGACCATTTGGGGAGCGGCACCATTTTTGCCAACCGCGTCAAATTCAAATTGCGCGACCAGCTGGAGAAATTTGTCGCCGACGGTAAACTGGTGATCGGCATCTGCAACGGCTTCCAGACCTTGACCCGTCTCGGCATGGTCCCGGCCTTGGACGGCGACTACTTTACCCAGACCGTTGCTTTGGCCCACAATGACACCGGCGTCTTTCGCGATGACTGGTGCCGGCTCAAAGCGGAGAAAAACTCGCCCTGCGTCTTTACCAAAAATATTGATTTTGTCCGGCTCCCGCTGCGTCACGGCGAGGGAAAATTTGTCGCAGACGAGATCGTTTTGGCCGAAATCGAGCGGCGCAATTTGGTGGCGGTGCGTTATGCCAACAGTGACGGCACGCTTGCCACCGAGTTTCCGGCCAACCCCAACGGCTCATTGAACTCAATCGCCGGGATCTGCGACCCGACCGGCCGTATTTTTGGCCTGATGCCGCACCCGGAAGCGTTTCTTTCGCCCTGCAACGCCCCTGATTGGACGCGCCAAAAGGTCGAGGGGACGCTGCCCGCCGAGGGCGACGGCGTAATTTTCTTTCGCAACGCGGTGGATTTCATCGTCGAAAACTTCGGCAAGTAACCCCCCGGACGGCAACGGCGGAAATCATGAAAGCCAACTTAAAAATGGTGGCCGAAAAGGCCGGGGTTTCCAAAAGCGCCGTCTCGTTGTGCCTCAACAATCACCCGATGGCCGCACGCATCTCGCAAGCGACCAAAGACCGCATTATACAGGCGGTCAAAGACTGCAATTATCACCCCAATTTTTCGGCGCGGTCCTTGAGCTGCGGACGCACCAACTCCATCGGCCTCGTGGTGGCCGATTTGCGCATCCAGCGGCAGGCGCGCATCGCCGCCCAGATGATGGCGCATGCCGAAGTCAAACATTACTCGCTACTCATCAGCTCAACCCGTTTTTCGCCCGAATTGGAGCTTGACAGCATCCAAAACCTGCGCAACCGCCAGGTGGACGGCGTGATCTTTCAGTTTGGCTCACTCCTGCCCGAAACCACGGTCTATCAGCAGCTCAAAAAGGAGAAATTCCCGCTGGTCAAGCTCTTTCACCGCGACGATTATTTCCCGTTTGTCATCAATATTTTCCGCGCGGCAATCGAGGAAGCGGCCGCAAAATTGGCCGAGGCCGGGCTCCGCACCGTCTACGGCCTGATGGCGCCCGACGCCAACGAAAACCGGGATGTGATTTTTTTGGAATGCTGCGCCAAACACGGTTTGGAGGGGAAATTGTTGAAGCCCGATTTCCAAACCTTCAGCTACAGCGACCGATTGCTCGAAGAGTACGCTCAAAAACGCGACTGCGGTTTCATCATCCACAGTTACTACAACTTGCTGCGATTTTTGCAATTTGAGCCGCAAGGAGTCAAAATCATCCCGATTTTGGACGACTTTTGCGACCGGATCGAGCATCATCAGAAGTTGTTTGCCGGAGTCATTTTGGGGCGCGGCAAAAAAATTGTCGATTACGCCGTCGATCTTTTGCTCGAGCGAATCGTCTCCCCCGCAAAAACCGGCGTTTTGGAGCACCATGTCGAGGGAGCGTTTGTCTCTTTGGACTACTTTAACCGTCAGATCGACGACGACAACGACTTTTTACGCTACATGTAATTAAATGCAATACCTGAAATAAAGGTAGATCATCGCTAAAAACACACTCACGATCATCATCGGAAACCCGTATTTGGTAAACGCCATAAAAGTGAGCGGATAATTGTTTTTGTTGGCGATTTGCGAAATCACCACATTGGCCGAGGCGCCGATCAAAGTGCCGTTGCCGCCCAGACAGGCCCCGAGCGCCAACGACCACAGCAAAGGCTCCGAGATATGGCGAGAGATGTACAGCAATTTATCCGGCGTCAGCACATCCAGCACCTCCGGGTTGCCGACTTTGTCCGCCACCGCCTCCGCGCCGTGCTTCAAATAGGTCGCCATCACTTCCCCGTTGAGCAAAACTTTGACGTCGGCCGGGGTGATGTCGATCTCGGGGTACTTCATTTTGACAAACGTGGGGATGATGCCGAGGATCAAGGGGATCATCGCAATCACCAAGGGGATGTTGTCCACCAAAGCCGACAAAATCGCCGCGCTCCACAAAATCATCATGATGGTCAACGTAAAATCATTGTTGGTGATGCCTAAAATCCAATGGCCCAATTTTTCAAACACATGGTTTTCCTCCAGGCCGCCGACCATCATAAACAGGCCGCAAAAAAACATGATGGTGGACCACTCGACCTTTTCGAGCATTTCGTTGAGCTCAATTTTGCAGACCAAAATCATCGCAAACGCGCCGCACAAAGCAATCATCCCCGGCTCGAGGTGGATGGTATGCCCGACAAAAAATCCGAGCAAAGTCAAAGCAAAAACGATCAGTGAGCGCTTGAGCCGCTTGTGATCCAAAATCGCCAGTTTGGGCTCGGTGAGCATCACCTGACGGATGGACGCGGGCGCGCTTTGCAATTGTTTGCGCAGCCAAAACACCACGCCCGCCAGAGTCACGACGGTGATAATCACCACAATCGGCGTCAAATTGAGGATAAAGTCATTAAAATTAAGCCCGCAGGAGGCCCCGATCAAAATATTGGGCGGGTCGCCGACCAGCGTCGCCGTCCCCCCGATGTTGGAAAAAATCGCCTCCATCGCCAGCATCGGGATCACCGGCAATTGCAGCAACTGGCAAATCAAAATCGTCACCGGCGCCATCAAAATCACGGTGGTGACATTGTCCATAAAGGCCGAAATCACCGCAGTGGCGAGCATAAACAATACCATCACCATCAACCCGTTGCCCCGCGTCACCTTGGCAATGGAGACGGCGATCCACTCAAAGACGCCGGTCGTGCCCATAATGTTGACGATAATCATCATCCCGATCAAAAGACCGAAAACATTAAGGTCGACCTTGGACAGCATAAACGAAAAACTGGAGGCGCCGGATAAAATCATTAAACCGGCGCCGAGGACGGCGACCACCGCCTTGTCCACTTTTTCGCTGGCGATAAAGACGTAAGCTAGGGCAAAAATGGCAATGGATAAAATCATGAATATAGGTCCTTAAAAGTTGATGATCCGGGATAAAATCGAAGCGCGAGAGATCAGGCCCAAAAGCTTGCCGTCTTTGCTTGTCACATAAATGAGCGGCAACTTTTGCACCGAGATGGCAAAGACGATCTCGATCAAAGTCGCGCCGGCGTCAAAGGTCGGGATATCGGGATTCATCACATCCCGGACGCAAGAGGCCGCCTCGATTTTGAAATAATTCTCAAACGGGTCAAAATAACGGATGAAACTCACGCTTTTGAGGTGGTTGAAAAAATCCGGAATGCCGATCTTAAACAACTCATTGCAATTGAGTTCCCCTTTTAATATTCCGTTTTCCAGCACCGGCATGGCGTCAAATTTGGCTTGCATCATCCGCATGGTCGCCTCTTTGAGCGGCATCTCGGGCGTCGCAAACTCTTCGCAAGGGCTCATCAGATCGCGCGCATATAACGTCAACGGATCACGCTTGATCAATTCGCCCATAAAGTGATCGGCCCCGGCCGTATCCTCGGCGTTGACCAACGAGGCGCGCAACTCTTTTTTGCCGAGACAGGAGGAAAATTCGGCCATGAATTTCAACGCCTCCATCGGCCGCTCCTCAGGGATGATCAAAAGGCAGACAATCTCAACGGGCTCGTCATCCGGCGTCTCGATGGTCAGCGGCTGCCGCAGCGTCGCAATCGCCACATAAAAATCGGACAACTCCGGCAACCGCACGTGCGGCAGATAAATTCCCGACCCGACCGCGCAGCCGGGCAGCCGGTCGCGCTCCAGCACCCCTTCGAGCACCTGATTTAATGAGTATTTACCGAAATGCCCGTCGGAGAGCATTTGCTGGAGCAAATCACGCTGATCGGCATACTCCAAACGGATGAAACATTTGGCCTGAGCGGCAATCATGTCTTTTTTCATGGTTCAACTTCTCTGATTTTTCGGTCAATAAAATATTTCTCCAGCGACCAACTGCGCCAATTGACCGACTGGACGGTAAATTGGGCAATCCGGTACTCCAGCGTACTGCCCTGGGCCCGCACCAATCCAAGCTTGTCCGCCTGAAGCAGCGCCGGATAGGCGGCATAGCCGAGAGAATCAAGATAATTGATGTCCAGCGCCGCGTTTTCCGTCTTGCCGGTGACTTCCCGGCAATGCGCCAGATTATACTCGGCGATGAGATAGCGGGTGCTGACCATCGAAAACATGAGCAGCACCGTCAACAGCATCAAACCGTTTGCCGCCACAAATTTGCGGTTGCTCCAGTCGCGGCCGATCCGCAGCATCAAAAGCCCCAGCCCCAAAATCACCAGCAGCATCCAGACCCACGCCGCCACCCGCCACTCGGTCAGGCTGTAAGCGTCGACATAACTTTTGAGCCGCCGCATCGAGGAAAAAACCAAAAAAACGTTTTGCGCCAGCCAAAACACGATCAAATGCTTGATGAATTTGTACTTTTTAAGCTGTGCGGAGTCGCGAAAAGCAATCATGACCAAAATCCCCGCCAGCAAGGCGGTGACGATCAAAGGGTAGGCGCTGCGGTGCGCATAGGCGGCAAACGTGATCCCCTCCGGGAGCGCGCAATTGCTCCACAAAAACTCGATATCGATGATGTTGTTGATTAAAAATACCGCGTTGAACAAAAAGAGCCCGCGGTACATCGACTCAAAAAAGAAGCACCACGGCGGCAGCTCTTTCTCGACCGGCGGCTGATACGAGGCGTCTTCTTTGGCAAAAAGATTGCCGTAAAACCGCAGCGAAAACAAGGGGGCAAGCATCACCAGACAAAAAACCCAAAAAACAATCTGCCCGATTTCAGGCAAACGGATCCAGCTCAACACTTGGCGGCAATATTTGGCAAAGATGACATTGCCTTCACACAAAAATCCGATAAATACCAGCGTCATCAATAAAGGAATCACCCACAAAGCCAATGATTTGAACCGGCTTTTGGCGAACGGGCCGTCGGCCGTCGGCCGTTCGGGCAAAAAGATAAAAAAGAACCATTCGACAATCCAGCCGCAAAGCCCCCACAACAACACCCGTTTGCCGAGCCTCAGCCACGACCCCGGGACGCCCTCCAAAAGCAGCCGGTAGCAAAACAGGGAAATGACCGCAATTGTCACGTTGAGAAACCCGGGCTGAATCAGGAGCGAGAGCAAAACCGCACCGGCCGCGAGAGTAAAACCGCGGACGACCGCCGGAGGAGCGAAATTGATCTTTTGAGGACAAAGTCCCGCCCAAAGTGCGATATAAATCAGCGCCATCGCGGAGCCGGGAGCCTTGTTCTCCCACAAAACCTGATCGATGACCGCAATTGCAACTGCCGCCGCCACCCAGGCCTTGCGGCCGGCAAAACGGATCTCCATACGCTTTTCCTCCATTAAAAAAACAAGGGAGGCAACATTTCAATGGATTGCCTCCCCCCGATACCGACACGGCTACAAATCAATCTTATTGCTGCCTTTTTGCTTATTGAGCCGGTAACGGGTGTAAAACTCGTTGCCCCAGCCGATCAGCTTGGAGTTTTGAAACACCATCGGGGTGCACTCCTCCTCCACAACCATCCCGTCCATCCAGACGATATGGGTATAATAAAACCACACATCCGGCTGACAATAGACCTCGTCTTTGACCGGGTCGCCCATGATGGCTTGCACTTCCTCCTTGGTCATACCGACCCGGAGGCGCTTGGAGTTGTCAATATTGTACGAAGTCTCGTTCCACGGCAGCGACGAGCAGCCGGGAAACAAAAACAGCGCAAACACTGCCGTCAACACGGCAAAACAAGAGCGATTCATGGTTTTGACTTATTCGGCAACGGAAAACTCGGACTTGCCGGCGCCGCACATCGGGCAGACCCAATCCTCGGGGAGGTCTTCAAACGCAACGCCCGGTTTGATGCCGCCTTCGGGGTCGCCCAAGGCAGGGTCATAAATATATCCGCAGAGATCACAAACGTACTTTTTCATCATTCTTTTCCTTTACTTTAATTTTGCCAACAGCGCATTGCCGAGTGTCACGCCCATCTGAAACGCCTTCTCCAAGTCGGCCGTTGCGGGCATGTATTTCACTTGCAACACTTCAGTGACTTTCTCCATATTCATCGCCTCAAGCTCGGAAGCGATGAATTTGGCGCCTTCGCCACTCCAACCAAATGAACCAAAAGCCGCGCCGATCTTGTTTTGCGGACGCAGACCTTTTGCATAAGTAAGAATATCGGCCATCGACGGATACACCTGATTATTCATCGTCGGCGCGCCAAAGACGCACAACGAGCTGTCCTCAATGTCGGTCATAATGGCGCTGCGCTCATTTTCGGCCAGGTCGGATACCTTAACCTCGACGCCGGTGGTGCGGATGCCGTCGGCAATCGCATTGGCCAGACGCTCGGTCGAGCCCCACATGCTGGTGTAGCAAACAATTGCACGCGCCTGATACTTTTGCTCGGCGCACGTGCGGTACAAATCCAAAATCCAGGCGATATCCTCTTTGGTCCGCCACAAGGGACCGTGATCGGGAGCGACGACCTGGATATCCAGATTAAACGACGGCAGCGCGTTCAATAGCTCCAGTACCTTGGGCGACAAGTGGAGCAAAATATTGGCAAAATACTTTTTGGCCTCATGCTCCAATACCCAGCGCGGATACTCGTCGGCGAAAAGCTTGCTGCCGGCCAGGTGCATGCCAAAGGCGTCCTGCGAAAAGAGCATCTTCTCCGTATCAAGGTAAGTTACCATGCTGTCCGGCCAATGCAACAGCTTGGTCTCGACAAAGGTGAATTTGGACTCCCCCAGATCAATCGAGTCGCCGGTCTTGACGACGGTGATCGGGAGCTCTCCGTAATAAGCCTTCAAAGCCTTTTCCCCCATCGGAGAGGCGAAAATTTTGTCGGGGTTGATCGCCGCAACGGTCTCCAAAATGGAGCCGGAGTGGTCCGGCTCAGCATGGTTGGAGACAAGGTAATCGATCTTGCCGGGATCGATCACCGAGGAAATGCGCGCCAGCATTTCATCAAAAAAGTTGTGCTTGACCGTGTCGATCAAAGTCACTTTTTTGTCCAACACCAAAAAAGCGTTGTATGTCGTGCCGCGCGACGTCCGATAGCCGTGAAAATTGCGCACATTCCAATCAATGGCGCCGACCCAATAAACTTTTTCGCTGATTTTTACAGCTTTGAAAACTTCTTTCATCTTCAGCTTTTCCAGAGCCCGTGTTTGTTACAATATTCTTTGATCACCAAACCCTTTTTAAACGGGACATAAAATTCGGCTTGCGGAGCTTCGCCGGGTTTGAGATACTTGCGATTGATGTATTCGCCGTTGTCGACCTGGATCCACTCGATATAATGATCCGGCTCCATCGGGTGCGGGATGGCCCCGACTTTAACGAGCGTGCCGTTGCCCAGAGCTTCGGCGACCGGGACATGCTTCTCTTTGGATGCGTCAACGGTATTTTCTTTTTGCAGCACCATCGGCTCCCCGCAGCAAATCAGCTGACCGCCGCCGGCAGTCAAAATCTCGACAATATTGCCGCAATGGATACACTTGTAAACTTCTTTACGATTTACACTCATGGTTGCCTCGCCTTTCCGGTACGTTTTATTAAGTACCAATATCAAAATACCATAAAATAATCATTTTTCAAGCCCAAAAGGGAAATATGGAGAAATTTTTACATTTTTTGTATTTTTGTGCTTGATTTTTGTCAAAAACAATTTAACTTAACTCTTAGAAAGCTCCGGTTGAAACCGTTGACCGGCAGCTGAAAACCGATTCCCGGCCGGGACGACCCGGACGGAGTACCCTGTAAGTAACATTACGGGTGGAAAGGAAGTGGATTTATGAACATCAGCATCGTTGGACGTCATTTTGATGTAACCGAGCCCATCCGGAGTTATATCGAGGACAAGGTCAATGCCGTACTTGGCGGCAAAAATGTTGTGGTCACCGGCGCCAACGTCATCATTGAGCTCAGCAAAAGCCGATATACCTCCGAAGTGGTGTTAATGAGTAAATTGCACGTCCTCGAGGCCAAAGCCGAAGAGTTTGACTTCACCAAATCGTTTGAAGCGGTCATTGACAAACTCGAAGCGCAGTTTGACAAACTCAAAGACAAACTGCACGATCACCATACCAAACCCTTGCGGGAAAATCTCGAAGCGTAAATCTTAACCCAACCGGGCCCCGGCGCAAACCGCCGGGGCTTTTTTGTTTTGCCGCATTTCCTCCCAATCCCAGCCAAAGACCTTGTTTTTCAGCAAATAAACCGCGGTTTGCGCTTGAAAATTATCTTTTTTAATTTATATTAAGGCACTTAATAATTAAACACCTGAAGAATAGACCGCTATGATCCCCTCCAAAGTAATACTGAAAAATCTGTTTGACAGCATTGAGCTTTTGCACCGCCGACGGCACCAACAAAATCCGGTGCCCGCCCACGTCACCCACGCCCAAATCCGGGTGATGGGGTGTTTGTTTCGCCACCCCGATCATGCCATGATGCTCAAAGACATCGCCAAAGAGCTCAATCTCAGCTCCGCCGCGGTGTCGCAAACGGTGGAAATTCTGGTCCGGCGCGACCGCGTCATCCGCGAAGTGATGCCCGGCAACCGCCGAGCGGTCAGCATCCGCCTGAGCCAGGCCGGTCTCGCCATCAAAAAGCAGGCGGACGAATTTTACGAAAACGCCGTCTGCGCCGCGCTCAAAGAAGTCCCGCAAGATCAAATTGCCGTCTTTGCCGGAGTCATGCAAACGCTCCGCAACCGCCTGCAAGAGGAGACCATATGAGACCGGCCAATACCCAATACACCACCGGCCCAGTCCGGCTCACCATGCTCAAAACCGCCGCGGCAATGCTCGCCGGGACTCTCGCCATGTCCGGCTACAACCTTGCCGATACCTACTTTGTCGGCCAACTGCCGGGCGAAATCCCGCTGGCGGCGATGGGGTTCACCTTGCCCGTCATTATGCTCATCGGCTGCATTTTTCGCGGTGTCACCATCGGGGTCATGACCACGCTCGCCCACGCGTTGGGCGCACAAAAGCATAACAAAGGAGCCAAACTCGTCACTTACGGCATCTTGTTAATTACGCTGGTCTCGTGTCTCGTCGGCGCAGCCGGGGTGCTCACCGGCAACTCGGTGCTGTCCATCTTCGGTGCCCGCGGCGAAGCGTTGACGCTGGCCAAAGACTATATGGACATCTGGTACTACGGCTGTTTGACCGCCTCCTTGTCGATGGCGGGCAATGATATTTTGATCGTCACCGGCGACAACAAAATGGCCAGCATGATGATGATCGCCGGGATGGTGATCAACGTGATTTTGGACCCGCTGTTTATCTTTGGCTGGGGGCCGGTCCCGGCGATGGGGATCAAAGGGGCGGCGCTGGCGACCGTGATCGCACAGCTGATTTCGGCGATTCTGGTCTGGCAGGTGGTCAACAAACGCCACAAACTCCTGTGCTTTAACGCCATTGACAAGCGCGGCCTCAAGCATGCGTGGGCACTGATGATCCATTATGCGATCCCGGCGGCGATCGGGATGCTGCTGATGCCCGTCGGCTCGGCGGTGGTGACGCGCATCACGGCGAGCTTCGGCAACGCGGCGGTGGCCGGGGTCGCGGCCGCCGGACGCCTGGAGATGGTCGCTTTTGTCGTGCCGATGGCGCTCGGGATCTCATTGACGCCGATGATCGCCCAAAATTACGGGGCAAAGCAATTTGACCGGATTGAGGAGTGCCGCCGGTTTGCGATGCGTTTCGCCGCCTTTTTTTTGACCGTGATGGCAATTGTCTTTACGGTGCTTTCGGGCTGGATTTCACAGCAGTTCTCCACCGATTTGGAGGTGCAAAAAATTATGGCTTTGGCGCTCAAAATCATCCCCTGGGGGCTGGCGGGCGTGGAGATCCACCGCTTTGCCGGGTTCTTTTACAACGGTTGCGGGCGGCCGCGGGCGGCTGCGTTGATCAACGCGATGCGCATTGTGGTTTTTTTGATCCCGTTTTCGCTGACGGCGCTTTATTTTAAGTCGCTGCCGGGATTATTGTTTGCCCGGCTGCTGGCGGATTTGGGGGCCGGAGCCGCCGGCTATTTTCT
>Ga0209373_10003829_pt1 | contig 13512 bp, 11 predicted proteins | sample Higcelweek5metaG_FD_187173 | JGI IMG/M metagenome (GOLD analysis project Ga0209373, IMG submission 187173) | Freshwater pond sediment microbial communities from the University of Edinburgh, under environmental carbon perturbations - High... | ecosystem: Environmental > Aquatic > Freshwater >...
CAAATGAAAATTTGTCGTGGTTCAGGGGTTTTGGTTCAAGAAAACGGACAATGGAAAATTAAGCATTATGTGCTTTCAATGACCGTTCCAAATGACAACATGGATGAAGTGGTAAAAATAAAATCAGCATTAGAAGACAAAATTCTTTCCGAGAAGAAATAGGAATAAACAGAAATAATATTAAAACCCAAGATAATTTGTCTTGGGTTTTTTTATGCCCAAATGTTAAAATTTACTTTTTTTTCATTTTAAGAAAACCAAGGCGATTTACTTCTCGTAAATGCAACTAAACAAAAAATCTCAAAAAATGAAAATTAACAAAAAAGTCAAAATTATAGTAGGAAGTATTCTCGGAATATTTGTGCTGCTTTTTTTGGTTTTAGTAGTCCATATTGCTACTGCAAAACCACTGGTCATAGATAACGCATCGCTTCAAATTAGTCGAATAGATTTCAAAGAGCCAATTGATTCGCTAAAAGCAAAAGAGATTCATAGAAATTTGAAAAAAATTCCAGGAGTTAAAACAGACAGATTAAATATAGAAACAGGTGTTTTAGTTTATTTTCATGATATAAAAATTGCCAATTCGGAAGAAATATACAATCAGTTAGTAGCTTTAGGAGATTATAAAGCTGAACGATATATACTTCCAAAAGGATTAGAAAACAAAACCGCTTGTCCGGTCATGACTGAAGATAGTTTCAGTTATAAATTTTCAAGAGGAATTCAACGAATTTTTAATTAATTTCCAAATACTATTACTATGAAAAATTTTTCAAAATTAGCCTTTGTGGCTTTATTTATTGCATCAGGAGCGTTTGTAACATCATGTAACGACGACGATGATAAAGCTGCTGAACCAGCATCTTTGTATGCAAAATTAGGTGGAACAACAATGGTTGCTGACCCAAATAATCCTAGTCAAATGATTGAACAAGGTCGTTTAAGCTATCGTTCGGTTGTAGATTCAACAATTACATTAATTGTTTCTGATGTTTTAGCCGGGGAAGAAGGAAATTTAGGACAACATTTTGCGCCAGTTCTTTCTGAAGCATTAAGTGGTAACACTACAAATGTTGCGATTTTAAGTAAAAACCTTACAGATTTCTTTTCTGCTAATACAGGTGGAGGAGCAACTAATACATATAGTGGTTTAGGTATGGTGGCAGCACACGATCCTGCACAAAATCCACGTATGGGTAAAAAATCTAATAATGCTGATTACGACAAGTTTATTGGTTATGTAGGAGCAGCCGCTGGTTTAAACGGCGTTACTGATCCAGAATTAATAGGAGAAGTTGTAGCAGTATTAGAATCGTTGAGAGCTCCTATAGTTCAGGAGTAAGTTTGTTTTTTGTTTTAATGAAAAACGCTCCATATAATGGAGCGTTTTTCTATTTATTATAAATGTGTTCTTTTAAATTTTTGAACATATCAACAGTCATGTTTTCTATACCGAAATCATTTTTCCAACCCCAATCTTCTCTTGCCGAAGTATCATCAATACTTGCTGGCCAACTATCAGCAATTTTTTGGCGAAAGTCAGGTTCGTAACTCAATTCAAAATTTGTATAATGTTTTTGAATCTCTTCACCAATTTGTTTCGGAGTAAAACTCATTGCCGCTAAATTATAAGATGAACGAATTTTAATTTTTTCAGATGGAGCTTGCATAATTCCAATAGTCGCTTTTATGGCATCATCCATATACATCATTGGTAGTTCAGTATTTTCTGATAAAAAACTCGTAAACTTTCCATCAGTAATTGCTTTGTGGTATATGTCTACAGCATAATCTGTAGTTCCGCCACCAGCTTCGGTACTCCAACTAATTAAACCTGGATAACGAATACTTCTTACATCAACACCATATTGTTTGTTGTAATATTCACACCATCTTTCACCAGTTTGTTTCGAAATTCCATAAACCGTAGAAGGTTCCATAATGGTATATTGAGGTGTATTATGTCTTGGTGTTGTAGGTCCAAAAACCGCAATACTAGACGGCCAGAAAATTTTCTTAATTTTTCCAGCTTTAGCTAAGTTTAATACATGAAACAACGAATTCATATTCAAATCCCATGCAAAAGCTGGATTTTTTTCAGCTGTAGCCGAAAGTAAAGCCGCCATTAAATACACATCTGTGATTTGATATTGTTCAATTAGATGTTCAATTTGATTGTAATCTAAAGCATTAACAACTTCAAAAATTCCGTTGTTAACCACATCGTTATTTAGTTTTCGAATATCAGAAGCGATTACATTATTAACGCCATAAGTAGCTCTAAGTTTAGCGGTAAGTTCGGTACCTATTTGACCACAAGCACCAATTATTAAAATTTTCGTGTCCATTTGATAGATTATAGAAGAAACAAATATAACGATTTCGTACGAATCGAAAACAGCTTTTTTTGTAATATTTTTAGTAAAACCTTTGTTTTGATTCGTATTTAATAATAAATTCTGCTTAAAATGAGAATTATTAAAACAGCAACTAATTGCATATCAAACTAATGTTAAGATATTATTAGATTATCACTTAAATTTTATAAACATTTGTACCTTTGCTCTTTAAATTATAAAAATGAAAGGTTTTATAGCAACTATATTGGTTTTAGCTTTAGGTTTAATGGCCTGTGAAAACGATTCACAACAACAATTAGAGGCACAGAAAATAGCTAAAAAAAACGAAGCTGTTTTTAAGAATATTTCTAAAATGTGGCAATTTAATTTTCCAAATGCAAGACCAGAAGTTAAATCAATTTTGAATGGTTGGAATGAATGGAGACAATTTGAAATTGAGCTTTCGCAAAAGCCAAAATCTACTTTATCGGCTTTTAAAATGAAGATTAAAAACGTGTCTTCAAAAGCAGATACTTTAGTGATTTCTATTCCTTTGGAATATAACAAACCTCAAATTCTGAGTCGAATTACAACGTTAAATACCAAATTGAAATCATTGGAAACATTTATGAATTTAGAAGTTATTCCACAGCAAAAAGTTGCCAAATTGATTCCCGAAATCAATGAAGAAATCAGCGGTTTGTATAATCAATGGAATGAAATTGTCATTAAAAAAGCAATTCCAAAAGAAATAGGTGAAGAATTAATGTTGCAAGCATTGGACACTACAAGAAATGCTAAGAAAATAGATTTTGACGAATTAGAAAGAAAAGAAAAATTAAAAGATTAATAAATGAGAATGCAATTAACACAAAAAATAATTATAGCTTTATTACTATCCTTTGTTAACTTTGCAACAAGTCAAACAACTACATGGACAGGTTCATCTTGGGATAATGGTGTGCCAACAATTACAGTTGATGCTATTATAGCATCAGGGACATGTGCTATTACTGTAAATACAGAAGCGAAAAGTATAATTGTTCAGTCTGGAGCAACATTAAGTATCCAATCATCTTCAACAATTACAGTTGAAAATGATATACAGGTATTAGGGACTGGAAAATTTATTATTAGAAATAATTGTTCATTAGTACAAAACAATCCATCAGCAGTAAACATTGGAAATATTGAGTATAGAAGAAATGCTGAACCAATGATTCAATACGATTATACCTATTGGTCTTCTCCAGTGGCAGGTCAAGTTTTGAATGTTTTTTCTCCTTTAACATTAAGTGATAAGTTTTATTCCTTTAATGCAGCAACTAATAGTTGGGTTTTGGAAAGCCCAACAAATACGATGCAAATAGGTAAAGGTTATGCAGTTAGAGCACCACAAGGTTATGGAGCAATTGCACAGGTTTTTAATGGGGTATTTGAAGGTGTTCCAAATAATGGTGATTATACTCAAAATGTGGTAGCTTGGGATCCTGTTTTAGGGAATTATAATTTATTAGGAAACCCATATCCGTCCGCTTTAGATACTCGTGATTTAATAGACAACTCATCTATAAATACACTATATTATTGGACACATAATACAGCAATTGCATCTAACGTGTTTACTGCTAATGATTATGCAGTTAGAACAAGAACAGCTGGAACAGCAGCAAGTTCTGGAGGTGTAGTTCCAAATCGATACATGGCATCAGGGCAGGGATTTTTTGCACGATCTTCTTCAACAGGAACAGTAACTTTTACTAATGCTATGAGACAGGCAGGGAATAATGGAAGATTTTTTAGATCAAGTTCTCCTAGTGATACATTTGATGAAGAAGATGATAATTTATTGAGATTAGATTTATCAAATTCTGGAGGCGCATTTAAACAGCAAGTAGTCCAATATTTATCTAGTGCAACAAATGGATATGATGTTGGAATTGATGGCGAACAAATTGACGGTGTTTTCGTAAGTTTTTATTCAATAATACCAGGACATTCATTAGCAATTCAAGCAAGAGAGTTGCCATGGAATATTGACGATCAAGTTGTTTTTGGATTTAAATCAACAATAAATGCGGTTACAAGTTTTGATATTTCAATATCTGAATTAGGTGTTTTCTTTAATGACAAAGATGTGTTTATTGAAGATAAAGTGACAAATACATTTCATGATTTAAAAGTAAGTCCATATACTTTTTCAAGTAATATGGGTGTTTTTGAAGATAGATTTGTTTTACATTACAAAAACTTATTGTTGTCAAATGATGATTTTGCCGGAATTGAAAATTCAGTATATGTTTTTAAAGAGAATAACCAACCAAAAATCGTTTCAACAAAATCAAATATTGCAAGTGTAATGGTTTATGATATGCTTGGAAGAATTGTCTTTTCAAAAGATAAAGTCAACGCTTCAGAAGTGTTGCTTTCAAATTTAATAGCGAACAATCAAGCATTAATTATTAAAACAACATTAGAAAATAACGTAACAGTTGCTAAGAAATTTATTTTTTAACAATCGTTTCAGTAATATAACCACTACTTTTCTATTGAAAACGTAGTGGTTTTTTTATTTTTGTAGTCAATTAAAAAATTCATTTTGAGCAAGTCCGACATTATATCCATTTACGATAAGTCATCAAAGATTGCCGTTTTAGAAAGTACATTCGCAGAGCGCCAAAAGTCTCAAATGACTGGTTTGGTTGGCTCGTCATTGTCTTTTGTGGCACATTCACTGTTTAAAAAATCTGAACTTCCTTTCCTGATTTTATTCAGTAATAAAGAAGAAGCGGCTTATTATTTAAACGATTTGGAGCAATTAATTAATGCCGAAGACGTACTTTTTTACCCAAGTTCGTACCGAAGACCCTATCAAATTGAAGAAACCGATAACGCTAATGTTTTGTTACGTGCTGAGGTTTTAAACCGAATTAATTCCAGAAAAAAACCAGCGATTATTGTTTCCTATGCCGAAGCCATTTTTGAAAAAGTGGTTACTCGAAAAGAATTAGAGAAAAACACGTTGAAATTGTCAGTTGAAGACAAACTTTCTATTGATTTTATCAACGAAACACTTTTTGAATACAATTTCAAACGCGTAGATTTTGTTACCGAACCAGGCGAATTTTCAGTTCGTGGTGGAATTATCGATGTGTTTTCATTTTCCAATGATAATCCGTACCGAATTGAATTTTTTGGTAACGAAATCGACAGCATCCGAAGTTTTGATGTCGAAACACAATTATCGATTGAAAAACTGAAAAAGATTTCAATCATTCCAAATGTCGAAAATAAATTACTGCAAGAAAACCGCGAAAGTTTTTTGGATTATATCAACGAGAAAACGGTTTTAGTGATTCAAAATACAGAATTATTAGGACAACAATTGGATAAATTATTCGACAAAGCCAATGAAGCTTTCGAAAAATTATCTAAGGATATTCAACATGCACCGCCAGAAGAATTATTCTTAAATCAAAAGCAGTTTTTAAAACGTGCACTGGATTTTTCGGTAATCGAATTGCATGCTAACGCTGTTTTTAAAACTGATAAAAAAGTCGAATTTCATATACAACCGCAACCTTCGTTCAATAAACAATTCGATTTGTTGTTGAACAATTTGAGCGAGAATCATTTCAACGGTTACAAAAATTATTTGTGTTGTTCCAATGAAAATCAGGCGAGTCGTTTTCATGATATTTTTGAAGATATCGACGAAGCTAATCACGAAAGCATTCGCAAACAATATAAAACTATGGTTTTGCCTTTGTTTGAAGGTTTTATCGATGAAGAAAATCAAATTGCATGTTATACCGACCATCAAATTTTTGAGCGTTACCATAAGTTTTCCATCAAAAATGGTTATTCGAAAAAGCAAACCATTACGTTAAAAGAATTGACTTCTTTGTCGGTGGGTGATTATGTAACGCACATCGATCACGGAATTGGAAAGTTTGGTGGCTTGCAAAAAATTCAGGTCGAAGGCAAAACGCAAGAAGCCATAAAATTGGTCTATGCCGATAATGATATTGTGTATGTGAGCATTCATTCGCTACATAAAATCTCAAAATATAACGGGAAAGATGGCGCACCACCAAAGATTTATAAATTAGGAAGCAACGCCTGGAAAACCCTAAAACAAAAAACAAAAGCACGTGTCAAACACATTGCGTTCAACCTAATTCAGTTGTATGCGAAACGAAGATTAGACAAAGGTTTTCAGTTTGCACCCGATAGTTATTTGCAAAAAGAATTAGAAAGTTCGTTCATTTACGAAGATACGCCTGATCAAATTACCACCACTTTAGACGTTAAAACCGACATGGAAAGCGAGCGTCCGATGGATCGATTAGTCTGTGGTGACGTTGGTTTCGGAAAGACAGAAGTTGCGATTCGTGCAGCTTTTAAAGCGGTAGATAGCGGAAAACAAGTTGCCGTTTTAGTGCCCACAACTATTTTAGCGTATCAACATTACCGAACATTTTCGGAACGTTTGAAAGATATGCCGGTTACCGTAAGTTATGTGAACCGTTTTAGAACTGCGAAACAAAAAGCGGATACACTTCAAAAACTACAAGAAGGGAAAGTCGATATTTTGATTGGAACACATCAATTGGTGAATAAAAATGTGGTATTTAAAGATTTAGGTTTGTTGATTATTGACGAAGAACAAAAATTCGGAGTCAACGTAAAAGATAAATTAAAAACAATCGCTACAAATGTCGATACCTTGACATTAACAGCCACTCCGATTCCGAGAACGTTGCAATTTTCATTGATGGCAGCTCGTGATTTGTCTGTAATTACAACGCCTCCGCCCAATCGTTATCCAATTGAAACGCACGTGATTCGTTTTAACGAAGAAGCCATTCGTGATGCGATTTCGTATGAAATTCAGCGTGGTGGTCAAGTTTTTTTCATCAATAATCGAATTGAAAACATCAAAGAAGTTGCCGGAATGATTCAACGCTTGGTGCCAGGAGCAAAAGTAGGCATCGGTCACGGTCAAATGGATGGGAAAAAATTAGAAGAATTGATGTTGGCTTTCATGGAAGGTGAATTTGATGTTTTGGTCGCAACCACCATTATCGAAAGTGGTTTAGATGTGCCAAATGCCAACACGATTTTCATCAATAATGCTAATAATTTTGGCTTGTCTGATTTGCACCAAATGCGTGGTCGCGTGGGAAGAAGTAATAAGAAAGCGTTTTGTTATTTCATTACGCCACCGTATTCGATGATGACGGGTGAAGCGCAAAAACGTATTACAGCTTTGGAACAATTTAGCGAATTAGGAAGCGGTTTCAATATTGCGATGAAGGATTTGGAAATTAGAGGTGCGGGCGATTTATTAGGCGGTGAACAAAGTGGTTTTATCAACGAAATAGGTTTTGATACCTACCAAAAAATCATGAACGAAGCCATTGACGAACTGAAAGAAAACGAATTCAAAGACTTGTACCAAGAAGAAAACGACATTGAAACCAAAGAGTTTGTCAAAGACATTCAAATTGATACCGATTTTGAATTGCTGTTCCCAGATGAGTACATCAACAACATTACCGAGCGTTTGAATTTATACAACGAATTGAGCCAAATTAAAGACGAAGCTGCCTTACAACAATTTGAACAAAAACTAATTGACCGATTTGGAGCCTTACCAAAACCAGCCATTGCCTTACTAAATAGTGTACGAATCAAATGGAAAGCTACCGCGATGGGAATTGAACGTTTGATGATGAAACAAGGCAAAATGATAGGATATTTTATTGGCGACCAACAAAGTGATTTTTACCAAAGTAATCGTTTCATGAAAGTGCTACAATTTGCCCAACGCAACGGCAATGTTTGTAAAATAAAAGAAAAAGAAACCAAAAATGGCCTACGTTTATTACTGACTTTTGATAATGTGAAAAGTGTAAATAAGGCGTTGGAGTTGTTGGAGGGGATTTAGTTTGTTACCTTACATTTCTTGTTTTTGACATTAATCTGTCAAGATGTTCTGTTGATTTTTGAATTTCAATACCACTTCCATATGAGCTTATAACATCTTTAAATAAATATTTTTTTGTGTCTAATGGTGTAGTAATTAAATCTAATTTGACCTTTAATTTGTCAAAATTTGACAGGATTTGAACTTGAGAAAAATTTTCTAAATAATTTCGAGAATATCTATTATTACAATGTAAAGAAAATAAAGCTATCAAAGCATTAAGTGCAGTTTTCAAAGAAACTTTTTCTTTACTATTGATACCATCATGTTTAATTGCATTGTATACTTTCCACCATTCAGGAATATTTTTTTCTTCTTTCCAATCTTCAAAGACGTCACAATTAATGTTTAATTCTCTAACATGAATCATTTTCTTTGTTAAATATTTCTCCTTCAAAAGAAAATAGTCAACAAAGTTCCAGTTTTTTGCACCTTTTGGAAGTTGAGTTCGTCTATCAATTTCTTGATATTTTTTAAAGAGATTGTTTTCTTGATTAGATGAGCATTCATATTTAGCCCATTCTTTAAAAAATAATTCAATTTGAACACATGATCTAATAATGATATCTCTTAATACTGGTGAATATACATCAAGATTTTTCTTTTCAGTTAAAGGAATGATTTTTATAAAATCTATAAAGTCCTTTTCTATTACTTGATATTGCTCATAAGTTTCACCATTACCAATAACACCACCATTGTAGTGAAATTTACAAAAATTAGTTCCAAATGTAGATTCTTCATTACATTCTATATGGTTACATTTTTTTTGTATTATCATATCATTCAATATTTAAAACCTACCCAAACAACTCACTCACCACATCTTCAATCTTTGCTACTAAAACAATTTTGATTCCCGTATTTTTCAAGGAAATTTTATTGTGTTTGGAAACAAAAATGGTTGTAAATCCTAATTTTTCGGCTTCTTGAATGCGTTGTTCAATGCGGTTAACGGGTCTAATTTCTCCTGAAAGACCTACTTCTCCTGCAAAGCAAAAACCTTCTGCAATGGCAATGTCTTCGTTTGAAGATAAAATAGCAGCAACAACGGCTAAATCAATCGCGGTGTCTTCTACTGAAATTCCTCCTGTTACGTTTAGGAAAACGTCTTTTGTTCCTAATCTAAAGCCAGCACGTTTTTCTAAAACGGCTAAAATCATATTCAAGCGTTTGGCGTTATAACCTGTGGTACTTCGTTGCGGAGTTCCATAAACTGCTGTGCTAACTAAAGCCTGAATTTCAATCATCAACGGACGCATACCTTCTAAAGTTGTGGCAATTGCAGTTCCTGAAAGTTGCTCGTCTTTATGTGAAATCAAAATCTCAGATGGATTATCTACTTCGCGTAAACCCGAACCTTGCATTTCATAAATACCTAATTCGGCGGTAGAACCAAAACGGTTTTTCAACGAACGTAAAATTCGGTACACGTGATTTCTATCGCCTTCAAATTGTAAAACGGTATCGACCATGTGTTCCAAAATCTTGGGCCCGGCAATGGTGCCGTCTTTCGTAATGTGTCCAATTAATAAAACAGGCACATTGGATTCTTTCGCATATTTAATCAACTCTGCCGTGCATTCTCTAATCTGAGAAATACTTCCCGCAGATGATTCAATATAATCGGTATGCAACGTTTGAATCGAATCGATAATCACAATATCAGGTTCAATTTCTAATATTTGACGGAAGATATTTTGGGTTTTGGTTTCGGTTAAAATGTAACAATTATCGCCATTAGAAGTAATACGTTCAGCACGCATTTTAATCTGTTTTTGGCTTTCTTCTCCCGAAACATAAAGGGTTTTGTAAGGTAATTTCAAAGCAATTTGTAAGAGCAACGTACTTTTTCCAATTCCTGGTTCACCACCTAACAATGTTAAGGAACCTGGAACCAATCCGCCACCCAAAACCCGATTCAACTCGTTATCTGTTGTGTTCAATCGGATTTCTTGTGCGGTATCTATTTCTTTAATCAGTAAAGGCTTGGTGGCGGCTTTTGAAGTAGCACTTGTGGTTTTCCAAGCTACTTTTTCTTCTTTTTGAACCAATTCTTCTACAATGGTATTCCATTCTTTACAAGCGTTACATTGTCCTTGCCATTTTGAATATTGGGTACCACAATTTTGGCAAAAGAAAGCCGTTTTTACTTTACTCATTTTGTTTTATTCTGTTTTTTCTGCAGGAGTTTCCGCTGGAGCATCTTCAATAGGTTTGTCTTCTTTTCCTTTTAAAGCCTCTGCTTTATTCAGCATATAATCTTTGGTTAATTCTCTAATTTCTTCTTGTGTGTAAGCTCTTTGGTATTCTTTTAGTGCTTTTTTAAAGTTACCAGTTTTTTCATAGTACATTGCTTGATGGTATGTTCCTAAGATTGTTTTTGGGTAATGTTTTTCGGCATATTTAGACAATATTTGAAAATCTTCATAGGCTTTATTTTTCATAATTGCCGCTTCAATAGCTTTAAAGTCTGATAATCTTGGTTTGATTTGTAAACCTAATTTTGAATTTAATTCGTCATATTTTTTAATTAGATAATCAGCATAACCCGATTCTAATTTTAAAATTTTGTCTTTAAATTCTACCATTGAAATAGGTTGATAACCATCAAAAATAAAATATAATGCGTTTGGAATCGCTTTTGCCACTAACGAATAATGTGAAGCTCCTTTAAAAGAATCGTTAAGATATTTGAAATTTGCATTTGGAATCGCTTTAATATTTGCATCTAATTCAGCTGCTTTTTCGTTGATTTCTGGCAAATCACTTTCCCCTGTAGCTTGATAATAAAATACAGGTTTTGTGATTTTTGCTAAACGTTCAGCAACTCTACTTTCCATTGCCGGAGCCATTTCAGGAGCTAACGAAATGTAGGCGTTAAAAACTGGATTGTCTTTATATAAATAAAAATTTAAAAATCCAGCAGTGGTGTCATGACCAGCAACGATTCTAAAAGGTAATGTTCTATATTTTGCTTCAACGTAAGGATATAATTCTTGTCCAACGAATTCAAAGAAATTTGCTCCTGGACCAGACGGGAATCCTGCTTCGTCAAATTCGCTATCTTTAAAACGCGTTTCTCCATTATTTTGATTAATTGCGATGATAATCATTTCTGGTAAATCGTCCCAATAACTACCATATTTTAAAATTCCTTCAAAAGGATCTAACAAATATTCACCATCTAATAAAACTAAAGTTGGATATTTTTTTTCAGGACTCGATTCGTATGAAGGTGGCGTAACAACGGTAAAAGTTCTTGTGCCTATTTTTTTTGTCTCAATCGATTCAGGGATTCGTTGTGCAAAAAGACTTGTGGTTGCTAATAAAATCAGCAATAAAATTTTTTTCATGAGAAAATAGTTTGGTTAAATAGAGTAGCAATTTACTAATTTATTTCTTATTTAATATAGGTAAAAGTAAATAAGATAATAAACCAAGAAAAATTGTTAAAAGTGTTTGAGAAGTCCAAACTAGCCAGCCAAATGCAACACCAACATCGTTGGGTATTTCGTAAAGAGAATAAATCATGGCAATTGCTAAAGGGAAAGCTCCTAGTCCTCCATTTGTAAACCCTACAGCAAGGGTTCCGAAAATAAATCCCATTACAACTATGTCAAAACTTATATCTGCAGTTTCAGGCATTGCAAAGATGGTGACGTAAAACATCATTAAGTAAGAAAACCAAATGAAAAATGAATGAAAAATGTAATTCCATTTATCTTTCATTTTTAAGATACTTTGCATACCTTCTATTAACCCAGAAAGTTTTTGTTTTAACTTTAAAATAATGTTCCATTCGGCGTAAATCCATACTAAAATAAAAATGATAAACAGAACAAATCCAGCTAAAGTAGACCAAATTAAGGTTTCAAACTTCACGCCTTTATCTATTAAAAAAGTATAGATTTTATCAAATTGAGAGATAAAACCAACTGTAATAAAAAGAAGAACTATTAACATGTCGACTATTCGTTCGGCAACTATGGTTCCAAATGCTTTGTCAAAAGGTACATTTTCGTATTTTTTTAATAAAGCTGCTCTGGATATTTCACCTGAACGTGGAATGGTTAAGTTAACTAAATATGAAACACAAACAGTCATTAAATCATTATGAAATTTAGTTTGATAACCTAAATGCTGTAAAGCAAATTTCCAACGATAAGCTCTTGACCAATAACCAAATAAAGCAATAAAAAGTGATAGAAAAATATAAAAGTAATTTGCTTTTAAAAAGCTAACTTTAATTTTTTCTAATTCTTCAGGAGTTAATGTCGTAAATTGATAATAGATAATACCTATTCCAATAAGTAATGGAATAATTAAGCTTAAAAATTTACGGAATGGCGTTTTCAAACTACGTTAAGGAGTTGTCTTTTTCGTTAGGGAAAACTAATGTAGGTTTGAATTTTTTTGCTTCTTCAAAGTCCATAATTCCATACGAAATAATAATAACGATATCACCTCTGTGTACTTTTCGAGCAGCGGGTCCGTTTAATGTGATTTCGCCAGTATTTCTTGGTCCTTTGATGGCATACGTTTCTAATCGTTCTCCATTGTTGATGTTAACGATTTGTACTTTTTCGCCTTCGATAATGTTAGAAGCTTCCATTAACGCTTCGTCAATGGTTATACTTCCTATGTAATTCAAATCGGCACCTGTTACAGTTACTCTATGAATTTTTGATTTTACTACTTGAATTTGCATGATGCAAAGGTAATTAATTTAGTGAAATATTATCAATTAATCTAATTTTCTCAATAAAAACAGCAATGAATCCGCGGTATTTTTTGGTTACATCTTTTGTTTCTGCGGATAAAAGTGTTTCTTCATCGGCAATTTCAAAATATTCTAATTCAAATTCAGGATGTTTTTTAAACGATTTTTCTACAAATTTAATCGTTTCTTTAATCGTTTCTGTTTGAAAAATTTCTTTCGCTTTGGTTAAAATTTCAAAAATGAGTGCAGCTTTTTTTCGAGCTTCTGGCGAAAGCCTTTCATTTCTTGAACTCATTGCCAAACCACTTTTTTCTCTAAAAATTGCACAACCTATAATTTGAACAGGCAACTTGTGTTTTGAGACTAATTTTTTTACGATTTGTAATTGTTGAAAGTCTTTTTCACCAAAATATGCTTTGTTGGGTTGAATAATTTCGAACAGTCGTTTAACAATT
>Ga0209373_10003831_pt1 | contig 13506 bp, 10 predicted proteins | sample Higcelweek5metaG_FD_187173 | JGI IMG/M metagenome (GOLD analysis project Ga0209373, IMG submission 187173) | Freshwater pond sediment microbial communities from the University of Edinburgh, under environmental carbon perturbations - High... | ecosystem: Environmental > Aquatic > Freshwater >...
GCTGGAATATTTCGTCCGCCTCGACGACGCGGCCCGCGCCGATGTCAAGCTCTACCCCGACCGCGCCGGAGAGGGATTTCTCTACCTCGCCTGCATGCCGCCGGTGTTCAGCGCCGATGCGGCGGGAATCGACGCGGTCCGGGTGTCTGACCTCGGCCGCGGCACTCCCGCGAAACCGGCGCGGCTGACCCGTCTCGGGCAGCGGATGATGGTCGAACTGCCGGACTTCACGCCGGGCCTCTACCACGTGGCGTTCGAAAAAGGCGGCAAGGAGATCCTGAGCCGCACCGTCGGACTGCTCGCCCCGCCCCGCCCGCTCACTTTCGCGGAGATGCGGCACTCCCCCTTCGGCATCGTCGGCATCACCCGCCGGGACGGATTCCGGGGCTCGGCGAAACTGGACGGACCCGCGATCGGCCGTTTGCTGGGCGTCCACCAGGACCGCACCGGCGGCGAAAGCTGGGTGACCGCCTGCAACGACGGGCGCGGCATCTTCCGGTTCGCCCCCGCCGAGGCGATGGCCGAACAGATCATCTCCCAGGGAATCCGCCGCCGGGGAAACCTCGCCTGGACTCCCCAATGGGCGGTGGATCCGGCCCGGATCGAGGGGAAGGAGTGGTTCGGCCATTACCCGCCCAGAGCCGAATATCTCCCCGACTACGCCGCGTTCTGCCGCAAGGCGGCGGAACATTACAACGGCGTTCTCGACCCCGAATATGAAATCTGGAACGAACCGAACAACGAACCATACGGCAGTTTCAAGGGGAATTTCGACGAATTCGTCACCCTCTGCCGCACGGCGGCCGAAACGGTTCACTCCGTCCAGCCCGAAGCGCGGATGATTCTCGGTACGACCGGCGACGCCGACGTCGGCTACATCGGCCGGCTTCTGCGGGCCGGGCTCTCGAAACACTTTGCGCTGGTGGACATTCACCCCTACCGCCACACCTGCCAGGGGCCGGAAGACGGACTCCTCGGCGACATCCACCGCCTGAAACGGGTCATCGAACGGGACGGCGGCAAGCAGGGCATCGTCTTCTCCGAAGTCGGCTGGCCGACCACCCGGATCGACCGCCCCAGCTATCAGAAGGTGACCGAGCTGGAACAGGCCTGTTTCAACAGCCGCACGCTGCTGATCAGCCTCGCCGCCGGAGTCGAGCGCGTCCACTTCCACATGTTTGAAGACTGGGGCGGAGACTCCGACAACCCCGAACATCACTTCGGTTTTTTTCGGATCGACGGCACGCCGAAAGCCGCCGCCGTCGCCCTGTCGGGAACCGCCCGTCACCTCGAAAAAGCGGAATTTCTCGGCCGGATGAAAACGCTCGAATACGTCCACGCCTGGCAGTGGAACACCCCGTGGCGTCCCGGCGCCCGGCTGGTCACGGTCTGGCAGGACAGTCAGCGGTTACGCGAAAATCAGCAGATAAAAATCAACGGCGAACTTCTCGAAGCCGCCGACCTCTGGGGCGGCGTTCCCGGTCCGGACCGGGTCCGGGCCGAAAACGGAACCATCGCTGTCACCGCCGGTCCGGACCCTCTCTTCCTCTATGTGAAACAATCCATCGCGCCCAAGCTGGAGCCGCTTCCGCCCGATCTGCGGCCGAACCTGATCAAGCGGGCTCTGGCCCGGCGGGGAAGCGCGAAAGACATCGATTTCGCAAATCTCGCCGAACCGATGATTTCCGCCGAAGAAAGCAAGGCGATGGGCGCCGCCGGAATCGGAATGGACGGGAAACCCGCAACGGACGGCGTCAGGCCGGACAATTCCTCTTCCCGGTTCGAGTGCCGGTATGACGAAACCGGATTCACCCTCGCCGTCGCCGTCGCCGCGGGCCGCCCGATGAAGAACGACCGGTGCGGCTGGTGGGTGTGGGCCGGAGACAGTGTGCGGCTCTACATCGGTAGTTCCCCGGAACAGGACATGGACCGCCACCACTATCAGATTTGCCTCGCGCCGACCACGGCCGAGAGGAAACCCGCGGCCGTCCTGATCAGTTACGACGCCGCCTGCGGGCTTCCGGCCGGCGGCGCGGTTCCGGCGGACATCACCGCCGCCGACACCCCGGAAGGGTGGAAGCTGACGGCGATGATTCCGTGGTCGTTCTTCGGCAGGACGCCCAAAACAGGCGAGGTCTGGCGCTTCGACCTGTCGGCGCCGGGTTCGATGTGGAACAACCGCCGCGACGACAAATGGAACAATCCGGGCAGTTGGGGCGAAATTGAATTTCTGTAACCGAAAACAGGAGGGATTGCAGATGAAACGATATTTTACTTTGATCGAACTCCTCGTCGTGATCGCCATCATCGCCATCCTGGCGGCGATGCTGCTCCCGGCGTTGAGCCAGGCGCGGGACTCAGCCAAACGGACCAAGTGCATCAGCAACCAGAAGCAGATCGGGCTTGGAATCGGCCAATACACGATCGATTATTCCGGCGTTTACCCGGCCGGGGAAGACATGAACAATTCCGGGGATTTCTGGTATATCCGCGCGGCGTCTTACCTGGGGGCGAATTCGAAAAACATCCGCCAGCTCCTGTGGTGCCCCACCGACCTGTTCAAGGGGAACGATGACAACTGGTTCTATACGAACGGAAACATCACCTACGGCTACAACTACCGGGTCTTCCAGAGCCTGAACAAATACTCCGGCATATTCGAATGCGGGCCGATCAAAGCCGGAAAAGTCTACCGCCCGTCCCGGATCGTGGTCACCGTCGAAGTGGTGCTGGACGGCAGCGGCAACGGTTACTGCCGCGCCGAACCGATCAAGCAAGCCGGGGCGGCCTGCGCCGGTCCGCGTCACGGTCTCTACGCCACCGTGCTGCGCGGCGACTTGCATGTCAACACCGCCCGCGGAAACCAGGACAAAAGTCTTTACGCCATCGGCAACCCGATGGGGCTCGGCAACATCTGGTACACTCCGAAGGTTCACGGGGCGAACGACTGGCGCAACTATCCGTTCTGATTCGCCGGAGGGCGGAGCGCGGCGGCCGCGAGGCGCGCCGCGTCCCATGCCGCGTAGAAGAAGACCGCCGCGAGTCCGAGCGCCAGATAATAGGCGTTGCCGAACACGTACAACCCGCAGGCAAGCGTCAGGAAAATCCCCAGACGGCGGTTGCGGCGGAACAGAATGACCGTCGAAACCAGCATGACGAACATCCCCGCGGCATCGGTCCAGGTGACGCCGCCCGGACGCCACAGCAGATGCCACGGGTTCTCCAGATACCAGGCGTAGCTGCCGCGCGAAGCGTTCGGCGTACAGAGAATCCAGCCCGCCAGCAGGAGCAGCATCCAGCCGAGGTCGCGTCGCCGCAGTTTCTCCCACAACCCGTTGGCGGCGATGGCGATCAGAAAGGCCGGGTAACTGGTCAGGATAAAGCGCCCCGGGTCGTCCGTGCCGTGGCTGTAGCCGAAGAAAAACCAGATCACCGGCACCGCCCAGAACGCCAGGATGATCCGCAGCTTCCGGTCGGGCAGGAAGAAGAGCGAAAGGATTCCGGGAATCCAGACGAGCTGGTTCACGTTCCCGTAAAACGCGCTGTTGAGCTCGACGAACATCCAGTGAACGTAGGTGTGCGCCCCCTCCGCGTAGTTGGTGTAGGAGAATTTGAGCGGACTATCGAAAAACTTCCAGTTCGCCAGCATCTGCGGCAGGAAACCGGCGAGGAACGCCACCGCCCCGGCGACGGTGCTAAGCAGCGTCCGGCGGAATCCCGCGAAATACTCCGGCCGCCGCAGCCAGCAGATCGCCGCCAGCGCCGGAACGAACAGAATGTTGTTGATTCGGAACAGGCACGCCGCCCCGAAGACGAACGCCGCCAGCGCCGCGGTGTGCCACGCCGCCCGGCGGTAGAGCAATATCACCATCGACAGCAGCACCAGGCAGGTGGACGGCGCATCGCTCATCGCCGTAAAACCGCAGCCGATCAGGTTGATGTAGTGCCGGTAGGTGAAACCCCAGCTCGGAAACTCAAAAAAGGACACAAACCAGCGGTCCGTGAAATCAGGCCGGTGGTGCCAGACGAACGGCAGCACCGCCCAGATCAGCATCGCCGCCAGCGCTTTGCGGTCGCTCCCGGTGAGTTTCCGCCCGATCAGGTAGCCGAGAAAAAGCGACAGCGGGGCGATGAAGAAGCCTTCGATCCAGGAGACCTCCACCATGATATCGCTCAACTGCCGGGTTCCGGAGAGCAGCTCGAAGGGCAGGTAGAAGATCGACGTGCCGACCGTGAAATGCCAGCGTTCCGAAAAGTCGCCGGCCAGGAAGTGAACCAGATTCGAATAATACCCCGGTTCGTCGGCGGGCGAGGTGATGATGTTCTGCGCGGCGTTGACCAGCCAGGCCAGCAGCGTCATGCGGAGCAGCACCGGAATCAGCCCGAGTTCCAGCCACCGCCAGCGGTCTGGCAGACTGCGCCGTTTCCAGAGGATGACGCCGACTGCGGCCAGCAGCCCGGCGAAGAGCGCCGCCAGCGGATAACGCCACCATTCCACCATCGGGCCGAATTCGAGATTGCCTTCGCGGGTCAGCAGGATTCCGGGGTTGAAATACCCCGTCCGTCCGTCCGGAAGCCGCACTTCGGTGAACCGGTAATAGCGCGCCAGCGGGTGCTGCAGCACGAGGAGCCGCTTCGAACCGGTCTCCGGCAGCTCGGTCGGCCGCGCCGCCACGGCGATCACCTCCGGCGGCAGCTTCGGCTCGCGGAACACCGGCGTCCCCGGTTCCAGCACGACCGTCGCGCCGAACCCCGCCGCCGCCAGGCAGACGCAGAGGAAAAGGAGCGCAATCCTTTTCATTTCAGCGGATCAGCTGCGAGATTGTTTTGAAAACGGGATTTTTCGCGTCGCGGAGCAGCATGAACAGCACCGATTCGACCGGAAGCACCTGCGCTCCGGCGCGGCGCATGGCTTCCAGCGCCAGCTCCCGGTTCTCCGCCTTGCGGCTGGAGACGGCGTCGGCGGCGCAGATCACCTCGAACCCGTCGTTCAGCGCGTCAAGCACGGTCTGGAGCACGCAGATATGGGCTTCGATTCCGGCCACGATCAGCGTTCTCTTCGGCGTCGCCGCCAGCTTGGTGCGGAACGACGGCTCGGCGAAGGCGGAAAACCCGGTCTTTTCGACCGTCTCCGCATTCCGGGAAAGCAGCTCGGCAATGGCCGGAACCGTATGGCCCAGCCCCTTGGGATACTGTTCGGTGAAGAGCACATCGACGCCGAGCGCCAGCGCGCCTTCGAGCAGAATCCGGGTGCGCTCGACCACCGCATCCGGCGCGGTCACCACGGGAAGCAGCCGTTCCTGGAGATCCACGATTACCAGGACGGACGATTCGGGACGGGGAAAATTCATGATCAGACCTCCTTGCTGTTCGGCAGCCGCCCGGCCACCACCTGGACGGGCGAGGGGTGGGAGAGATACGGCGTCAACGCGGCGTTCAGCGCCTCGCGTTCCACGCCGCGCAATTCCGCTTCGTGGCGGAAACATTCGTCGATTCCGCGGCCGTAGTGCAGCGACAGCAGCGTGGAATTGAGCGCGCTGCCGACCGACTCCGCCGCGCGCGCCGCCGCGAACGCGGCTCCCTCGCGGGCCGAGTTGAACTCCTCCGGCGACAGTCCGTTTGCGGCCAGCCGCCGCCGCTCCTGTTCAAGCAGTTCCAGCGCCCGCCCCGCCGTCTCCGCCGCGGTGACGGCGTAGAAGAGCAGCCAGCCGGGGTGGAAGCCGCCCGAAAGCCGCATTCCGGTCGAATAGGCGAGCGAATGCTCCTCGCGCACCAGCTTGAAGACCGGGCTGGCCAGCCCGTTCTCCGCCTGGAACAGGATTTCGCACATGGAATACAGCTCGCCGCCCAGCGCCGGGCCGGGAACCGCGGTGAGCACCATCGTCTGTTCGCGCGGCAGCGGAATTTCCGCCGTCCGCGGGCCGACAGGGAACACCGGCAGCTCCGGCAGCGCGATCCGCTCTTTGCGCCACGGCATCGCCGCCGCGAGTTCCGCGGTCCACTCGCGCGCCTCCGCCTCCGTGCAGTCGCCGCCCCAGCCGAAAATCGCCTGTTCCGGGACCAGGCGCGAATAGTAGTATTCCGCGGTGACTTCGCGCGTCAGCCCTTCGAGCTGCGGCAGCGTTCCCGCCGTCCCCCAGCCGTAGGGGTGGCCGCCGAACATCAGCAGCCGGGCGCGGTCCTCGGCGGCGGCGCGCGGCGACAGCGCGCGGCTCCCGAGCAATTCGCGGCGGTTCGCCTTTTCGCGGTCGAACTCCACCTGGCCGAAGGACGGGGCCGCGACGATCTCCTTGAGCAGCCGGAACACCCGGGCGAAATGCCGCCGCGGGCAGGAGCATTCGATCAGGAGCGAATTGAGCCCGGCGTTGACCGAGACGCTCGCGCCGCCCGCGTCCAGCCCGGTCAGGAGCGCGCTCTCAGAGTGCCGCTTCGTCCCCGCCGTCAGCAAATCGGCCGCCAGCCCGGAGACGCCGCCCAGCTCCGGGCGTTCGAAAATGGTTCCTCCCGGCAGCGCCAGCGCGAAGTCCACGATGGGCAGCCTGCGGTCGGAGATGGTGACCAGCCGCGCTCCGTTGCCGAGCGTCGTGAGTTCGGGGGTCAGCTCCGCCGTTTTGACGGACGCCGCGTGTTTCGCGCGCCGCGCCGCGGAGTGCTGCCGGACCACGCAGAAGCGGTCGGGGTCCAGCGCCGCCGCGACCCGGACGAGGTCGTCCGGCGTCAGCTTCGTCAGCCGTTCGAGGTAGAAGTCGCCGAAATCCGGCGACCCGGTCGCCACCACGCTGCCGCCGATGTTCGCGGCGATTTCGCGGATGCCGCGCAGTTCGTGCAGGTGTTCGGCGTACTGCTGCGTCTTTTCGCGCTCGATTTCGGCGCGGGACAGTTCGCCGCGCCGGACCGCGTCAAGTTCGCGCATCAGGGCGCTCTCGAACTTCTTAGCCTTGGCCGGAACGAAATTCGCGGTGACGCCGAGCAGGCCGCCCGCGTTCTGGCTGTAGCTGAAACTCTGGAGTTTGACGGCGAGCTGTTCTTCGAGTTCGAGTTTGCGCACCAGCCGCGAGCCGTCGCCCATGCCGAGGATTCCGGACAGCACGTCGTAGGCGGCGATGTCGGGGTGGGTGATCTCCGGAATCCGGATGCCGACCGCCAGCCGCTCCAGCGGGTCGGCGAAGACGAAGCTGTCGGCGCGGGGCGCGCACTGCGCCGGTTCCGGCGGAATCGCCGGTTCGGCGAGATGGCGGCGTCTCCAGCCGTTCATCTCCGCTTCAATGAGTTCGAACGTCCGTTCCGGCTCCGCGTCGCCGACCACGACCCAGAAGCAGCGGTCCGGCGTATAGCGCATTTCATAATATTCCGCCATGATGTCGCGGGTGACTTCGGCGATCAGTTCGCGGCAGCCGATCACCGGGTGCCGGAGCGGGTGTTCCTGAAAGACCGCCGCGTTGAGCCGGGCGTAAAGCTGCCGTTCGGGGTTGTCGCGCCCCATCTCCTCCTCGCGGAGAATCACCTGGCGCTCCTCGTTGAAGCGCGCCTCCGGGAACTCCGGGAAGCGCACCATGCGTGCGAGGATCCGCACCGCCTCCGGCAGGTGCCGCCCCGCCAGGTTGGCGTGGTAGGCGGTGTGGTCGTAACTGGTGTAGGCGTTCATCGAGCCGCCGAGGCGGTCGATCGCGTCGGCCGCCGCCGTGCCCGGATAATCGCGGCACCCCTGGAACAGCATGTGCTCCAGGAAATGCGAGAGGCCGCAACCGAGCCGCGCCCCCTCGTGGATGCTCCCGGTCCGGACGAAACATTCGACCTCCACCGCCGTGCCCGGCTGGGGAAAGACAAAAATCCGGACTCCGTTTTCCAGGGTCCGCGAAACGACGTTACGGTAAAATTTCATGGATCCTCGCGGGTTCGTCAGCGCGTGTCAATCGATTTTCGGCGGCATCGCCAGAGGCGGCAGCTCGGCGGAAACCGGCGGGTCGGCCAGTTTGAAATCAATGTCGAAATCCTCGGGCTCGTCCTCCTTCGAGGCGGAGAGCAGCCCGGATTCGATCAGGAGGTAGACAATCCGCCCCACATCCGAGGCGTTCTGGATTCCCCACTCGTGCAACACCTCCCAGGCCAGCACCCCGAACTCCTCGCGCGCGTAGTCGTGCACGCCGCCAAGGAGCTCCAGCGCCGTGACGTGGCGGTGCGACGGGAGCCGCCCCACCGTGAAGGAGACGGCGCTGGCGACGAAGGCGTAAGCCTCCTCGGCAAAACGGGGTTCCCGGCGCAGGATCGCTTCGATTTTCGCCTTGATTTCCGCGTCATCCATTTGTCATTCTCCTTTGACCGGCGGCTTCTTTTTGCCCGTGACGAGAGAACTGGGGTCCGTGGTGAGCGAATTCGCCAGTTCAGTCAGCGCATCGAGCGTCTGGTTGAGCTTGGTGAGCGTGTTGGTCAGCGCGTCCTGGTTGAAAGAGATCGCGTTCGAGGCGTCGCGGAAGGCCGAGGCGCTTTCCGGCAGTCTGGCCTCTTTCGTCTCTTTGATCAACTGGTCGGTCAGCTTGTTGATGCTGGCGAGATCCTCTTCGAGCAGAGCGGTCAGCCGGTTCAGCCGGTCTTCGCTGAACACGCGGGTGAAGGTGCGGCTGCCCTGTTCGATGTTTTCCGCTGCCTCGTTGACGCGGGCGATGGCCGACTTGAGCGCCGGGTCGGCAAGCAGCCCGGAGAGCTCCGAAAGGCTCCGCTCCAGACCGTCGGAAATCTCTTCGAACCGGATCCGCGAAATCCGGTCGAGCGAAGTCCCCAGCGCCCGCAGGATGTCCCGGAACGGCGACGGCACGGACGGAATGTACAGCGCGTCCGCCTCGTCCGGAAGCCCGGTCGGCTGCGTCTGCAGCGTCTGCCCCGGCGTCGCGTAGTAGTCGAAATCGATGTAGCGCATTCCGGTGATCCCGGTGTATTCCAGCCGGCAGCGCATTCCCTGCTCCAGCTCCGACTGGAAAAAACGCCGGAACTCGCTGCGCTGCTGCTGCTTCCTCTCATCGCTCGAAACGAAATGCCCGAGCTCGACCGCCATATCGACCTGCACCAGCTTGTCGCTCACCCGGATCGAAATCTTCTTCACGTTCCCGATCGGCACCCCGCGGTATTTGACCGCCGAACCGACGCTCAACCCCTGCACCGACTCGCTGAAATAGGTCCGCACCGTCGTCTTATTTGTGAAAATGTCGGTCATGCCGAGAAAAAACAACACGGCGAGGAGAAGCATCAGCCCGCCCAGCACGAAAAGGCCGATTTTAAACTTCTGGGTCGAATCGTTCGCCATTTTTTACCTCACTTCCGTTATCCGCGGCTCGGGCGGCACGTCGCTCTTGAGCCCGTCGCGGGTCAGGAACGCGCGGACCGCGGGGTTGGGCGATGTATCCCGCAGCAGGGCGGGCGGCCCGTCCGCCATGATCGATCTCGTCCCCTTGTCGAGCATGATGACCCGGTCGGCGATGGTGAAGATGCTGTCGAGCTCGTGGGTCACCACCACGATGGTCGAACCGAACTTGTCGCGCAGCCGCAGCAGCAGCCGGTCGAGCTCCGCCGAGGTGATCGGGTCCAGCCCCGCCGAGGGCTCGTCGAAAAAGAGCAGCTTCGGGTTCAGCGCCAGCGCCCGCGCCAGCCCCGCCCGCTTGGCCATGCCGCCGGAAAGCGCGGCGGGCATGTAATCGCCGAAGCCGCCGAGATCGACCAGTTTGAGCTTCTCTTCGACCGTCTGCGCAATCTCTTTCGCGGAGAGGCCGGAGTACTCCTCAAGCGGCAGCGCGACGTTCTCCGCCACCGTCATCGAGCTGAACAGCGCGCCGCCCTGGTAGGTTACGCCGAACCGGCGCATGATCGAGCTGCGGTGCTGCTCGTCGGTATTGACGATGCTGTCGCCCTGGATCAGGATATCCCCCGTCATCGGCGCATAGAGGCCGATGATGTGCTTCAAGAGCGTGCTCTTTCCGCAGCCGGAGCCGCCGAGAATGCAGAAGATCTCCCCGGTCTCGACCTGGAAATTCAGGTTTTCGAGGATGATCTGCCCGCCGTATCCGACCGTCAGGTTCCTGACGTCGATTTCGGGGCTTTTTTTCTCCTTCATGCCATTCCCCTTCCGTCTAATGCCCGGTGAACGAGTAGAGCACCGTGACCAGCACATCGGCGATTACCACCAGAAAAATCGAGGAGACCACCGCTTTCGTCGCGCCGCGCCCGACCCCCTGCGCATCGGTCGCCGCGTTGAATCCGCAATAACACCCCGCCAGCGTGATCAGGATCGCGAACGGAATGCTCTTAGCCGTTCCCAGCAGGAATGTCGTCACGTTGAGCACCTCGATCGTGCGCGTCCAGTAGGCGACCAGCGGAATGTTCATGATCGTTACGCCGACCGCCATGCCGCCCGCGATTCCGGCGACGTTTCCGAAAATCGTCAGCACCGGCATCGAAATCAGCATCGCCGCCAGCTTCGGGAACACCAGGAACGATTCCGGCCGGATCCCCATCGTCTCCAGCGCGCTGACCTGCTCGTCGAGCTTCATCGTGCCGATCTCCGCCGCGAAGGCCGAACCGGCCCAGCCGGTCAGCACCATCGCCACCATCAGCGGCCCGAGCTCCTTCAGCACCACGAAGCCGACCGCGTCCACCACGTAAATCTCCTGCCCCAGCTTCGAAAGCTGGATCTGGCCGTTCACCGCCATGACCATCCCCATCAGGAAACAGATCAAAAGCACGATCGGCAGCGCCTGGACCCCGCAGAGATTCATGTAATACGCGAAGTCCCGGGCGCGCATCCCGTGGCGCAGCAGCGGCGGAAACTCCGCCGCCACCCGCCCGATGAACTCCACCGGACGGGTGCCGTCCTGCAGGAGCGGACGGAAACTGCGGCCGATTGCCTTGAGCGGTTCCACGCGATGCTTTTTCACGGCGTTCAGTACATCCTCTGTTGCACCTTCTGCGGACGAACCTTGGGTTCTTCGAGATAGAGCGCGTACCAGGTATCCCCGAAGGCGGCGTTTGAAAAATGTTTCGGCCGGTTGTTGGCCAGGTGTTCGTAGTTGGCAAGCAGCGTCGCGTTGTCGGAGTTGCCCTTCGCCGCGACCAGCGCCGCGACCGCCTTCGGCAGGTCGTCCTGCTTGAGTTTGATCCAGGCGTAGACGCAGGCCAGGAACGCGCCGTCCTCGCCCTTGAACCGGCGGCACTTTTTGCGGTAGAACTTGTCCAGCTTCGCGTCGCCGGTTTTGTACATGCGGACCAGCTTGATCGCCAGCGAGCGGGCGTCGAGCAGCAGGCATTTCGCCAGCAGCCGGTCGGTCGTCTCGAAGTCCTTGAGCTGAAAGTACAACTGCATCTTCATCGTGTTGACCTGGCGGGAGAGCATCCAGTTCCAGCGCCGGTACGGCTCGAACGCCGCGGTCTGCCGGAGCGTTTCGCTCAGCGCGTCGTTCTGCATCGATTCGAGCTTCTGCTGCATCAGCTTCGGGCTGCCCGTCGGCCGCTGCTGGAACATCTGGAGCTGCCGCTGGATCCGCACCTGCGCCGCCTGCATGGTCTGCTGCATGCCGAGCTGGACTTTGTTCAGCTTCCGGCGCAGCAAGAGGATGATGACAAGCTGGGCGAGAAGGAACGCGGCCACGCCGCAAACGACTCCCCATACGGTGCCGAGGTCGCCGCCGGCCAGGAAACCGGTCAGCAGGCCCGCCCCCACTGCGATGATGATACTGTACACCTGAAACTCCTTGCCTTACCGGTTTTTCCGCTGTTTCGCGCGCTGCTTCTTGGCCAGCTTCGCGATGCGTTTTTTCTTGTCCTGCTCCTTGCGCGAGATGGGGGCCGGGCCGCCGCCGAGGAGGCCGCCGAACGAACCGGGGACGCCGTTGCTCTCCGGTATGCTGCCCCCGCCGAGAAGCCGCCCGAGCGGGCCGTTTTGCTTCATCATCTTGCGCATTCCGTCGAACTGCTTGACCAGCCCGCTGACCGTTTCGACCGGAACGCCGGACCCCTTGGCGATGCGCTTCTTGCGCGAGAAATCCATCAAATCCGGGTTGGCCCGCTCGGCTTTGGTCATCGACAGGATCACCGCCTCCATCCGCGCAAAGTGGCGCGGATCGACCCCGTTCATCGCCTGGGTGAGCTGCCGCCCGCCGGGCAGGAACTTCAATATGCTCTCCATTCCGCCGAGTTTTTTGATCTGGCGGAGCTGGGAGAGAAAGTCTTCGTAGTCGAACTTATTCGCGCGCAGCTTCTCCTGAAGCTTGCGCGCGTCTTCTTCATCGATTTCCGCCGCCGCTTTTTCGACCAGCGAAACCACGTCGCCCATGCCGAGGATGCGCCCCGCCATGCGGTCGGGGTGGAACACTTCGAGGCTGTCGAGCTTTTCGCCGAGGCCGATGAATTTCACCGGGCAGCCGGTCACTTTGCGGATCGAGAGCGCCGCACCGCCGCGGGCGTCGCCGTCGAGCTTGGTCAGGATGAAGCCGGAGAGTTCGAGCGCGCGGTGGAAGTGTTCGGCGACCGAAACCGCCTCCTGCCCGAGCGCGGCGTCGGCGACGAGCAGCACTTCGTCCGGCCGGACCGCCTGGCGGATGCGCACCAGCTCCTGCACCATGGTTTCGTCGACCTGGAGGCGGCCCGCGGTGTCGATGATGACCACGTCGGTCCCCGCCGCGCCCGCCTGGGCGACCGCGTTGACCGCGATCGCCGCGACGTTGACGCTGGTGCGTTCGGCGTGCACCGGAACCCCGATTTCGCGGCCGATGATTTCAAGCTGGTCGATCGCGGCGGGGCGGTAGACGTCGCCCGCCACGAGCTGGACCTTTTTGCCCTCGCGCTTGAGCAGCAGCGCGAGCTTGCCCGCCGTGGTGGTCTTGCCGCTGCCGTGCAGGCCGACCAGCATGACGACGGTGGGTTTCGACTTCGACGAAAGTTCGGCAACTCCGCCGCCGAGCAGTTCGACGAGCTTGTCGTTGACGATTTTGACCACTTGCTGGCCGGGGGTCACGCTTTTGATCACCTCCTGGCCGACGCACTCGGCCCGGACGCCCTCGATGAACTCCGTGGCGATCTTGACATTCACGTCGGCGTCGAGCAGCGCGAGGCGGATTTCCCGCATCGCTTCGGAGATGTTCGCTTCGGTGAGGGTGCTCTGCCCACGCAGTTTTCGGAACACGTCATGCAACTTGTCGCTGAGCGATTCGAACATACCTGTCACTTTCTTATTATTTTTGTTTTATTACCCTAATCATAACAGCGCTTAATATATCTTGATTCCCGTTCAACGTCAAGAGAACGTTTGAAAAATCCGGAACATTCGATTGCTTTCCGGCGCAACCCATGATATTTTATAAAGTTGCAATGCAATACACCAGTAAAATGCATCAAGGAGATGGATCATGCGCAGCGACATCATGAAGTCGGGGCCGGAGCGCGCGCCGCACCGCGGTCTCATGCGGGCCACCGGGCTCGCGGACGAGGATTTCAAAAAGCCCTTCATCGGAGTGTGCAACTCCT
>Ga0209373_10003834_pt1 | contig 13488 bp, 11 predicted proteins | sample Higcelweek5metaG_FD_187173 | JGI IMG/M metagenome (GOLD analysis project Ga0209373, IMG submission 187173) | Freshwater pond sediment microbial communities from the University of Edinburgh, under environmental carbon perturbations - High... | ecosystem: Environmental > Aquatic > Freshwater >...
ATGAGCCCCGGTTGGGAACCATTTTCCAACAACTGCGATGATTCGTGCATTGGTACCAGTAAGGCTGGGTGGAAATTCAAGATAATTAACTCCGCCAAAATCCCCTCCTTTTTCAACCGGCTCGTTATGCCAGTTGATGCGGAATAAATTGCGCGGATGTACATCCCACAGGCCAATGTTTTTTAATTCTTTCTTGTATTTATCCGGAATCAATTCGGGATTTTTCATTTGCGCAAAAGTCGGAAGAACAATGTTCTGTTTACGCATACGTTCAACTGCTTTTTCCAGTCGTGCTTTATGAATCTTTAATTCGATCTTAGCCATTACTCCTACTCCTTTATGGTTGAATTTTCTTCATCAGGTGTGGAACTGGTAATGTAAAGTGGACGACCTCTTGCTTCGTCGTATATCCTCCCAATATACTCACCAAGAATGCCAAGGCATAGCAACTGAACGCCACCAATGAAGAGCACAGCAAGCAGTGTTGCCGCTTGTCCTGCAAGGAATCCTGATCCAACTATACGGAGGATGATTGTCGCTATCAAGCCCAGGATGCTGATAGCCGTAGAAATGAAACCGATCCACATGGCGATTTGCAGTGGCAGATAAGAAAAGCTTGTGATAGCTGTCAATGCCAGTTTGAGCATTTTCTTGAACGGATACTTGGAGGTACCAGCAAATCGGGCAGCTCTTTTATATTGGACACCAATGGATTTGAATCCAACCCATGCGGACATTCCACGCAGGAAACGGTGCCTCTCCCGCATCGAATTCATTACCTCAACTACTTTTCGATCCAACAGCCGAAAATCGCCAGTATTCATCGGAATCTTTACATCGGTTATTCGGTAGATCAATTTGTAGAAAGCGGAAGCAGTCACCAATTTAAACCAATTTTCACCTTCTCGTTCCGATCGTTGTGCATAAACTACCTGGAAACCCTCACGCCATTTCGCAATCAATTCTAAAATTACTTCCGGCGGATCCTGCAAATCTGCATCAATAATGATCACCGCATCCCCGCGCGAGTAATCCATGCCTGCTGTTACTGCGATCTGGTGACCGAAATTGCGGGCAAAAATGACTGGCCGGATATGACCGTCCTTTTTTGCCATTTCGCGGATCATATCTGTTGAACCATCGGTGGAGCCATCATCGATCAGCACCAACTCCCAGGGTTCACCAGTTGTGGTCATGACCTCAGTTATCCTTCGTTGTAATTCAGGCAAACTTTCAGTTTCGTTATAGATTGGAGCAATTATTGAAAAAACTGGCTTCATTTCAACAAAACCTTTCAGATTTTCAAGTGATTTTTTAAGGAAATCATAGTAGGTTCAATTATCGGGGCAGGTGTGACTGCCATCATGGCAGCTTTGATATCTTTCAAACCATTGCCAGTATTGATGACCAGAACGGGATCATCGCTGCTGAGGATTTTTTGGTCGATGGCTTTGCGCAACCCGGCATAGGCTGTAGCACCAGCTGGTTCGGTGAAAATCCCAAACTTTCCCTGTTCGCCAATTGCAGCAATGATAGCCTCATCTGTCACGGTGAGGTATTGCCCGCCAGTTTCTCGGGCGGCTCTAACCGCACGCACACCGTCTCTTGGCAAGTCGACACTTATCGAATCTGCCAGCGTGGTTGCGGAAACCGGTGTAATGGTCTCAGTATTATCAAAAAAAGCATTGGCAATGGCAGCAGATTTCTCTGCCTGTATACCAAACAACCTCGGCATTTGGTGTAACCAACCCAGGGCATGTAAATCCTTGAAGCCTTTATGGATACCCGAAATGATATTCCCATCCCCCACTGAAACAAATACATTTAATGGTTTGGAATCGTGTGGAAGTTTGTCAATGACCTGTTCCCATATTTCAAATGCTGCTGTTTTCTTGCCCTCTGCGGTGAATGGGTTGTAGCCAGTATTGCGGCAGTACCAGCCAAATTCATTTGAAGCTTCAATAGTCAAGTCAAAAGCTGAATCATAATTTCCATCGACAAGGATAACCTGGGCACCATAAATTAGCAGTTGGGCGACTTTTGCAGGCGGGGCATTTTTTGGGGCAAAAATAATACATTTTTGACCTACTGCAGCGGACATACCTGCTAATGCTGCCCCGGCATTCCCTGTGGATGCTGTAACCACAATCTCAGCCTTGATCTCTCTTGCATGAGCTACCACAATTGCTGAAGCACGATCTTTAAAAGACGCAGTAGGATTCTTCCCTTCATCTTTTATCCATAACTGGTTCAACCCCAGAAGTTTCTTAATTCCCGGAGGGCTGTAAAGTGGAGTCCATCCTGCAAACCTGATCGGAGTCCCGGTGCCGCCAGGGTCACTAACGGGAAGCAAAGGCAGGTATTTCCACAATGAATCCTCAGAACGGACAATCAGGTCATCTTTATGAAATCTGTTATTAATTTTTTTATAATCCAGGTTGACATCAAGATTTCCACCACATTTAGGGCAAACATAGAGGATTGAAACTGGATCATATTCAGTTTTACAGAGTGAGCAAGAATATCCTTTAAAATGACTCACGAGTAAATCTCCTATTCATTTTCAAAAGGTATCCCTAATGAAGCTGGGGGAGTGGTCCTTAATGCGCGCAGTATTTTGGCAATCACTCTGCGGGCTGATTCCGGTAGACCAGCAAGCGTTCGGTCTACCCACTCTGCATTGCCAACATTAACCAGCAGAAGTGCAAGAATCATTAATGGGAAGGGGGCTACCTGCAGCACCTGGGATGGGATATTTGGTAACTGAGGCTGCAGGAAAATCCCGAGCCATTGCAGGAAAGCAAATAAATATGCACCTGCAGCAGCGCGTAATGGATTCCATCCACCAAAAATGGTTATGGCTAGGGCAATCCAACCAATTCCATCCAAACCGGAATTCGGTCCTGCCCAGCCAGCTTTTGCCGAAAGTGAATAAACTGGTCCGGCAAGACCCACGAGCGCGCCACCGATCATGGTATAGAAGTAACGCATCCGGTTTACATTTGCGCCGCGGGTGAAGGCTGCAGCCGGACGTTCGCCAATTCCTTGCAACATTAAACCGGGACGGGTCTTAAAAACCCACCAGTAGGCAAGAGCAATTAGTACGAAACTGATGTACACCAGGATATCCTGGTTGAATAACAATGGTCCAATTATTGGAATATCTTTTAAAACCGGGATAGGAAGAGCAGCAACACGTGGACCGGGTTTTCCCATGTATGGATTGCCCAGGAAATAAGAAAGATCGCGGCACATTAATGTGAGGACAAAACCAACTGCTACCTGATTTTGTTTTAAGGTGATGCTTGAAAATGCAATAATCAACGCAACAAAAGAACCGACCAAAGCGCTGATAAAAAATGCAAGAAGCAGAGAGCTGGTCTCAACAGCTACTACAAACCCTGTCATTGCAGTCAGCATCAAAGTACCATTCACCGAAAGGTTGATAACACCTGAGCGTTCAGTTAATGTTTCGCCAATAGATGCAAATATGATCGGAACTGCGAGGGCAATAACACCTGCCAGGCTGGATAAAAGATTGTTATCCATTTTGCCTCGCTTTTTTGGATTCAAAGAATTTTGTCCTCACACCTTCCATAATCAGGAAGAAAAGCAACAAAGCTCCTTGAAGTACACCTGAAAGGGTTGAATCGACTTTAAGAGCGATTTGTAGTTGGATGCTACCAATATTCAATGCAGCAAAGAAAAGGGCAACAAAAGCCGCCCAAATCGGCTGAAAATTGACTAACATGGCCACCATCATGCCCAGGTAGCCGTAGCCTGATGAAATAAGGGGTATCAACCGGTGATAAACAGCCACAATCTGGATCGCTCCCGCCAGACCCGCAAATCCACCGCAAATCAGGAATGCCGACATAAAATAACGGGATGTCGGTATGCCCAGCAATTTTGCGGCCCGTCCATTTTTACCGATTGCTTTTAGTTTCAAACCAAAAAAGGTACCCTTGAGAACAAAGTAAACCAGTATCAACCCAAAAATGGCAATTGCCACCGCCCAGATACTTAATCTGAATCCTTCAAGTTGGGAAAGCCAGTAAGCTTCTTTGAATGGCTCAGTGCCGCTCATTGAGGCAACTCCAGGTCGTTTCCAGGGGCTAAAAATCAGCCAGATCGTAAGCGCGGTTGCCACAAAATTCAGACCTAAACCACCAAAAATTTCATTGACCCCGCCATAAATCCGGAGCAAGCCTGTAAGGGATGCCCATAAAGCCCCTCCTAGAATGCCAGCCAGGATTGCCAGAATCACTGCGGTTGTTGGGTTGATAGACGTGTTCTGAAGGATCCGCAATGCCCAGGTAGTAAATATCGCACCCAGGATGATCTGCCCTTCAATACCAATATTCCACAAACCGGTGGCGTAGGTAAACAACAATCCCAGCGTTGCAAGCATTAGCGGAACCCAGACCACAAGCGTATTAGCCACACTTCTCCATGATCCGAAGGATCCCTGGAGGATGTTTTTGTAAGCCTCGAGTGGATTAGTTTTCGCGATCAATAAAACCAGGCTGGTGAATAAAAGAGCAAGTATCACAGCCAGAAAACGGAAAGTAAATTTAATCAAGGGAGTATTAGTTTTCTGCATATTGACCTTTCTGCTCCACATCCCAACCTTTTCCACCAATCAACTCACCTAATTGATGAACGCTGGTCTGGTCAGCTTGAAGGAGTTGAGATACCTTCCCGCCAAAGAATACAAGGATCTCATCGCTGTAGGTCAATATCTCATCAAGGTCTGATGAAATAAAAATGATCGCCGTACCCTTTTTGCAGCGTTCTTTTAGTTTTCCCCAGATCCACATGGAAGATTCAATATCAAGACCGCGAGTGGGATGCTCAAGGAGCAATAAATCTATCGGTGTTTTCGTAAGAGCTAACAGTGCTCGTTGCTGATTTCCCCCTGAAAGTAATTCCACGCGGCTTTCAGGTTCGCCTTTGATCGAGAATTCTTTTATCTTCGTGCTGGTAATTCCTGAGGCTTTTTTTCGGTCGATGAACATGCCGCGTTGTTCACCAGCAAGAATGAAATGCTCAGTAAGAGTCAATCCAGATACCAGCCCCTCTTCAAGGCGCGAGGCAGGCATGTAAGCTGTTTTGTTTTTCAAGAATACTGGATAAGGTTTACCGGTAAAATCCTGCTCGTTAAACATGATTTTCCCGCCGACTGTTCTGCGTAATCCTGCACAGGATTGCAGGAACAATCGCTGACCCGAACCCTCCATTCCAGCTAAGCCAATTACTTCGCCACGGCAAATATCCATGTTTATTCCGGAAACATGGATGTGGTTATCCTCAACTGCCAGGCTTTTAACCTGCAGTAATTTTTCACATGAATTCGCATCAATCCGTTGAGCAGGTTCAATTGACTTTCCAAACATCATTGTAACCAATTGTTTGGTGTCGTATGGGGGTTTTACCATGCCTACATTTTTCCCCTGCCTGAAGACTGCCACCTGGTCACACAAACCTTCAACATCCTCAAGTTTATGCGAAACAAAAATAACAGTCATATCTTTCTTAGCTAGCTTCTTTAAAGTAGCAAAAAGCAATTCTTTTTGTGATGCGCTGATACCTGTTGTTGGTTCATCCAGTATCAATACCCTGGCACCGCGCCATAACAAGCGCAGTATTTCCAATTGTTGCCTCTCGCCTACCGTCAATGAATCAACGTAGGCGTCAGGATCAATCTTGAAATTAAAATTAGCCTGGAGTTCTTCAAAAGATTTCCGTACCGCGCGCTTGTCGGGAATCAAACCGCCGGCTTCACCAATCAAGAGATTGTCTAATACTTTCATCGGAGGAAAATCAAGTGGGTCCTGGTGCAGCATACCAACCCCATGTTTGATTGCATCGGCAGGAGAATGGATTGTTGTTGTTTTACCATCCAGGATTATTTTCCCTGAATCTGCCTGGTAGAATCCTGAAAGGATTTTCATCAATGTACTTTTCCCTGCACCATTTTCTCCCAGAATCCCCTGGATCGTTCCCGAAGGAATGGTGATGGAAATATCATCATTGGCATGAACATTTTTGAACTTTTTATGGATATTTATAATTTCAACTTTCATCGAATTAGTCCATCCTTACCCGGATAAGGGGAAGGCTTTCGCCTTCCCCTTAAAAATCTTATCCTAAATTATTGAGAAAGACCTTCCATCCCCTGCAACAACTGCGGGAGATACCAGATCTGATACTCAGTTGCTTCAGCACCATCAGCCAGGTAGACTGTTCCATCCTGGAGATTTAACGGACCTTTCCAGAGATTTAGACCACCAGCCAATTCAGCAATGAATTGGTCAACTTTTGTGCCATTATCAGCGGATAATCCTTCACCTTTGACAAAACCAATCATACTGGTGTCAGGATTATTGATATTTGACCAGTCTGGTCCGGCCCATTCAAAGGCTGACCCGAATGTACCATCGATGACCTGCTGAATATACTTCACATAGAAAGGACCCCAGTTAAAATAGGGGACGCCCAGGCAGGATTTAGGTGCAGCGGCGCAAGCGCCTTTGTAATCATATTGAACTGCCCAAACCTGTTTGCCAGCAGCATTCATTTTATCGGCTTCAACTAGAGCTTCGGTGGTATCAATGCCGGAAACAACAACATCGTAACCACTATTGTAGAAGTCATCAGCTACCTGTGTTGGATCTGAGGTAACGCCGGGGATATTCACCCAGCCGCCAATCCAGGTTACTTTGAATTTCAGATCTTCAGCTGGTTTTCCAAGATATGTGGTCCAGCAGTATTTGGCACCAAGGTAAACGGAAGCAGCAAGTCTGCGAGTCTCATCATTCGTTAGAGGTCCAAGGTAACCAATGGCACCGGTTTGAGTGGTGAGTGCTGCAGCGCAGCCAGCGATCATCTTACCGTATTCCATTTTGCCCATGATATTGACCATATTGGCCAATTCAACATAATCCTTGCCCTCTTTCCACTGCTGATCGCCAGAAGCCATGATGACTTTGATGTCAGGATTATCCTTGGCAAACTGGGTTGAGTCAGCTTTCATGTCATCAGAGTTGAACAGGATAACATTGGCACCCTGTGCCACAAGTTCATCTGCTAACTGGGCGAAAGTGGTTCCAGTTTTAATAACCGCGAGGTCGATATATGTAACTTTAACACCAGGTATTTTTTCCTCGACGTATAAGCCAGCATCATAGTGAGCCTGGCTCCATCCACCATCTGCAGCAGACCCGATCAGAACTAAACCAAAAACGGGTAGCGGTGCAGCGGTTGGTGCTTCAGTGGGAGCTTCGGTTGCTACAACTGGCGCTTCTGTGACGACCGGTGCTTCAGTGACTACAGCTGTCGGTGTAGCACAAGCCGAAAGGACGAGAGCAGCGATGATAAATATAGTTCCAACGATCCACATACGTTTTACTAACATTTGGTCTTCTCCTTATTTAGAAACAATTGAAAATGAAAAAACTTCTTTTATATTTCAAAAGCAATTTACGGAGTTTCTGCACCTCCTTTCACAATTCAAATCGTCGAAAAAGTTTTGGTGAAATGATTTAAAACAGTTCAGATGTTAACAAATTTATTGTACACGAACCTTGCAAACTATCCAAATAATTGCAATGATCAAGAAAAAAAGGAAGTCCCATGCTCTTTGCACAGGACTTCCAATTGTGTTTATTACTCTCTAACGACCCGAGTTCCGGTTTCACCTTTCAAGGCGCGCCCGATATTCTCAGGGTTGGTAACCAGTGCTTCTTTCCCACCATTTTCGAGATACATGATGATAGCCTGGATTTTGGGAGCCATGGAACCCTTGGCAAAGTGCGTGCCTTCGGCAAGATAAGCTTTGGCTTCTGCCAGGGTCATTTTATCCAACCATTTTTCATTTGGTTTGCCGTAATTAATGGCGATTTTTTCGACTGCTGTGGAAATGATAAACAGATCTGCTTTGATAAGGCGTGCAAGCAGACTGCTGGCGAAGTCTTTATCGATTACTGCAGCGGTACCGATACATCCACCATTGCCATCATCAATCACGGGAATGCCACCACCACCAACGGTTATGACAACAGTGCCCGCTGCAATTAATGCACGCACTGATTCGATTTCAACAACTTCGACTGGAATTGGAGATGCCACAACCCTACGCCACCCACGTCCAGCATCCTCCACAACGTTCCAACCGAGATCAGCCTGGCGATGTTTTGCTTCTGCTTCTTCCATGAAACCACCAATCGGTTTGGTTGGATTCTGGAACGCCTTGTCATTCTTATCGACTTTAACCTGGGTAACGATTGTGGCGACAGGCTTTTTTATTCCACGTCGGATCAATTCATTCTGCAGTGTTTGTTGAAGAGAATAACCAATTGCACCCTGGCTATCTGCGCCGCAGACATCCAATGGAACTTCATGCATCCCCTCGTATTTTGCAGCGATCTCAGACCGTCGTAGAATGAACCCAACCTGTGGACCGTTGCCGTGTCCGATAGCCACATCCCATCCAGCTTCGATCATATCCGCAATGTGTTTCGAGGTTTCTGCTGCGGCGATATACTGGTCTTCAACCGTTACCTTTTTGGGATCAAGGATCAGGGAATTACCACCAACTGCTACAACTGCTAATTTCTTTGCCATTTTGCTTTTCTTCCTTTTCTATTTTTAAAATTTACATCGTTAAAGCCATGACCGCTTCCTGTACGTGCATGCGGTTTTCGGCTTCATCATAAACAACGGATTGGGGCCCGTCCATTACACCATCTGTTACTTCAATATTTCGGTCGGCAGGAAGCGGATGCATATAAATAGCATCCGGTTTTGCTAACTTCATGCGCTTCTCATCGGTTATCCAGCTTTCGTATTTCTTGATGATCTTGGCACCTTCTTCAGGATCAGAGGTGTGTACAAGGGCACCCCAGGATTTTGCATAGACTACATCTGCATCTTTGAATCCTTCATTCATATCTTCGACGACGTCAAAGCCGACCCCAAACTTGCGAGCTTGTTCGTATGCAGCATCCATGATCTCAGGCATCAATTTGAATTCGGGTGGGTGTGCCAGGACGATATCCATGCCAAAGCGGGGCATTTGAATTGCCAGGGATTGTGGAACGGATATGGGTTTCTGGTAAGAAGCAGCATAAGCCCAGGAGATGACCATTTTCTTTTTGCGCAGGTCACGACCTTTTTTCTCCATTATGGTCATCAAATCAGCCAGGCATTGGAACGGATGGTAAACGTCGCACTGCATGTTAAGTACCGGCACACGCGAGGCTTTAGCAACTTCATTCATGTATTTGTTGCCAATTTGCCAATCAACGTGGCGAATGGATATACCGTCAAAATACCGACCAAAAATCTCCCCAATTTCCTTGGGTGTATCCCCATGTGAAATCTGGGTTGTGCGGGATTCAATGAATGCCGCATGACCACCAAGGTGAGCCATACCTGCTTCAAAGGATCCACGCGTGCGCGTGCTGCTGAAGAAGAAAAGCATCGCCAACACCTTATCCCGCAGATACGGGGTAAGTTCATTAAGTGCGCGTTTTCGCTTTAGATCGAAAGCAACATCAAGCACAGTTTCGACTTCCTCTTTTGAGAAGTCGAGATCGCCAATTAAATCACGACCATGTAAAAAAGTTTGCATTTTTTCTCCTTTTTTTACTCCATTTTTCCCAGCACAAGGGCGAGCAGCGCCATCCGCATGACTACGCCATTGAAAGCTTCCTGCCAATAACGTGACCAATGTGTGATATCTACATCGGTGGGGATTTCATCCATACGTGGTAGTGAATGTAAAAGGATGGCGTCCGATTTTGCTTTTTTCATTAACAATTCCCGCGTGATCTTGTAATTTGCCGGGGTCATCCCATGATCAGCCGCTTCCTGGCGTGACTTGGTGTAATCAGGCTGGACTACAGGCTCTACAAGGATAACATCTGCTTTGGCAATTGCCTGTTCCACATGTTCAACCTCGTCAAATTTAACCCCTAACTGGGACAACTCTGCCTTGAATTCGTCAGTTGGGGACATTTCCGGAGGTGAAACCATGGTAAGCGGGCAATCGAATTGAGAGAGAGCGTACCCTAATGAGTGCATGGTACGCATGCGCATATCACCAACAGCCAGCCAATGTAAACCATCAATAGTTCCCTTTTCAGTTAATACAGTGTAGAGATCGGTTAGGATTTGGGTGGGATGTTCGCCCCAACCGTCACCGCCATTAATGATGGGTATCGAAGCCCACTTGGCAGCTTCGTGGGGAGCACCCTGTTGAAAATGGCGCATAACGATCACATCACCGTAGTATTCCAGCATCTTCACGGTATCTTTAATCGATTCCTGGTAGAAATCTCCTGCTCGGGTCATTTTTGCGTCTGAAAAACCCGTGACATGCCCACCCAGGCGGTGCATGGCTGCTTCATGTGCAAGGCGGGTGCGAGTGCTTGGCTGATAAAACGCCGTAACCAATGTTTTTTCTGCGAGCAGATCGGTGTTCCTTCGGCTCTTAGCTATGGGTGCCATTTCATCAGCGACTTCAAAAACATGGAAAAACTCTTCTCTTTCAAAATCCTTGAGCGATAAAATATCACGTCCAGCAAAACTACGCATTTAAACCTCCTCAGGTCTTAATAAGATTTGTTGACTGGACCAACTCATAGAAAAATGCAGTGTTCCTCCTCTTTGGCTGAACGCCAATTAATGCTCGTAAATCGCAACACGCCTGACAACATGAAAACGAAAATAACCGGGCAAAAAGTAACTGTTGGAAAAGTCCACAATCTGACCACTATCGCTATACAACCTTGCCGCAAAGAACAATAGTACATCGCCGCGCTGGATTTCAAGGTTTTTAGCAATTGCTGACGTAGCAGCCACGGCTTGAATGTCAGTGAACGATCGATCCAGTTTCATATTATTTTTCGTTAGTAAAAAGTCGAGGACTGAACCGGTAAAACCTATCATCAAGTCATCTTCAGTGAGAATTCCGGGAGGAAGTATATCCATCAGGTAAGCAACTGGGCGGTCATCTGCATAGATGACACGGGAAACGCTAATCAATCTCGAGCCTTCTTCAATCTGTAACTTTTCCGCCTCATCCATTGTGGCAATAACTTCTTTTATTTCCAATTCGCCCATCGAAACGGTTAACCCGATGCGGTTGGCTTTTCGTTCAATGCTTTCCAACACTTCAAGACCGCTCTCAATAACCTTGGCCTGAGGTACAACGAAGGTTCCAACACCCTGGCGCCGGCGAATTAATCCTTGCCCTTCAAATGAGCGCATGCCCTCCCGCAATGTTGCCCGGGAAACGCCTAACATGCGCGCAAGTTCCGGCTCGGGGGGCAGCCTGCCGCCGTCTGGAGTTTTGGCAATCATTTTTGCCAACTCATTTTGCAGCATTTGAAAAGGATGTCTTGGTACCTTTTTCTGTAAATTCAAGTTTTCGCTCATAATTACCCGATCATTTACTCAAATCAGGTTCAGTTACTGGGATGAAATCAAACCTGGTCACATCAACCAACCCAAGGTCGGTAATACGGATTTCTGGAATAACAACAAGAGCCAGCAAGCTCAATTGCATGTTGGGATTATTGATCATGCACCCACATTGTTTGAATCCAGATAATACGCTGCGGGCTTGCTCTGCTACATATTCAGCTGGTTCATTAGACATTAACCCTGCTACAGGTAATTCGATTTTTCCCAACACTTTTCCCTGGCTCACCACTATCTGACCACCACCAATAGCTGCAAGTTGGTTGGCAGCAAAAACCATATCTTCATTTGTTGTGCCTGCGACAATCATCTGGTGGCAATCGTGGGCCACAGTTGTGGCAACTGCACAAGGAGTATTGAAACCAAAACCCTTTACAAGACCAGTTTGTACTCTGCCAGTGGCATGGTGTCTTTCCACCAGGGCAATTTTTGCTATGTCACAAGAGATGTCTTGCTCAACGAGACCGTTTACAGGAGTCATCGGAATTCGCAAATGTTTGGTAGGGGCTTGGTTCTCAATGACACCAATCACATTTGCAATCACTTTTTTATCTTTTCCCGTTGGTATTTCAAAATCTCCGGATTCAAGAGGTCTTCGCAAATGAACAGATTGTCTTGCCCATTCCGGATAGGAAATTTTTGGAAGGTCGACCAACCACTTCCCTTCCCTTGAGATTTCCTTACCATGTGAAAAAACAGAATGGATTTTGAACGATTCCAAATCCTCTACAAGGACTATGTCTGCGTGCCTTCCAGGTGCGATCATGCCGATTTCGCGAGAAACACCAAAATATTCAGCGGTATTGATTGTCGCCATCTGAATGGCAGTCATCGGGTCCAATCCCTCGCTCATCGCATGCCGGATTACCCTGTCCATGTGGCCTTCACGGTAAATGGTTTCCGCTTGCGAGTCATCTGTGCAAAGCACAAATCCGCGTGATGAAAGTCCAAGTTCGGTAATGGCTTTAACCTGTGTGGCGACGTCCTGCCAGGCAGACCCATACCGCAGCATCACCTTCATACCCTGGCGTGCCCTGGCGACAGCATCTTCCAATCTGGTCCCCTCATGATCATCCTGGGCACCCCCGGCAACGTAACCTGCAAACGGTCTTCCCAGGTCTGGTGAAGCGTAGTGTCCGCCGATTACTTTGTGCGCATTGCGCGTGGCGGTCATCTCGGCGTGAACTTTGTCGTCCCCGCTAACCACCCCGGGGAAATTCATCATTTCACCCAGTCCGATAATTCCCGGCCAGGTCATCGATTCTGCAACTTCGGCAGGACCCAATACAGCTCCAGGGGTCTCCAAACCGGGTGCGGAGGGGACACAGGATGGCATCTGCACAAATACGTGAATTGGCTGTACTGACGCATCGTCAACCATCAACCTGACGCCTCGTAAACCAAATACATTGGCAATTTCATGCGGATCAATGAACATGCCGGTCGTTCCGTGTGGTACCACCGCCCGCACAAATTCCGTAACTGTAACCATACCAGATTCGACGTGCATATGGGCATCAAGCAACCCCGGAACGAGGAATTTGCCCGCAGCATCAACAACTTTCGTTTGTCCGCCTATGGCAAAATCCGCATTTTCTCCCACATACGCAACTCTTCCGCCGCGTATGGCAATATCAATATTTGGGATAATTTCCCCTGTCTGAACACAAACCCATTGGCCGTTTTTGATTACCAGGTAAGCAGGAATACGCCCCATTGCGCAATCCACAAGCTCGCGTGAGTTTTGCAACCAAAAAGAGTCCATTCCCATAAATTTCTCTCTTCCCTTTTCGTTACACTTGCATCAAGCGCAGGGCTGCCTGGTTATGCCTGCGAACATGCCTGTCTAGATCCAACCCCAGGAGTTGGCGATCCTTAACAACCACTTTACCATGCACATAGTTGAAATCCACACCCACGGGTTGGCAGAAAACAAGCGCTGCCAGGGGGTCATGGAGTGCGCCTGAAAATTCCAATCGATTCAAGTTAAAGCCAATGAAA
>Ga0209373_10003838_pt1 | contig 13481 bp, 9 predicted proteins | sample Higcelweek5metaG_FD_187173 | JGI IMG/M metagenome (GOLD analysis project Ga0209373, IMG submission 187173) | Freshwater pond sediment microbial communities from the University of Edinburgh, under environmental carbon perturbations - High... | ecosystem: Environmental > Aquatic > Freshwater >...
ACGTGGACAACCGCTCCCTCGGCCTGGACATCCGTATTCTGGTGCGCACAGTGGCCGCTGTGCTGCGGCGACAGGGCATCAACGCCATCGGCGACGTGAGCATGGCGGAGTTTAAAGGCAGCAAGGCACACGGCCCAACCGGCCGCGATTGAACATCCCGGCCGCATCTGCTACCCCGAAAGGCGTTGGAGCGGCCCACAATAGCAACAAGGAAAAGCAATGTCCGAGCGTCCCCCCGTCCGCAGCAAGGAAGATTTTCTCGTATTTGGCTCCCCGGCGTTGGAGCAGGAAGAAATCGACGAAGTCGTCGCCTGCCTCAAAAGCCGCTGGATCGGCACCGGACCGCGCACGGCCCAGTTCGAGCGCGACTTCGCCGCATACAAGGGCGTGCCAGCGGCCGTGGCCCTGCACTCTTGCACGGCGGCCCTGCACCTGGCCATGGTGGCCCTGAACCTCAAGCCCGGCGACGAGGTCATCACCACGCCCTTGACCTTCTGCGCCACGGTGAACGCCATTCTGCACGCGGGCGGCACGCCGGTTTTGGCCGATGTGAACCCCGCCACCCTGAACATCGACCCCGAAAAAATGCGGGAGAAGATCACCCCGCGCACGCGCGCCATTCTGCCCGTGCACTTCGCCGGCCGCCCCTGCGACATGGACGCGCTGCTGGCCATCGCCAAAGAACACGGCCTCGCCGTCATCGAGGATTGCGCCCACGCCATCGAGACCCTGTACCACGGCAGACACGCGGGCACTCTGGGCGACTTCGGCTGCTTCAGCTTCTACGTCACCAAGAACATCATCACCGGCGAGGGCGGCATGGTCATCGCCAAAAAGCCGGAGGACCTGGCGCGCATCAAGGTGCTGGGGCTGCACGGCATGAGCGCCGACGCCTGGAAGCGCTTCGGCGACGAGGGCTACAAGCACTACGCCGTGGTCGAGGCCGGGTTCAAATACAACATGATGGACCTGCAGGCGGCGCTGGGCATCCACCAGCTGCCCCGCGTGGACGCCTACCACGCCAAGCGCGAAATCGTCTGGGGCCGCTACATGGCGGACTTCGCCACCCTGCCCCAGGGCAAGCGCCTGGGCCTGCCCAGCCCCCAGGAGCCGGACACCCTGCACGCCAGGCACCTGTTCACCGTGCTGGTGGATAAGGACACGAGCGGCATTGAGCGCGACGACTTCCTCATGGCCATGACCCGGCAGGGCATCGGCGTGGGCGTGCACTACCTTTCCCTGCCGGAGCACCCGTACTACCAGGACCGCCTGGGCTGGAAGCCGGAGCACTACCCCGAGGCCGCGCGCATCGGCCGGCAGATCGTCAGCCTGCCCATCTCCGCCCGTTTGGTGGACCAGGACGTCAGCGACGTCATCACCGCCGTGCGCCGGGTGCTGGGAGCGGAGTAGATGGCGCCCCGACACAGCAGCGCCGCCGCATGGCGCGCCCTGACCTCGAAGGCGTTGCCGCTTCTGCTGGCGGCCGTTGTCCTCCTTTCCGCGGCGGACCTGCACGCGGCCGATGCCGGCGCGCCCAAGCAGCCCGAGGCGCGCACTTACACGCCCGAGCAGAAAGCGTACATGGACAGCCTCGACAAGCTGCTGGCGGCGCAGGACTACGTGAAATTCCGCGAAGCCCTGGCCAACACCAACGACGGGCCGCACCTCTCCGCCGCCCTGGACTGGGGCAGGGCGCGGACCCTCGACGGCGGCGGCATACTCGCGCCGCTCACCTACTCCGCGCTGTTGTGGAAGGCTGCGGACATGAACCCGGACTACGACTTCATGCGGCAAACCTCCGACCTCATGGCCATGTATGGGCTGCTGGCCGCAATGGCGGATGCGCCCAAATGCGCGGACAAGTCCGCCCCGGAGCATCACGTCACCAGCATCCTGCAAGGCTACAAACGCCAATTCCAGCACACGGCGAAGCTTCCGGACAAGCAGAAGCAGGTGGTCCTCGACACGGCCGTCGCCATGGAGCGCAAGCTCGCCGCCCAGCGGGCGGACGACAAGTATCTGTGCCGCTTCGGCCTGCAGGAACACATGGATACCTCCAAGAAATACGGCGACAAGGCCTACGAGGAAGTTCCGGCGCAACCGGGCCAGATCGGCAGACAGATGGTGCTGCGCAACGACAATGACTACACGCCGAAGTTCCTCCCGCGCGCAGAGTGGGAGCCGAAGCAGGAAGCGGCGCGCGCCGGTTTTGCCGAGCTGCTTTCAAAGCTCCTCACCGCCGCCGAGGGCAAGTAGACACGAGGCCGTTCCCTCGTTGGGCGAGGGCGAACCACAACGCGGCGGCGCACCCGCCGGAGGCAGCAATGAAGATCATCGTCATGGGCGCGAGCGGACACGGGCAGGTTGTGGCCGACATTCTCTTCCAGATGTGGACCAAGGGCCGCGAGATGGAGATTGTGGGCTTTCTGGACGACGACCCGAAGCTCAAAGGTTCGCGCATTCTCGGCCTGCCGGTGCTTGGCTGCTTTGCCGACCTTGCCGCCACCCCGCATGACTGTCTGGCCCTCGGCATCGGCGACAACGCCGCGCGCGCCCGCGTCTACGCGGAGCTGACCCAGGCCCGCAAACGCTTCGTCACCGCCATCCATCCCTCGGCCGTGCTGGCCCCGGACGTCATCGTCGGCATGGGCGCGGTGCTGGCCGCAGGAGCCGTGGCCAACCCCGGCGCGCGGATAGGCGAAAACGCCATTTTGAACACCTGCGCCAGCATCGACCACCACTGCGAGCTCGGCGCGCACGCGCACATTGCGCCTGGCGCGCACCTGGCGGGCAACGTCCGCGTGGGCGAGGGCGCCTTCGTCGGCATCGGGTCCTGCGCGGTGCCCGGCGTGCGCATCGGCGCATGGAGCATCGTCGGCGCAGGGGCCGCCGTCACCCAGGACGTGGCGAAAAAAACCACCGTGGGCGGCGTGCCCGCGAAGCCCCTGGCGTAAACAGCATGAGCGCGCAGAAGCCGCCGCGCCTGTTCCTCTCTCCCCCGCACATGGGCGGCCGGGAGCAGGCCCGCGTGGCCGAGGCCTTTGCCAGCAACTACATCGCTCCCCTGGGCCCGCAGGTGGACGCCTTTGAGGCGGCCTTCGCCGAGCACACGGGCATTGCGCACTGTCTGGCCGTTTCCAGCGGCACCGCGGCCACGCATCTGGCCCTGCGCTGCCTGGGCGTGGGGCCGGGCGACCTGGTGGTGGCCTCGAGCCTGACCTTCATCGCCTCCGTGAGCCCGGCCCTGCAGCTGGGAGCCCAGGCCGCCTTCGTAGACGCCAGCCCCGGCACCTGGAACATGGACCCGGAGCGTCTGCGCGAGGCCCTCACCGTGCTCAGCGGCGAAGGCCGGCGCATCAAGGCCGTCATCCCCACGGATTTGTACGGCCAGTGCGCGGACTACGCGCGCATTCTGGACGTGTGCGCGCCCTTTGGCGTGCCCGTTATGGCGGACAGCGCGGAGAGCATGGGCGCACGCTACGGCGCGGGCCTGGCCGAGGACGACGCGAGCCGCCACGCCGGAGCCTGGCCGGGGCTCGCCGCCAGCATCTTCTCGTTCAACGGCAACAAGATCATCACCACCTCCGGCGGGGGCATGCTGGCCTCCGAGGACGCGGAACTCATCGCCCATGCGCGCAAGCTCTCGCAACAGGCGCGGGAGAACGCGCCCCACTACGAGCACACGGAGCTGGGCTACAACTACCGCCTGAGCAACATCCTGGCGGGCATCGGCCTGGGGCAGCTGGAGGTGCTGGAGGCGCGCGTGGCCAAGCGGCGGCAAATCTTCCGCTGGTACCGCGAGTCCCTGGGCAACGCGCCCGGCCTGTCCTTCATGCCCGAGGCCCCCACGGGCAAGGCCAACCGCTGGCTCACTGTGCTGCAGGTGGACACGGCGGCCTTCGGCGCCGAGCCGGAAGCCCTGCGTCTGGCCCTGAAGGCGGAGAACATCGAGTCCCGCCCGGTGTGGAAGCCCATGCACATGCAGCCGGTGTTCGCGGGATGCCGCGCCTTCGGCGGCGGTGTGGCCGAGGAGCTTTTCGCCCGCGGGCTCTGCCTGCCCTCGGGCACGGCCATGACGCGCGAGGACGTGGACCGCGTGTGCGCCGTCATCCTTGCCGCACCCAGCCGCGCAAAAGGGAAACAGGCCTGATGCTCTGCAACCCCAAGAACCGCCATTTCTACTTCATGTTCGCGGCCGAGGCAGCCTGCTTCGCCGCCGCCTTGAGCCTGAGCTATCTGCTGCGCTTCGACTTCAGCCTGCCCGAGCCCTACGCCCTGCAGCTGCGCGCCATGTTCAAGTACGTGCTGCCGCTCAAGCTCGGCGTGTTCCTGGCCCTGGGGCTGTACCGGGGCATGTGGCGCTACACCAGCCTGCTCGACTTCAAGCGCCTGGTGGAGGCCGTGGTGCTCTCCTCGGCCCTGCTCATCGCCTTTGTAGCCTTCCGCTACGGCTTCACCGGCTTCTCGCGCTCGGTGCTGGCCATGGACGGCCTGCTCACCCTGCTTTTCACCACGGGCCTGCGCCTGGGCATACGCGTGTTGTACGCTCGCGGCGATGGCGCGACGGCGCGCCCAAAGACCCCGCCCCGGCGCGTGCTGGTCATCGGCGCGGGCGACCTGGGCGAGCGGCTCCTGCGCGAAATAGCCACCAGCCCGGAGCTGAACTACCACGTGGTCGGCTTTGTGGACGACGACCCGGCCAAGCTGGGGCGCTCCCTGCACGGGCGCGAGGTGCTCGGCCCGGTGTCCGAGCTGTCGGCCTTGGCGCGGCAGCACCAGGCCGAAGAAGCGCTCATCGCCGTGTCGCGCGCCAGCGCGGGCCAGATGCGCCGCATCATCACCCTGTGCAAAAACTCCGGCCTGCCCCACCGCATTCTGCCCGCCACCAGCCAGCTCCTCGACGGCAAAGCCGTGCTCACCCTGCGCCCCGTGGACTACCAGGACCTGCTGGGCCGCTCCGAAGTGGCCCTGGACCAGGACGGCCTGGCCGAGCTGCTGCATGGCCGCGTGGTGCTGGTCACGGGCTGCGGCGGGTCCATCGGCGCCGAGCTGTGCCGCCAGGTGGCGCGCTTCCGCCCCGGCCTGCTCGTGCTGGTGGACCAGAGCGAGTTCAATCTCTACGCCATCGCGGGCGAGCTGGCCGACGACCTGCGCTTCACCGACTTCGTCACCATTCTGGGCAGCGTGGCCGACGAGACCCTGATGGAGAGCGTGTTCACCGCGCACAGGCCGGAGCTGGTGCTGCACGCGGCGGCCTACAAGCACGTGCCCATGCTGGAGGCCTGCCCCTGGGCGGCGGTGACGAACAACATCCTGGGCACCCGCGTGCTCATGCGCGCCGCGGCCCGGCACAACGTGGCGCGCTTCGTCCTTGTCTCCACCGACAAGGCCGTCAAGCCCACCAGCGTCATGGGCGCCAGCAAGCGCGTCACAGAGCGCCTCATGGCCTGCTTCACCGGCTCGGACGCGGATGGCGGCACACGCTTCATGGCCGTGCGCTTCGGCAACGTGGTCGGCTCCTCTGGCTCGGTGGTGCCGCTGTTCCGGCGGCAAATAGAACGCGGCGGCCCCGTCACCGTGACCCACCCGGACATGACACGCTACTTCATGAGCATTGCCGAGGCCTGCCAGCTCATCCTGCAGGCCGGAGCCATGGGGCGCGGCGGAGAAATCTTCGTGCTCAAGATGGGCGAGCCCGTGCGCATCGTCGACCTCGCGCGCGACCTCATCCGGCTCTCCGGCAAGGAGCCCGGCGTTGACGTGGACATCGTGTTCACGGGCCTGCGCCCGGGCGAAAAGATCGTCGAGGAGCTCCTCACCGCCGACGAAGCCGTGCTGCGCACGGAGCATGAGAAGATCATGGTCCTTGGCGGCGCGCCCGATGCCGCCCCCTTGAGCGCCGCCGCATGGCTGGACGCCCAGCTTGCGCAGCTGGCCCTGGCGGCGGAGGCGCAGAACGCCTCGGCCATACGCGCGCTTTTGGCGGCGCTGGTGCCGGAGCATGCCCTGGAGCTGACGCAGGAGCCGGCAACGCCGCTGCAATAAGCCGCGGTTGGCGATGGAGCGCTCCGAGCGGATAGACGTCAACAGAACAATTCCACTCTCCATTTCGCCGGGTCCGGGGGCGGCCAGCCCCCGGCCGCCGGAGGCATCTGCGTGCCCCACGTCGGCAGCGCCAGGAGCATCAAGGGGCGCCGCCCCTTGAACCCCGTTGGGGGAAATGATTTCCCCCAAGCCCCCTCGGTTTCAGCGCAGAGCTTCGCCCGGGCAAACGCCCGGACAAAGCTCCGCGCTGAAAGCTGGCCAGACAGCTGAAAGCGAATGGCGAGAAGCGACACGGCCATCCTGAGCGGGCGGCGCAAGCTATTTCCCCGCAGGCGGCCAGGGCCAGGGCAGCAAAAAGAGAGAGAGCCTCTTCCAGCGCGAAAACGCTGAAAGAGGCTCTCTCTCTTCATGGGGGGCCGAGGGGATCAGGCCCCTTGCGCCGCTGGTTTACGATTCCTTAAGATCGCCGATGAGCTGCCGGAGTTCGGCGGCCATGCGCGCCAGCTCGCCGATGGCGGCCACGGACTGGCTCATGCCCTCGGCGGTCTCGGAGGCCACGCGGTTCACTTCCTCAATGGCCGAGCTGATCTTCTCAGACACGCCGGACTGCTCCTCGGCCGCGCCGGCGATGCCCTGCACCTGGTCGGCGTTGCTCTTGGAGATGACGACGATCTCCTCCAGGGCCTGGGCGGACTCGTTGGAGTGGCTGGTGGCCTCGCCTATGGCCTCGGTGGCCTTGTCCATGCTGCCGATGTTCTTGCGGCTGGACTCCTGAATGGCGCGGATGTTCTCGCCCACTTCCTTGGTGGCGCCCATGGTCTTTTCAGCCAGCTTGCGCACTTCGTCGGCCACAACGGCGAAGCCGCGCCCGGCGTCGCCCGCGCGGGCGGCCTCGATGGCGGCGTTGAGGGCAAGAAGGTTGGTCTGGTCGGCGATGTCGTTGATGACGTTCATGACCTGGCCGATGGCCTCGGCCTGCTTGCCCAGCTGCTCCATGTTGGTCTTGAGCTGGGTGGCGATGTCGTTCACATGGCTGATGGCCTGCTGGGAGCGGCGGACGACCTCCGAGCCTCCGGAGGCCTTGCTCTTGGCCATGTCGGCGGAGGTGGCCACCTCGCCCGCCTGGCGGGCCACGGAGATGACCGAGGAGTTCATCTGCTCCATGGCGCTGGCGGTCTCGGCCACGCGGTCGCGCTGGAGGTCCATGCCCCGGCTCATCAGCTCCACCTGTGCGGAGAGCTCCTCGGAGCTGGAGGTGATGCGCTCCACAATCTCCTCAAGCTTGTTCGCCGCGTCGAGCATGCCTTCGCGCTTGGCGCTCTCGGCCTGCTGCTTGGCTTCCAGCGCTTGCTGGGTGGCTATTTCGGCTTCATGGGCCTTGGAGTCCGCGGCCTTGGTGCTGGCCTCGGCCTCCTGGATCTTGACCTTGAGGTTGGCGCTCATGGTGCGCAGGCTCTCGGCCAAGGTGTGCGTCTCGTCCTTGGAGGTCACCACTAGTTCGCCGTCAAGGTTGCCGGCGGCCACCTGGTTGGCGAAGTCGATGGTGCGCAGAATGGGCCGCACAAGGGCTCTTGAGAAGAAGAAGCCGAAGGTGAGCATGAGCAGGCCCACAACAACAGTGGACGCCAGGCTGGAAAGGTGCGTCTCGGTGAGCACGCGTTCGATGAACGCGCGCTTCTGGCCGATGAAGAACATGCCCGCGATCTGGTCGTTCACGTCCTTGATGGGCCAATAGGCGGTGTTGTAGGCCACGCCCAGAATGACGTTGTGGCCCAGGTAGCGCTGGCCCTTCTTGAGCACGGTCTCAATAACGGCCGGGTTGTCCAGCTTGGTGCCTATGGCCCGCTGGTTCGCGTCCTTCATGATGGTGGTGGAGATGCGCGTGTCGCCCTGGAACAGGGTGCACTCCAGCCCCAGGTTCTTTTTTATTTGGTCAACGAAGCGGTCACTGGAAAGGGTGAAGCCTGGGGTGATGACACCCACGATCTCGTCGCCCTTCTTCACGGGGTAGCCGGCCCGCAGCGAAAACTTCACCACGGTGCCCTGCTCCACGCCGACGATGGTTTCGCCTTTGAGCGCCTTCTGCACATTGAACTGCTTGGCGACGCTGTCGCCGACCTTGTCGGAGTGGCCGCGGGCGATGCACTTGCCCTCGCGGTCGGAAATGGTGATGGACTCAAGCCCGGTCTCGGCCATGACCTTCTTGGCGTAGGCTTGCAGCCAGGGCGTGTCGGCATCGGCTATGTGGCTGGCCACCTGCGGATTTGAGGCCATGAGGAAGCCGGTGGCGATGAGGCTTTTTTTCTGTTCTTCGAACTGGTGGCTCACCACGTCGGCCCGGATGCCGACTTCGTGGATGTTCTGCTCGTCGAGGGTGTTGGTGAGAAAGTACCGGTTGGCGAAGTAGTTTCCGCCCCCGACAAGGACGACGGAAACAAAAACCAGCCCAATGATTTTGGTCAGCAAGGTAACGCGCATGAGGGGCCTCCTGGGGGGAATGCGGGCGCCCCGCCCGCAACAAGCAGCCGACGACAGCGTCGGCATGCTCGTGATGATTTTCACTTGCGCGGCTCGTCAGCGTCTCGTAACGCCGGCGACGCAACGTGCCACACGCCTGACATTTTCATCACTTATCGGCAGGATTAGCGCAGCCCAATAGAAAATGAAACGAAAAATAATCAGGCATGCGAAATATACGTAGTCCTATCAAATCACACAAGTAAAACCCGCCGCACCCTCTCAAAGCGGCGCGGCGGTTTCAATCCGAAGGGCTGGCGGATGCGGGACTATTCGTCCTGGTCCTTGCCTGGAATCTGGATGTTGTACTTTTTGATCTTGTAATGGATGGCCCGGCGGCTGATGCCGAGCAGGTCGGCGGCGGTTTTTTTGACCCAGGCCGTGCGCTCCAGGGCGCGGAGGATGGCCTGATGCTCATTTTCCTCAAGGGAGAGGGAACTCGCTGTGGCGGCCTTGGGTTCGCCGGGGGCCGGGGCGGCGGCGGGCGCAGCGGACGCGGGGTCCGCGCGCAGGTTCTGGGCCTGCTCCATCTGCACGTCGCGCGGCTCCAGCACCGTGCCGGTGCAGAACACCACGCCGCCCTCAAGCGCGTGCCGCAGCTCGCGCACGTTGCCCGGCCAGCTGTGGGCCATGAGCAGGCGCAGGGTCTCCGCCGAGGCCGTCACCTTGGGCCGGTGCTGGTCCATGCTGAAGGTTTCGAGGAAGCGCTCGGTCAAAAGGGGAATGTCCTCTTTGCGGTCGCGCAGGGGCGGCACCTTCAGGGTCACCACCTTGAGACGGAAATAGAGGTCCTCACGGAACTCGCCTTTTTTGACCAACGCGGGCAGGTCGGCATTGGTGGCGGCCACCACGCGGCAGTTGACGGGAATGGCGCGGGTGTCGCCCACGCGGCGGATGGTGCGCTCCTGCAGAAAGCGCAGCAGGCGGGTCTGCATCTCGGGGCTGATGTTGCCGATCTCGTCGAGGAACAGCGTGCCGCCCTCGGCCTCCTCCATAAGCCCTTTCTTGTCGCGCACGGCGTGGGTGAAAGCGCCCTTCACATGGCCGAAGAGTTCGCTCTCAAGCAGCGTGGGCTGGGTGGAGCCGCAGTCCACAATAACGAAAGGCCCCTTGGCGCGCGGCGAAAGGTCGTGCAGCATTCGCGCAACCATTTCTTTGCCGGTGCCGCTCTCGCCCAGAATGAGCACGGCCACGTCCGTGGGGGCCACGCGCTCCAGCACGGCGTAGAAGTCGCGCATCACCGGGCTTTTACCACCCCAGATGACGTCGCTGACGCTCTTGCCCTTGCCGGCTGGCGTGCGTTTGGGCTCGGCCTCATGCACGCGGCCCAGCAGGGTGGCGATCTTCTGCAGTAGCTGGTGGCCGTCAAAGGGCTTGGTGAGATAGTCCGCCGCGCCGGAGCGGATGGTGGACACTGCATCGGGGATGCTGCCATAGGCCGTGAGCAGGATGACGGGGATATGCGGCCACTGGACGAGGATTTCGTGCAGCAGGCCCACACCGCCCATGCCGGGCATCTTCACGTCCGAGACCACGAGGTCGACAGGGTGCTGGGCCAGCACCTCCACGGCCTCCTCCGCGCTTCTGGCGGTGAGGGTCTTGTAGTGGGCGAAGGAAAGCCGCGCCTCCAACACCTGCAAAATGTTCTTGTCGTCGTCCACCATGAGGATGGTGGCGTGCTCGCGAGCGGTGCTTTCCATAGGCGCGCGGACCCTACTCCAGGCCCTTTTTCTTGATGCTGATCTCCTGGTGCAAACGCTCCAGGGCGTTCAGCTGGCTGCGCAGGGCCTCGGCCTCGGCGGTCTTCTTGCGCAGGGCCTCGCGCACCTTGCCCGTCTCCTCCTGGCAGCCGGCCAGGCGCTTGGTGCGGGCCAGCTCGCGGTCGATCTCCTCGTCCGTGAGCATGGGCGGGCTCTCCACGCTGCTGCCGGAGGGCGCGAGCCGGGGCAACAGCGGCGTGATGAGGCGCGGGTCCTCGCTCGGCAGGCCCTCAGGGGTCATCTGCACCCAGGTGTTCCAAATGCTCAAGGCCTCGTGCAGCTCCACCGGGGTCTTGGCCGTGGCCAGACGAGCGCAGGCCAAGCCGTAATAGGCCTTGCGGGCAACAACGGGGTCGGAGCTGTTGCCGGACAGGCGCTGGAAGATGCTCGTGGCCTTCTCATACTGTCCCGCCAAATAGGAGTCCACCGCCAGGATATACGCCGAGCGCGGGTCCTTGTCCGGCGGAACCATGTCGCCCCCGCGCGAGAACAAGGCGCACCCCGAAAGCGTGGTGGCGATAAGGAGGCAACAAACCGAAAAAACGGCAAAAGCCGAAGGCGCCATCTTTGCAGATGCGCTCCGGAGCCGCGAAGTGTGCTGTGTCATGCGCATTTTCTATACCATCGTTTTGGGCTTGGGAAGGGAAAAGCAGAAGCTTGAGCCGCGGCCCGGCGCACTGTTGAGCCAAAGCGCGCCGCCGTGGGCCTCCACTATGCCGCGGGCGATGGAGAGCCCGAGCCCCAGGCCGTCCACGCTGCCGCGCACCGAGGGCTCGCGGTAATACTTGAGGAAGATGCGCTCCTGTTCCTCCGGAGCGATGCCGGGGCCTTCATCCACAACGCAGAAGATCACGGACTTGCCCGCCGGCTCCGGGGTGACGCTGATGCGCACCACGCTCTCCGGGGGCGAAAATTTGATGGCGTTGCCCAGCAGATTCACCAGCACCTGGGTGATGTGCTCCTGGTCCGCCTCCACAAAGACGAAGTCCTGGGGCAGCTCGGCCATGAGCTCTATGTTCTTGGCCAGAGCCATGGACTGGAGCCTGTCCAGCGCCTGGCGCGCCAGGGCCGAGGCGTCCAGGGGCTCGGTGTTCAGCTTGAGGCGCTGGGCCTCCAGGCTCGAAACCTTCATGAGCCGCTCCAGAAGGTGCGTCAGCCTTAAGGCCTCCTGGCGCGAGATATCCAGGAAGTGGCGCTGCTTCTCGTTCACGTCGCCGAACACGCCGTCGGCCACAAGGTCCACGGATTCGCGGATGCTGGTGAGCGGCGTGCGGATTTCGTGGGAGAGCATGGCGATGAAGTCCTGGCGCATGCGCTCTTCCTCGGTCAGCCGGGCGGTCATGCTGTTGAAGGCCTGGGCCAGCTCGCCCAGCTCGTCGTGGGTGGTGACGCGCACCGGCCGGGCGGGTTCGCCGCTGCCCAGCTCGCGGATGCCGCGGCGGATTTCGGACAGGGAGAGGTTCAGGCGGTAGGCGATGAACACGCTGCCCAAAACGCCGAAGGCGATGCTCGCCACCAGGCCGAAAAAGCCCAGGCGCTCCGCCGCGCGGCTCTTGTCGGCCAGCTCGTTCAGACGGGCCTCCATCTCCTGCTGGTTGGACTGCCGCGCCTCGGAAAGAATGTCGAGCCAGCGGGTGACTGTCTTGTCCGGCAGGACCTTGGGGCCGGTGTCGTGGCTGCGGGCCAGCAGCTCCGCGTACTCCCGCGTGAGCACGGCCCACGACTCCTTGTACTCCGGGTGGTGCGCCAGAACCGAGGTCAGGGTCTTGCCGAAATCCTCCAGGTCGGAGACGAACGCGTCCATGTACGCGTCCTTCTGGAGGATCTCGTAGCGCTTGCGGTTTTCCTCAAGGGAGAGCAGCTGCTGGATCATGCGCTGGGCCGAGAGGTCCACGTCGTAGTTCACGTTGACGATGGCGCTCGAAACATCCACCAGGCTTTGGATGCGCAGAATGAGCACGCTGGTGGTGGCGTAAAAGATGCCCACCAGCACCATGCACCAGAGGAGCAGCTTGGCGGTTATGCCGAGCCGACGGGGCGAATTTCTGTCCACGCGCGCGTCCTTTGCCTGAAAGCTTGTGGCCATGGCCTATACGAGTTCGCGGCTTAGGTCCATGCTCAGAACGAATGTTTGTCCGCCGCGCTTTGGGGCACCAGGTCCACCACAAGGATGTCCGGCGTGGCCAGCACCCGCAGGGGCGGCCCCCAGAACCCGGCGCCGGCGCTGACGCCGAGCAGCTTGCCGTCCTCCTCGTAGAACCCGCCCATGAACTCGTAGCTCAAACTCACCACCAGATAAAACGGATACAGCTGCCCCCGGTGGGTGTGGCCGGAGAGCATGACCTCGATGCCCAGGGGCTTGGCCGCCTCGCGCCAGGCCTGGGGCCGGTGGTTCAGCAGCACGCTCACGCGCTTGGGGTCCAGGTCCGGCGCAAGGGAGCGTATCTCCTCGGCCAGAATGGCCGTGACGTTGCCCGCGCGGCCGGGGTCGTCCACGCCGAGGATCTGGATGCCCGCCTCGGGCAGCGGGACCACACGGTTGCGCAAGAGCTCGGCCCCGGCCCAGCGGAACACGGCCGCGCTCTTCTCGTCGCCCTCGTAGCGCTCGTGGTTGCCGAACACGCCAAAGGTGCCCAGCCGGGGCCGCGCCGCCGCAAGCTTGGAGGCCAGGGGCTTGAGCGCCTCGGGATGGTCGTTGACGATGTCGCCCACCAGGAGCAGGGCGTCGGGCTTTTGCGCGTTGACGAGCGCCACCAGGGCGTCCATGCGCCTGGGCAGGGTCATGGCGCCCAGGTGCAGGTCGCTTATGGCCACCAGGCGCACGGGCTGCGAAATCTTGTCCGAGACGACCGTGCGCTTGAGCACGCGCACGTTGTCCAGCTCGCGCGTGCCGTAGCCCACCACAAGGCCGGTAAGCAGCACCACGCCCACCAGGGCGCGGGGCGAGCACAGCGCCGGCGCAAAGCCCGGCAGCGCCACGCGGGCAACCATCTCCGCAGCGAAAAGCATGACCTGGAACAGGAACAGGTACGCCACCAGGGCGAAGATGCTGTAGCCCACCCACCACACGGGCGTGGCCACGCTCATGGACCAGGATTCGGGCATGAGCCGCGTGGAGGCCAGCACGGCGCTCACGGCCAGGCCACGCGCCAAAAGCCC
>Ga0209373_10003839_pt1 | contig 13480 bp, 22 predicted proteins | sample Higcelweek5metaG_FD_187173 | JGI IMG/M metagenome (GOLD analysis project Ga0209373, IMG submission 187173) | Freshwater pond sediment microbial communities from the University of Edinburgh, under environmental carbon perturbations - High... | ecosystem: Environmental > Aquatic > Freshwater >...
CAAGACAAAATTCATATCCAAGGAATCGACAAACAGCTTGTCGGTCAAGTTGCCGCCAACATCCGTGAGCTCAAAAAACCCGAACCCTACAAAGGTAAAGGAATCCGTTATGACGATGAAGTTGTCATTAAAAAACAGGGCAAGACCGCAACCAAAACTACTACCGCTTAATTAAATATTAATAAAAATGATTCAAAACACCCTTAACCCGAAGGCCAGAAGACAGCACAAAGTCCGTGCCAAGCTTTTAGCCGGAATCAATCTGCCCCGCCTCACCGTGCTGCGTTCAAATCAGCACATTGGTGCGCAGATTATCAACAAAGACGGTCACGTTATGGCCGCGGTTACTTCAAAGACACTTAAGTCTTTCAAAGGAACCAAGCTGGCTCAGGCTACCGAAGTAGGCACACTTCTTGGAAAAGTTGCCAAAGAAAAAAAGATCGAAACAGTCGTTTTTGATCGCGGTTCTTACCGTTTTCACGGTCGTGTCAAAGCTTTAGCCGAAGCGGTTAGGGAGTCAGGAATTAAATTCTAAAATATATGAATCCTCAAAATAATCAAAACAACAACCGCAGGGGAGAACGTCCTCAATCCGACGGCTTCGAGCAAGTCTTGGAGATCCGCCGTGTTAGTAAAAAAACCACAGGTGGTAGTCTTGTCGCTTTTTCGGCTTTAGTCGTTACAGGAGACAAAAAAGGTAAGGTCGGTTTGGGTCTCGCCAAGGCTCCAAACGTCGCAGATGCTATAAAAAAAGCCATCCGTCTCAGTAACCGTGATCTTGTACAGGTTCCGCTTGTAAACGGCACCATTCCCTACGAAACTATCAGTAAGTACGGCGCCAGCAAGGTTCTCTTCCGCCCTGCTCCCAAAGGTACAGGCATCATCGCCGGTTCTTCTATCCGTGCCGTCGTTGAGGCCGCAGGAATCACCGATATCGTTTGTAAAGCTCTTGGTTCAAACAACAAGACAAGTAACGCCAGAGCCACCTTTAAAGCCCTCAAACAGGTCGAATCTCTCGCCAAGAAATACACTCTTCTTAAAGAACTTAAAGCCAAACACGTATGAAACTCTCAGATCTACCCAAAACAGTAAAAATTGGTAAAAAACGCCTTGGTCGTGGCTACGGTTCCGGCGTTGGCGGTCACACCGTCGGTCGTGGTCAAAAAGGTCAGAAAACCCGTGGTACTATGCCTCTCTGGTTCGAAGGTGGTCAGCTTCCAATCATCCGCCGTACCCCTTTCATCAAAGGTAAACACCGTTTTCAGGTAATAAATCTCCAACCCATTACCGTTAACTTTGATATTCTAACCAAATACTTCGAAGACAAGGCAGTGATAGACACAGCCTCGCTCATAAAGACCCTAAAAATCAGTGATAAAGAAGCCAAAAGAGGCTTCAAGATCATTCAGACGGGTAAACTCGAAAAAGTTCTCGAGGTCAACGTTCCGGCAACGGCTGGAGCCATCAAAGCCATCGAAAAGGCTGGTGGTAAGTACACTTTCGTCAAATAGTCCACGCTTGACTTTTATCCTATATAGTGGTATCTTATAGCAGCTAGTTCGCCCTTTCCAATTCATAAATTTAGCCTTAAAGGAGGAACCTATGAAATATGCAAAGTATTTGTTTCTTGTATTGGCCGTTGTCTCTGTTGCTATGTGTGTCTGGATGCTCGGAAGTTCGTTTTTTCCTCCCTGCAAAGAGGCAAGTGGCAATATGTGCTCTTTCGACGTTGGCAGTCAAGCTGTCATCGACCAGCCTGCATACGTATTAATCAACTCCGACAAGAGCTTCTCCGTAAAGCTGCAAAATGCCAATGGTGAAGCTGTAACCTTCGACGCGGTAAATAACGATTATTACTATGTGGTCAATATGACCGTCGACCAGTCGACCAGTCTGTTCATGAGTGAAGCAGCCGGCGGAAAAAACGTCCCCACCATAGCTGTTATCAAGCGGGTGAACAACGATGCCTATCCACACCTGTCCGTTCAGCGGACTTGGTACAGGCCTATCGAACAGCTGTCCAAGTGGAACCTGTTTGCGCTGTTCATGTTCGAGCTTATTGTCAGCGCCTTAGGTTTCGGTGTTTTCCTTTGGTATTCCAAGGAGAACTAGTTTTCCTACCCACCCCTCACCGGGTGGGTTTTTCTTGGTACAATACCGCCAAGCAACTTAAAATTTCATGCCTAAAGGAGGTAATAATGTGTGAAAGATTCAGAAAATGCATACTGCATAACGGTTATGCCACTGTGGTTGGGTCAGGGAAGATTGGGGCAAGTTGGTTCCCAAGCATTCACTTTTACGACAAAGACGGCAATTTCTTTTTCTGGCTTGATCCCATCAATACCCAATTGCTATACAAAGAACTTCGTATTACTTTTGAAACACGAGAAAATTTCGACGACAGGGATTTTCTCGCATTTGAATGGAAAACCGTCAAATATAAGTTTGTTGTCAGAGCTGGATTTGTCTATATCACCCAGTACAATTTAGTAAATCCCGGAACCGAAATATTCATTGATAGACCAGTCGCCGAATATCTTCTTCGTGCGATTGAAGAAGTAGCCTAATTTTTATACCCACCCCTCACCGGGTGGGTTTTTCATGCTAAATCCTTGACTTTTATCCTATATTATGGTATCCTAGGCATCTAGTTTGCCCTTTTCCATTTTTGAAAGGAGTATCCATGAAAATCGGTTCCCGTCTGATTTCGTTTCTCTTTATTGGTTTTTGTGTATTGATGCTTGGCACAGACTTTCACAAAGCTTGCACCCCAAAAAGTTCTGATCTTAGCTGTGTTTTTCTTACCGGTCAGATCGCCAAGATTGACTCACCTGCAAATATTGAAATATTCGCCTACGAACCGTTTACGATTAGCTATTTCGACTCTAATGGAAAAATTCAGAAAGTCACTCCACCGTCGGTCAATGGATGGAGTATTGTTAATTTCAATATAACTGGTCCAACCAGTATCATGATGTTGAAGTCAAAAAGCGGTATGAATTTTCCAATTATTCGCGTCGAACAATCAGTGGCGGAATCATATCCGTCCCTTGAGGTCACTAGAACATGGGTAAAACCCTTCGTTCAGTTTGTTCAATGGAATCTGTTTCCGGTTTTTATGTATTCTCTACTTTCCGCATTATTGTTCTTTCTAATTTCCTTCACCTTTAACTGATCTTCTCTTTAACCCACCCCTCACCGGGTGGGTTTTTCTTGGTATATAATACCGCCAAGCAACTTAAAATTTGATTCTAGGAGGTAAAATGCCCGAAACGGCAAACAGACGGTTTTTAAAAATAAAACTTCCCCGTGGATATTGTATGGTGGTTGAAAAACCGGAACCTGAAAGGGCTCATTCTTGGTTTCCTGAGATCTTCTTTTATATGGACTCCGGACGTGAATTTCTACACGTCGATCAGAATAAAGTCGGTGATTTATATCACAGTTTAATCAACATGAATGATGGTGATCAAAAAACGGATACTTCGGAAAGTCCAATATCACTAATACCATCAGGATCGATTCTTCTTATCAAGGGTCTAGATGGTTGGTTAAAAATTAATTATTATGATCAAGTTGAAGCGCGGTCAAGGATCACTATTGACCAAAAAGGTGCTGCGGAAATCACCAACGCTCTCGAATCTCTTGGTTAGCTCCTTACCCACCCCTCACCGGGTGGGTTTTTCTTGGTATATAATACCGCCAAGCAACTTAAAATTTAATTGCCAAAGGAGGCAAAATTGGACCAAAGATATCAAAAATGTGCTTTAGAACTCGGATTTTCTTCTGTTTTTGAAAAAATTGACAAAACAGCCTCATGGTTTCCCACGATTTATTTTTTTGATTCACAGGGAAAAAGAATATTCTCAATAGTCCCTAACAATGACGAAAAGAATAATGATTCCAAAAAATTCAAAGATTTTTACGCTGGACTTCTTAGGTTGAACGATACTCGCCAGAGAATGACTATTGTGTTTATTTGTTCTTTCAAAGAATACTCGATGGTCGAAGATGGATCAGATATCAAAATTTTCCACGACCTTTATCAAGAATTCATCAAAGATGCCACCCCTGAAAGTGATATACCGTCATCTGAAGATTTTTATAAGCACTTTAAGCCAGAAAACATCAAAGGGGAACCGGTGATTATTATCTCTTATAATAATGCTGCGATCCTTCTCAGTCAGATCAATGAACTAATGTAAAAAAATCTCAACCCACCCCACGGGGGTGGGTTTTTAATTGGTGTAAAATTCTCTTCTAGTTCACCCAAGTTCCAAGCTAACTGATAAAATAAAACCAATGAATAATATATTAGCTCCCTTGCGCGCTCTTCTTAAGATAAAAGAACTTCGCCGCCGCCTGATCTTTACCGCCATTGTTATTGCCGTTTTCCGTCTTGTGGCTCACGTCCCCGCTCCGGGAATAAATCTAGCCGCCCTCAAAGAGATGTTCAACTCATCCGCTTTCTTGTCTCTTCTGGACGTTTTTTCCGGAGGTACACTGGGAAATTTTTCCATCATGGCTCTCGGTCTAAACCCTTACATCAATGCTTCAATTATTTTCCAGATGCTCGGCATGGTTGTTCCCAAACTTGAGGCACTTCAGAAAGAAGGGGACTATGGCCGCCAAAAAATTAATCAGTATACGAGACTCCTCACCATTCCTCTCTGTTTTTTCCAAGGTATCGCTCTTATTTTCTTACTTCAAAAACAAGGACTTACTACCACCATGGATCCTCTCCAGCTTGCCTCCATTGTCTTCACCCTTGCTGCCGGTACCTCTCTTCTCATCTGGCTAGGTGAACAGTTAAATGACTACGGTTTGGGAAATGGTATTAGTTTAATTATCTTCGTCGGTATCGTTACCCGCGCTCCGGTTGCCGTCATGCAGATTCTCTCAACCATCGATCCCACCAAAATCTTCACTTACATTATCTTTGCTCTCTTTGCCGTAGCCGCTGTCTATGCCATTGTCAGAACAGGTGAAGCTGTCCGTGAGATTCCTATTCAGTCTGCCCGTCGCGGTGCCGGTCTCGGTGCAGTCTCCAGCAGCCATCTACCTCTCCGTCTAAATCAGGCCGGAGTTATCCCGATTATCTTCGCCGTTTCTTTTATGCTTATGCCCAGTATGATTAGCCGGGTTCTTGCCGGTGTCAATCAGCCGTCTCTTGCCGGAATAGCCACAACTATCAGCAATCTTCTTGCCCCGAACTCCGCTCTTTATAATGCTCTTTACTTTATTTTGGTTGTTGCCTTTACCTATTTCTACACCGCCGTTGTCTTCAATCCCGAAAAAATTGCCAAGGATCTCAGATCGTCCGGCTCGTTTATCCCCGGAATTAGACCCGGCCCCAACACTGTTGATTACTTAAACTTCGTTCTCACCCGGATTACCTTGGTTGGTGCCAGTTTCCTCGGACTTATCGCCATTCTTCCCTCGATAATGTCCGGTTTTACCGGTATTACTTCTCTTGCTATTGGCGGTACCAGTATTCTTATCGTCGTCTCTGTTGTTCTCGAGATCTTAAAAACGATCAACTCTCAGCTCTATATGTACAGTTACGACAAGTTTTTGGATTAGTATGAATCTAATAATTCTTGGACCCCAAGGATCGGGCAAAGGCACTCAAGCAAAACTTCTCACCGGAAAATATGGTCTTTCTCATATCTCAAGCGGCGATCTTCTGCGGAAAGAAGCCGATAGTGGTTCGGAAAAAGGCAAAGTCATTGCCAAGATCCTAGAACGGGGAGAGCTGGTTCCTTTTGAAACTTTGGTTGAAGTGATTGAACCGGTATTACTTTCCTCACACTCCGGTTTTATTCTGGACGGTACTCCAAGAAATCTAAAACAGGCTGAGTATCTAGACTGGTTTCTAAAAGAAAAAAACATAAAAATTGACAAAGTAATCTTACTGGACATACCCAAAGAAATAAGTCTCGAAAGACTTACAAAAAGAGCTGAAGTCGAACACCGTACCGACGACACTCCGGAATCCATAAACGAAAGACTAAATGTCTACGAAAAAGACACTCTTCCGGTCATCGAAAACTATCGTCGTCAGGGAAATGTACTAGTCATAGATGGGAAACCTGATATCGAAACTATTTTTCAAGACATTGTTAGCAAACTTGAGTCAACCAAATGACCAAACTGGAAGCCATGACCGAAGGCGGCGCCCGTTTAGGTTTCATCAAAGGCCGGTTGGTAAAGGAAATAAAAGCAGGCGTCACCCCTTTAGAAATTGAGGCCCTTGCCGATCACCTGATCAAAGAAGGGGGAGACAAAGCTTCTTTTAAGATGGAAGCCGGCTATCACCACGCTACCTGTATCAACATCAACGAGGGAATGGTTCATGGTATCCCAAACTCAATCCCCTTCAAGTCAGGTGACGTAGTTAAGGTCGACCTTGGGCTATTCCACAACGGTTATCATCTCGACACCGCCGTTACCGTTCAAATTCCTCCTTTAGATGAAAAAGTAACCAAGTTCTTGGAAACCGGTCAAAAGGCCCTCAGATCCGCCATTTCTGTTGCTCTTCAGGGGAACTCCGTTTTCGACATCAGCAAGGCTATGCAGCAGGTTATAGAAGGCGAGGGATACAGTGTCATCCGTGACCTTACCGGTCACGGGATAGGCCGTAAACTCCACATGGATCCTTACATTCCCTGCTTTGCCGACAACCGGAACAAAAAAGATGTTCTTTCCCTTGATCAAACTATCGCTGTTGAAGCTATGTACGCCATGGGCGACTGGCACTTAGTTGAGGATCTGGACGGCTGGACACTCTCTACCCAAGACAAATCTACGGCTGGTTACTTCGAGGAGACCATTTATATCGGAAAAGACGGCCCCATCATTCTCACAGCCATAAAATGAGATTGGAATCATACCCTATAGCTTGACATTTCTTGCCCAAAGCAGTACACTCTACGCATCAATTGACAATTTAATCCGAAAACGTAAAGGAGGATTCTATGGGAATGAAGTATGTACCTGAAAACGGGGACATTGTTAGTTTCGAACTCCTTCAGGGAATATTGGTTAAAGAAACCGAAAGGGATGATGTTTTATCTCTCATTGGAATCACGGAAGGAGGGTTAGTCATGAGGGTCGGCCATAACAATTTAGATAAAAGTGCCTTTGAAACTGCCGTTTTGTTACCTCAACCCTACCCGGAGTCAATGTCCATTGCCATTCGGGCAATTAAAGCAATCTTTCGCATTATCTGATCCAGCTACCGGAGACACCACGTCTCCGGTATTTTTTTTGCTTTATATACAGGCACTAGCTAAACCTGAGACTATTTGATACAATACCGTTTGTACAACTAAATATGGCTAAAGACCAGATGACTGAGGTAAACGGAGTCGTTTCCGAAGCTTTACCCAACACACAATTTCGGGTAACTCTCGAAGACGGCAGAGAAATCTTGGCTCATCTTGCAGGAAAAATGCGGCTTTACCGCATTCGCGTGATGCCCGGTGACAAAGTTAAGCTCGAAATGAGCCCTTACGACACCGACAAAGGCAGAATCACTTACCGGCAAGGTTGATCCTTTTTTCACCCCGTTTGCTTTATAATACGTAAACTTATTACTAATCAAAAATTAAACACGCATGCGCGTCCAATCGTCAGTTAGACCCAGATGCAAAAAATGCAAAATTATTAAACGCCACGGCAAGGTGTTCGTTATTTGCACCACCCCCCGCCACAAACAGCGTCAAGGATAAAAAATATGCCTAGAATAGCCGGAATCGACATACCAAACGAAAAAAGAATTGACATAGCCCTCACGTATATTTTTGGAATTGGTGACAAAGTTGCCAAAGACATCCTCAAACAAGCCAAAGTCGAGCCTAATATCAGAACCAAAAACTTAACCTCAGATGAATTCAAAAGAATTCAGGCTGCCGTTGAAACTCTCCCTACCGAGGGTGAGCTCAGAAAGATCAACCGTGACAACATCGAAACTTTAAAAAGGATTCAATCTTACCGCGGTTCCCGTCACGCCATGGGTTTACCGGTTCGTGGTCAAAGAACCCGTACCAACGCCCGCACCCGCAAAGGTAAGAGAAAAACCATCGGAGCCATCTCCAAAGAAGCCGCCACCAAGGTAGAAGCCCCAGCAGAAAAGAAATAAATAATCAAACATGCCAGAAACAAAACTAGAAACACAACCAAAAGAAACGATCGTTAAAGATTCAGTAGTGACGGAGACTGCCGAAAAGAAACCTGTTCTAAAGGTTGGCTCCAAGAAAAAAGGTTCGGCTGTTCACTTCAAAAGCGGTCAGGGAAAAATGTACGTCAAATCCACCTTCAACACCACTTATGTTTCTTTTACCAACATGAACGGTGATGTCATTTGTTGGAGTGCTGCCGGCACTTGTGGATTCAAAGGCGCCAAACGCTCCACCCCATTCGCCGCCACCACCATCATCGAAGAGGGGACCAGAAAAGCCAAATCTTTAGGACTCACCACGGTTGACGTTTTTCTAAAAGGACCCGGTCCCGGAAAAGACGCCGCTCTCCGTGTTCTAAAAACTTCCGGAATCGACATAAATTTACTGGCCGACACTACCCCAATTCCTCACAATGGTTGCCGTCCGAGAAAAACCAGAAGAGTCTAATAAATAAATAAAGAAAACAAAACATGGCAAAATACATCGACCCCAAATGCAGACTCTGTCGCCGCGAAGGCGTCAAGCTCTATCTCAAAGGAGAACGCTGTTTCTCCCCCAAGTGTCCAATTGAGAAAAAAGGTGCTCAGATTCCCGGTCAGCACGGAAAAAAGAGATCTCATGGTCGTATCTCGGGTTACGGCATCCAGCTTCGCGAAAAACAAAAAGCCAAACGTTCATACGGCGTTCTTGAAAGCCAGTTCCACAAATACTATGAAATCTCTTTAAAATCACCCCAAAACACCGGTGAAGTCCTCATGCAGCTTTTGGAATCCCGCCTAGACAACATAGTTTTCCGTCTGGGATTTGTTACTTCAAGATCCTTGGCCCGCCAGTTGGTTACTCATGGAAATGTTAATGTTAATGATAAAAAAGTTGACATTGCCTCCTACATAACAAAACCCGGCCAAACCATCAAACTCTCCGAAAAAGCCACCAAATTTGTCTTTGTCGCTCCAAACTTAACCGAAAAGAACGTTCCTGCCAAGTGGTTATCCAAAAAAGGTATCGAAGGCAAGATCGACCGTCTACCCACCCGTGATGAGATTGGCAGTGATATCAAAGAGAACCTCATCATCGAGTATTACTCAAGGTAATTATTTTAATAATTAACAAAACAAAAGAAAATGTTAGAACCTAATTTCAAAGTCTCAGTCAAGGAAGTTTCTGTTAACACAGCCGAGGTTATTATTGAGCCTCTTCCTCAAAATTTTGGCCACACACTTGGTAACGCTCTCCGTCGTGTCCTTTTAACCTCTCTCGAGGGTGGAGCCGCCGTTCGTGTCAAGATTGACGGAGTCAGTCATCAATTTTCCACACTCACCGGAATGAAAGAAGATGTTTTGGAGCTTATTCTTAATCTCAAAACTCTAAATTTTTCCGTTGACTCGGATGAACCGGTCGAGATAAAACTTAAAGCTTCAGGAGCCACAATTATCAAAGCTTCCGATCTGGATCTTCCTTCAAGTGTTACTTTAGCCAACCCGGATACTATTCTCTGTCACCTCACCTCACCCAAAGCCAAACTTTCGGCCACAGTTACTGTTGCCAAGGGTATGGGATACGTTTCCGCCGAAGACAATGCCACAGACGAAATTGGAGTTATTCCTCTGGATGCTTCTTTTTCTCCGGTTGTCAAAGCCAACTACACAATTGAAGCCGCCCGTGTTGGACGTTCCAGTAACTACGACAAAGTCCGCCTTGCTCTAACCACAAACGGAACCATTTCTCCACAGGAAGCTGTCAAAAGTGCTGCCCGTATAACCACGAGCTTTTTTGACTACGTCAACTCGGAAGAAGCTTACATCAAAGAAGTCAAATCCAAGTCCGTTGTTGAAACAGCCGGTTTCGTAGACGATCTCGATCTTCCAACCCGTGTTCTCAACGCCCTCAAGAAAGCCGATATCAACAAATTATCAGATCTTAAAGCTCTTACCCTCGCTGACCTTAAAAAAGTCAAAAACCTTGGAGAAAAATCTGCTACGCAGGTTATCGAAAAGGCCGGTGAGAAGGGCATTATTATTGAATAAAAATGGGACGCCGTCATCAATCAAAACTACCAAAGCTCAATCGTGACTCAAACTCGCGAAAATCCTTATTTAGGGTTCAGCTCCGTTCACTCATTGAGTATGGCAAACTAACGACCACTGTTACAAAAGCAAAAGTGATCAAACGTTTGTTTGATAAACTGGCAGCCAAAGCCACCGAAGGGACTCTCGCCTCACGCCGTAACGTATCCGCTACCCTAGGTTCACCCAAAACAGCCAATAGATTGATCGACTCCATTATTCCGGTTATGGGCGGACGTAAAAGTGGTTTTACCACCATCCAAAAAGTTTCCGTCCAAAGAGGAGATGCCACCTCAATAGCTACTCTCAGTTTGATCGCCATGCCCCCTGTAGTTGAGAAAAAAGCTGAAGTTAAAGAAACTAAAACTCCGGTCAAAGACACCAAAAAGACTGTTAAAAAAGAAAAAGCAGCTAAATAACTCCTATGAAAACAACCACACTAAAACCAACAGATATAAAAAGAAACTGGCACCTGATTGACCTCGATGGTCAGATTCTTGGACGTATTTCCGTAAAAATCGCCACTCTTCTTATGGGAAAAGGAAAATCTTTAACCGGTGCCCATCTGGACAACGGAGACTATGTTGTTGCCATAAACGCTGCCAAAATCAAAGTTACCGGTAAAAAACTCTCCGATAAAAAATACTACTCTCACTCCGGATTCCCCGGTGGTTTAAAAGAAATCACCCTTCAGGAACTTCTAACCAAAGACGCCAGAAAAGTGATCGAGAAATCCGTAAAAGGTATGCTTCCCAAAGACAAACATCAACAGGACAGACAGAGACGTCTCAAAATATACTCCGACGACAAACATCCCTATGCTCAAGAGCTGGGACTTAACAAAAAATCCGACAAATAAATATGGCACAAAAACTAACCAAAAAATCTAAAGTTGCAGTCAAACCGGTAAAAACAATTCCCGTCAAAAAAGGTGTTCTCGCCATGCCAAAAGAGTACTTTTCCGCCATTGGCCGTCGAAAGACCGCCATTGCCCGTGTCCGTATCTGGCCCGGAAAACAGGAACTCACCATAAATGGAAAACCTTTATCTGTTTATTTCAAAGGTGACACCATCAAAAAAATGATTAACTCTCCTTTCGCCGCCGCCGAAATTCTCGGTCAGTACACCGGCAGTATCAAAGTTGCAGGGTCGGGTATCATGGGTCAGGCAGAAGCCATCATGCACGGTATCGGCATAGCCTTAGCCAAAGCAGATCCCGAAAAGTTCAAAAAACTAATGCGCGACAAAGGTTTTCTAACAAGAGACCCAAGAATGAAAGAAACCAGAAAAGTCGGTCAAGGTGGTCGTGCCCGTGCCAAGAAGCAGTCTCCAAAGCGTTAAAAAGCATTTCTTTTGGAGTAAGATGGGCTAATGTTTCGTCCAATCAAGATTTTACTTCTGTTCGAGATTGGTCTTTTAGCGGGAATTTATCTTGTTTCACCCAAACAAAATTCAAAAGTACTTCCTGTTTCCAGTCACCTTCCGGATACAATTTTTAAAAATCCGGACAACTCATTTTCTCTGGTATTTACCGGCGACGTCATGCTTGGCCGTTCGGTAAACACCGGAATTTTAAAGAATGCTGACCCCACTTGGCCGTTTAAAAATATTGCCGGTATTCTTTCCGCACCGGACCTTACGGTTATCAATCTGGAAGCACCATTTATTAGCGGTTGTCAACCTACCGATATCGGAATGATTTTTTGTGCCGACCCAAAAAGTGTCGCCGGTCTAGTTTTCGCGGGAGTGGACTTTGCTTCTCTTGCCAATAATCACATAAACAATCAAGGTCAAAAGGGGATTGAAGAGACCGTCGATATTCTCAAAAAAAACGGTATTACTCCAACCGGTTTGGGAAAGCCGGAGTTTACTACACTAAAGAACACTAAACTGGCTATTTTATCCTTTTCCGATTTTCCGATCAGTGATGAAAAAGAGATAGAAAAACAAATTACGGAAAGCGAAAAAATCTCCGACATTATAATCACTACTTTCCACTGGGGTGAGGAGTACAGGGAATATCCCACAGGGCGCCAAATTTTCCTTGCCCATCTCGCAATTGATTCCGGTGCCGACATTGTTGTCGGTCACCACCCGCACTGGATTCAAACCGAAGAAATCTATCAAGGTAAACCCATTTACTACTCTCTTGGTAATCTGATTTTTGATCAGATGTGGTCGGAAGAAACCCGTCTTGGAGAAATACTAAAAGTTACCTATCAAGACTATAAATTAATCAAAAAAGAAATATTTCCTATAAAAATTTTCGACTACGGTCAACCTTCCCTTATCGGGGATGTTGGCGGACAAAATCCCTGATGTAATCAAGAATGTCGACAGTCGTATCCCAGCCAAGTTCTTCACGGGCCTTTGTCGGTGCCTCTCCGGACTCCATACGGCCGGGATAACCATCAATATATTTTATTGGTCCTCCAAAAGCCTCGGCGATCTCAACGATTGAGTACCCCTTGGTATTCCCCAAAGCATATCCATCTCCCAGACCTTTTTCTCCTACTTGGATAATTCCCCGGGCCAGATCACCGACATACGTAAAATTACGTTTTTGGGTACCGGGCTTAACAACTGTAAAAGGTTCTCCTTTAAGATAGGTTTGTTCAAACTTGGCGATGAGCGTCGCATACTTTCCAACACCCTTTTCTCTTGGTCCAAAAGCGTTATAAAAATAGCATATTGCATATGGCAGTTTATACCAGCGTCCATAATCGTTGATTAGGTCAACATTTGTTGCTTTTGTGAAAGAATAAGGATTCTGGTGACGTCCATCGCCCTCAATTGCAAATTTTGTACTGGAGGCAGAGTAAACCAGTTTACCCACACTCCGTTTTCGGCAAAACTCGACAACGGCAAATGTACCGGCAATGTTCATATCATAGACACTTTCAACATCGTCAAAAGAAGGGGTGATTCTAGCGTACTCTCCCAGATGATAAACAATATCCGGTTTCTCGGGAACCAATTTATCAATATTTTTTGTATGCCCCTCGCGATACTCGGCTCCCTTGATGTGATTCTTGGTACTACCATTGAAATAGTTATCTAGGGAAACAACTTGATTATTTGGGTCGCGGACCAGCATCTCAATAATATGCGATCCAACATGTCCGGCGCCTCCGGTTACCAGTATTTTCTTCATCCCTACATCTTATCTCAATTTGGCAAAATTCCTATTATCTGATATACCTAAACTAGTATGAAAAACATAATAAAATC
>Ga0209373_10003841_pt1 | contig 13479 bp, 16 predicted proteins | sample Higcelweek5metaG_FD_187173 | JGI IMG/M metagenome (GOLD analysis project Ga0209373, IMG submission 187173) | Freshwater pond sediment microbial communities from the University of Edinburgh, under environmental carbon perturbations - High... | ecosystem: Environmental > Aquatic > Freshwater >...
TTGCTAAAGCGCATATATTCATAATACAAGAATATTGTATTAAGTATCAGGTATTAAGTATTAGGTACGGGAAATCAATGTAAAAAAAAGCACCCAGGGTAGGGTGCTTAAGGTGGTGCTATTGCATGCTTTTGCGAAGTTTCTTGATCTGATGGTTCAAGATTATCATTCTGAACATTGAGACAAGACAAACGACCATCGAGATAGAGAGGAGTGCCACAATGGTAATTTGTAAGGGGGCGCTCACAATAAAGACGCTAAAACTAAAGTGGATGAAGTTTAGAGTGACGAGGGTTAGCCCGAGCACCATACAAGAAATGCTTGAAAAGAAACCCCAGCGAAATGTTCTATCAAGTTTAATATTGGCATTCCCCAGCAAAGCTAAATGATCATTTTGATCAGACATACAAACCTCCAAATTTAAAGATGCGAACGAATGAGGGTAGTATACCCTATAGTGACTAAAAAGTCAAGGTTGGGGGAAATCACCCAAAGGCTGACTGAATACAGAAAAAGCACTCCCGGAGGAGTGCTTTGGCCTAGAATTTAAAATTGATACTATTCTCAATCTTTTTTTGGATGGTTTTCTCTTGGCTGATTCTTTCGTTGTAGCCTGAAAGGATCAGAGGGGTAGCCACAATGATTAAAAATGTGACTAAGCCGAGGTCTATAAGCGAGGACCTTTGAAGTACGAGGCCGATTATGAAGCCGATAGAGGACAACAGACCAAAAATCAAGAGAACAAATTGGGAAATTTTCTTCATTTCCATAAGTTTGCATTGACGAACGAGCGATTTTTGATGGATTTCTCTTGCCATTTCTTCGCTTGGTTCTTTTTCTATTACTTCTTCGTCAGTGATGTCTTCCTTGAGAAATCCAGAGCCATATGATGGTCCATGTTCCTTTGGTTGAAATATCATTTTTCCTCCATACGAATGTCAAAGTGAGATTAGAGTATTATAGCGCGGAGAGATAGAAGTTGATAGATTGATATGGTTGTGTGAGCCTATATTGTTATGGGTTGACAAATGCAGGTTCAGATGATATACTACGCTCTAGTTTGACTCACATTTGAATCGATTAAAGGTGAAATGGGTTTGGTTCGCAGTGCCAACCTTAAAACCTGGCGCTGCAGCTAAGGCCTTACGCGTTTCACCCTTAATCGACTTAAGTACATCGAACTAACCTCCCTTTCCGTTGATTCTAAAAAGATCCCCGAAAATTTCGAGGGATTATACATTTGTGTATTTATCCAGATCCTGAGGTTTTGACTACGCGCTCCATCGATAGATGGGGAAGCGGGGTCACCATTTTATAGACCTTTCACCCTAATTCTTTGTTGGCCACCGGTAATTTGTTGCTTCCTGCGAGCAACAATTACCTCGATTCTCGACTTAAATTTCCACTTCGTGGAACCTAGCAATTTAAGCCTGCGAAACGTGGCACAAAGAACAAGGGATCATGTCTAATAAATGTGTTTGTGCGGTTGGGCTTGACAGACAGCTGTGCTGCTGTAGAATTGAGTTGTTCCAGTCTAATTTCCTTTCCAACCCAAATTTCAGATGATTTTTTCAAGTTTCTTTATTTTTACTAACAAAAACTAATTCCTATCTTATGGCAGAAAAAGCCAAATCTTCTCGTGTGTCCGCTAAAAGCGGATTGAGTACAAAAAAAGTTGTTGCCGTCACTCCGCCTATCGTGGCTCCAGTTGAGACGAAACAACCCATTATTGAACCTAAAATTGAGCCTAAGGTCGAACAACCTGTAGTCGAGACACCTATAACTACTCCCGTGGCTGCTCCTGTGGCACCTGTAACCCGCCCTATTGTTCCTGGGAATCAACTGCCTCCCCAGTATCAAGGCAGACCTTATGTTCGCCCTCAACAGTACAGTCGCCCCATGATGCGTCCGGCATTTGCCCCTAGACCGCAAGAGCCCGTAATCACGGAAGAAGTGACCGGCATCATAGATTTGACCGGAACCGATGGTCGAGCGATGGCTAGAGCCGAGTACCGTCCCGGAGAAAATGACGTTTTTATCAGTGCGATGATGTCCCGTAGCGCGCATCTTCGTGCGGGAGACGTGGTGGTTGGTTTGGCCCGACGCCCTAAAGATAATGAGCCTTACTGGACCATGGTGCAGATCACCAAAATTAATGGTTTGGAGCCATCAGCTGCCGCAGCTTTGCCTAGATTTGAAAAAGGTATCCCAATTTATCCATTTGAAAAATTGAAACTGGAAACAGGTAAAGAAATATTATCTACCCGCTTGATAGATCTTTGTGCTCCTATCGGCCGGGGACAGCGTGGAATTATTGTTTCACCTCCTAAAGCCGGTAAAACAACCATCATTAAAGAAATTGCTTCGGGAATTGCAGCTAACTATCCTGAGATTCATATCATTGCCGTACTTGTGGGTGAGCGTCCTGAGGAAGTGACTGATATCAGCCGACATATAAAGGCAATCACTAAGGATTCGAATATGCTCGGGGAAACTGCTGCGAGTAACTTTGATGAGAAGGCAGAAGAACAGACAAAAGTGGCCGAGATTGCCTTGGAACGAGCAAAGAGACTCGTTGAGCAAGGAAAAGACGTGGTTATCTTACTTGACTCGGTTACCCGTCTCGCTCGTGCATATAACTTGGCTATTCCAACATCCGGACGTACTCTTTCCGGTGGATTTGACCCAGCGGCACTGTATCCTCCTAAAAAATTCTTCGGAGCGGCTCGTAAGATCGAGGGTGGTGGATCGTTGACCATCATTGGAACTGCCTTGGTGGACACAGGCTCAAGAATGGACGATTTGGTGTATGAGGAGTTTAAGGGAACCGGCAACATGGAACTGCATCTTGACCGTCACTTGGCCGAAAGACGTATCTATCCGGCGATTGACGTGAATAGATCGGGAACTCGTCGTGATGACCTGCTTTTTGACAACGTAGAGTACCAGAGCATCATCCTGATGCGTAGGATGCTTGATATGCTTGGCGATAATGAGAGAACTGAAGTGCTGACTTCACGATTGCAGAAAACAAAATCGAACAAAGAGTTTTTGGCTTCTCTCAAGGATGGGGGATGAGAAAAGTATTAAGTATTATGTATTAGGTATTAGGTTTGGGAGAAGCAGTTGATTTCGGGTATTGTATGGTGTTTAATGGAGTGTATGAAAGAACACAGTGAGATAGCAGTTTTTGAGGAAAAGAGTATCCGTAGACAGTGGAGTGAGAAGGAAGAAAAATGGTATTTTTCGGTGGTGGATATCGTGGAAGCACTCACTGGAAGCTCAATTCCAAGAAGATATTGGAGTGATTTGAAGATAAAACTGCAAAAAGAAGGAAGTGAGGTGTACGAAAAAATCGTACAACTGAAGTTATTAGCTACCGATGGTAAAAAATATCTAACTGATGTGGCTGATACAGAGATACTATTTCGTTTGATTCAATCTATTCCTAGCCCAAAGGCAGAGCCAATAAAATTGTGGTTGGCAAAAGTGGGCTATGAGAGAGTCCAAGATATCTCTGATCCAGAGAGATCCATCAATCGTGGCCGTGAGTATTGGCGAAAAATGGGAAGAAGTGAAGAATGGATCCAGAGGAGAATGATGGGGCAGGAAACAAGAAACAAGCTGACGGACTACTGGAAGACGCATGAAGTAAGTAAGGCGGAAGAATATGCAATCCTAACCAATATTATTCATGAGGAGTGGTCGGATTTGACCGTGAAAGAACATAAAAATCTCAAAGGACTGAAACAGCAAAATTTGAGAGATCATATGGATGAAGCAGAATTGATCTTTACGGCTTTGGCTGAGATGTCGACAAGAAAGATTGCGGAGGTAGAAAAGGCCACGGGTTTTTGGGAGAATAAGGAACCAGCACATAAGGGTGGAAAAATTGCCAAAAATGCTCGTCTGGAACTTGAGGAAAAAACAGGAAAGAAAGTGGTAAATGGACAAAATTTCTTGGGTGAAAAAGCGAGGAAGAAGGTAATAGATATCAAGAATTAGGTATTATGTAGGGATGGATTCCAGCCTGCCCGCCATAGGTGGACTGACGCGCAATGACGGATAAGGGATACAATCAAGATATGGATATAAGAGGAAAATCGATTTATGCTTTTGTGGATGCGGCGAACTTGTTTTATGGAGGTGAGCGGAGCCTGCATTTTCGAATTGATTACGAGAAGCTTTTGAAGTATCTCAAAGAGAAATTTAGGGTGACGAAGGTTTTTTATTACTCCGGTGTTGATGTCGACCAGTATGTAGAGGAGAAAAAGGAAATCGATCTGCCGAAACTTGTTAAGTATTACGAGGGGGAACTATTACTAAAGACGAGAACTGAAGAAGAAATGGTGCTTTTGGAAACTCACTTGAAACGGGCGATGTTTTATCGGGATTTGGAAAAATTTGGGTATGAATTGAGGATAAAACCAACAAAAGTATTCGTAAGTACCGAAGGGACGACCACAACAAAGGCCAACTGTGATGTGGACCTGACTTTTGACATGATGCGCTTTATGTCGCAGTACAACGAAGCGATCGTGATGTCGGGGGATGGAGACTTTGCGCCGATACTGGAATACCTGAAGGGAAAGAAGAAAAAGATCAGAGTGCTGGCCAGATTTGAGAGAACAGCGAGGGAAATAAAAGAAATTGCCGGAGAGAATTTTGTGGATTTTAAGTCTATTCGGAAAGAAATTGAGGCGGAGAAAGAAACTAAAAAGGTCGAATCAAAGGAAGTAAAAAAGCCGGAGTTTGTATCGGTAAGGCAACCAACAATAAAGCAGAATGAGCGGAAACCTTTTATTAAAAAGATACCGGAGTTTAGAAAGGGGTTTTAGACACATCCATTTGAGATGAAATGGGATATCCGCCATAGGCGGATCATGAGTACATCAGCCATAGGCTGACTGAGTACAGAAAAACCGCCCTGGATGGGGCGGTTGAAGTATTTAGAATGGATGACTTTGGAGATCCCTTTCCTTAAGAGTAAAAAGACAGTCGGCAGGGATATCAATCGAATGATAGTTTTCTTTGATAGTTTTGACCAAGGAAAAGACAACGCTGGAAAACATATCTTCGGCAACAATGGTAAGGTCAAAACAAGTGAATCTATCGTCGTTGGTTTCGAAAATCATGGCGACAGGTTTATCGTTGTCTTTGGTACTGACACGAATGAAATGATGGTGGTCATTTACTTTGACGTCGAGGCGCCACTTGGGGCCGATGGTTACCGTGAGAAGATAGGCGATTCTTTCGAGATAGGATTTAATCTCCGAGGAGATTTTGGTGATGATGTTTTTCTGGATAAGGGTGATGATTTGCCTTTTGGCGAACTTGATGAAGTCGTACAGCTCAATATTGATGAGCAAATCACTATCGTTTATTAGCATGTCATACCAATCTTTGAGAGTACCGATAGAGACAAGTACATCTAGTGATTGACTATTAATATTACCGTTGTACGGCTGCGATCTTAGTACCGCGATATAGAACTTTTCTCGGAAAGCTACGGCTTTTTTGAATGCCCGTTCATATAGCTGAAATCTCTTGGTTAGATCATATATATGTGGGGCAAGAATGAGACATTCATCAATAGAGTTGGCAATTCTGAACATTTTACTGCAGACACCTTTGCCGATATTATCTTTTTTGTTGAGCTCTTCAAGCAGGGTTTTTAGCTCAAGAAACTTGGCCGAAAAGATAGGGGTTCTGGGTTCGACTTTTTCGATGTTACTGAGTTCAAGAAGCTGATTTTTCAACTCTTTATATTCCGGTGAGATTCCGACAAGGCGATTTGAGATACCCATGTCCTGACATACGGCTTCGATAATTTCAGCATTAAGATCTTCGATACTGATTTTCAAATTGGTCTCCTTTGAACTTTAAGGTGCGATTGGAGGATATTGTACCATTTTGACATCAGCCAGAGGCTGACTGAGCACATCCGCCATAGGCGGATCATGAGTACATGAAAAAACCGCCCCGAAGGGCGGCTTGGAACGGAGAGCTTATTCTTTCGGAAGAGGATCTTCCGGATGGGGGGTGACGAGCATTTCTTCATAGAAATGCGCGTCTTCAGGATCGATCTGGGGACAGCGATCGACCAGTTCGGAGAGGTAGTCCTTGATCTTTTCATCAAGCTGCGGGAAAAATTCTTGCTTGATTTGGCCTTCAGGTTCGAAGGTGATCGTAAGAACAGTTGGATTGCCCTTGAAAATAACCTTGATCTGGCTGACACCGCCAAAAACGTCGTACTCGACCGTGTACTTACCAGGATCAAGATTTTCGACCAGATGGTCGAAGAGCAGTTTTTCTCTTGGGAACTTGAATGGTGCGGATGGCTTGGACACAAGCAACCTCCTTAAAGGTAAAACAAAGGTATAAATCAACGAACTAAGATGGCCTATAATACCATAGTGAGGCTGAAATGTCAAGTATATGAGATTGCCACGTCGCGTTGCTCCTCGCAATGACGGGTAAAAAAATGCCCTCCGAGAAGGAGGGCGTGAGTTTAATTGTAGTAAACAGGATATGGAGGGTTGTTTTTGAGGCACGTGGTGATTTTGAACATTAATCCTGCAAATTGAGTGTTGCTGAGATGGACGAGAAGGCAGGACCTTTTTTCATCAAAAACAATTTTGGCAAGACGATATTTACCACGAGTCAGGATTGATTCAATTTCGAATTCGACAATGATGGTAAGTTTGCCAAAGATCACCCTGGGTTTCACTTCCCATTCGATCGGTAAGTTTTCTTTGAAAAAGGACACAATCTTGAAATGGGTGAGACTGTCTTTTTGTTCGGACATTTTTGCTCCTTTAGGTGAGATAAACAGGGAGATGAGTGGCTCTTTCGAGACTGGATTTGATGATGTTTTTTTGGTCGTTGCTACAAGCAGTGTAAGGATGGAGCATTAGACAGCTTTTCTCTTCTTCATAGGTAACTTCGGCGAGGGTGTTTCTGGAGGAAGAGAGCAACAAAGAGTATTCATGTCCCAAGATGGTGAAAAGAAGTTTGCCCGAAAAAGTGGTGTGCTCAACTTTCCAGCCTGAGGGCATGCATTCGATGATGGTGGAAGTAAGCTGGATCCGCTTCATTTCGGGACTGAGATTTTGTTTGGGGTCTTGCTGATTTTGATCAATCATTTTTTCTCCTTTAGAAGGGAATTTTGGATAGACGAGTAAATATTTCATTAAGCGCGTTGTTGAGAATTTCTCTTTGAGTTTTGGTGGCGCCCTTGATTACTTCTAGAGTGACCCGACGGTGATTATCCAAGACATTGATCTCGGCCAAGAGTTTTGGGCCGAAAAGCCCTGGTGGTGTAAAGATCTGAAAATAGTAGTCGGTCCCGTGGAATTCTTTGGAGACAATGCTCCAGTTCTCGTTTATGTTTTCGGAAAGTAATAGCTTAATTTTGGCAAACACGGTATTTTCTTTGCGACTGGGCATAGGCCTCCTTTTGGATCAGAATGTGAAAGAACGTGAATACGGGGAAATTATATCCTATAAAGGCATGAAAAAGCAAAAACCCCGCTTGTGGCGGGGCTAAGTGATTTAACTACTCGGACACTAATGTGTGTTGGCTGTCATCAATAATTTTTTGAATCATCTGTCTAGTTCTGTCGCTCACATACCAGCGAAAGTACGGACGCACCTTGGTGTTGGTGATGATTTGAGCGATCTCGGTGAAGAAAATACCTTTGCGATAGATAGTGAAAAAGCCTTTGGGACCATACCCTTCGTAGAGTGCGGCCATGTTTGACGGAAGCTTATTCTTGAATTCATTAAATAGGACCCTGTCGATTGGGTTTAAAAAGATACTCTCATTCATTCTTTCCTCCAATTGTGTGAACGTGCAGTTTTGAGAGTATTTTACACTATCTATCAACCAGAAAATCGTTTTCGAGATTGGTGGTGAGAGTTTTGCCATCGATGGTGATGGTTTGGGGAGAAGAAACGAAACCATGTTGTTTGAGAAGGGTAAGAGAGTAGTCTTTGGCAGAGATGGGGAGAGAGAAAGAAAGAGTGACTGTCGTTTGACCCTGGGCTGGTGTGGTGAGCCAGAAACCCAGCTCCGTAAGACCGTAAGCTTCGACCCTGTCTGCCGGTTTGAATTTGGCTGATGGCCTATCAGCAATGGGAGGAATTTCACGATCGATATTGATGTACTCAGCGTTTTTGGGAATATAAAAGCGAAGGAAGGCTTGGTAATCACCGCCATACTGGAAGGGAGGGTTGGGACTGGACTGGGGAGAAGAATTTTGGAATTTGACGGTAACACTGTGAGTGACGCGATTATCCTGGAAGGTAATGGTGTGAGTGGTTTGTCTCTCTACATAAGCATTGGCTTTGTTGGCACCTAAATTTGTTTCGACCAGAAGATAAGTGTCGGGAGAAGATGAAGACAGATGACCGGCAAAGTTTTTTTGGAGAAGGAGATTCTGGAAGGCCTCATTATTGGAGTTTATTACAATATTTTGATTGACTAAATCGCGATAGAGAATTTGGGCAATGCGGTATTTTTTATCTAGAGGGAGTTTGAGAATGGTTTTTTTGAGATTTTGACCGACAGCAGTGAGGACATCTTTTTTCTGGGTGGAACCGGGAAAAAAATTCATCTCAACTTTGCCTTGGAGAAAAAGATAGAGATTGTCCGGAGTGAGATTGGCTTGATACTCGGGAACGTCGAATGAACCGACAACGTCAAGAATTTTTCTGATGGTGGAGAGATTGAGAATAATGAGATTGTCAGGATTGATCTCGCCACCCTTTTCGAAAAACCAACGGAGAGTGTTGGCGCTGGTTGGAAAGTCTGGCTCCCAGTCGGCGTTGGCTAGCTCCCAAGTGCCATGTTGAAAAGCTTCTTGAATGGGAACAGGGGGAGCAACATAACCTTTGAGCTGACCGTTGGGGACGTAGATATCTTGGAAGGAAAGATCGATGTTGAGATTTACGAATTGAGATTGCCACAATTGATATAGATCACCACGTCGCGTTGCTCCTCGTGATGACGATGGGGGTGAGGAGATGACGATTTTGGCGTAGGAACCGACAAAGCCACCGTTGGCCCGCATTTCCGCATCGTTACCCAGGAGAACAAGATAGGAAGTGGGCTGACCATTGCCTAAAAGATAGTTGGCGAAGGGAGTAAAGGGTTTTACAAAACGAGCAAGCGGAGCCAGAAAAATAATAAAGAGACTGACGGTAATGGAGAGAATCAGAAATATTGAAGACCGGCGCATAGCTAGCTAAATACGGCAGATTCTAGACGGTCGATTCTTTTATCTTGTTTTTCTATTTTGCTTCGAAATGAGGAGTTGACATCGGTTTCTTGACGAAGAGCGACAATCTCGGTAAGGATTTCATCTTTGAAATTCAAGATGTCGTTACGTATTTCTCGATGGGCATCGGAAAATTCATCTTTCGTCATGAAAAACTTTTTCATGAGGTTAATATCTTTTAAAGTCAGCATACTTTTAGTATATCAATTAAAATGGAGGGGTGAGTATAAAAGAAAAATTACTATTGTCACCTTTGTATGATTGGTTTGGGAAACGTTCTTACGCTCAGTCGGGAGAAGATATCATTGCGGATATTTTGATGGAGAAAAAGAAAAAGGGAGTTTATGTAGACGTGGGGGCATTTCATCCGAAATTATTTTCGAATACCTATTTGTTTTATAAACGGGGATGGAGCGGGGTGTGTATTGAACCCAGACCGGGAGCAAGGGAGGATTTTCTTAAGGTGCGTCCCAGGGATACTTTTGCTGAAATGGGGGTGGGAGCGAAGAGGGATGTGTTGGTGTATTTTGATTTTAATGATGGAGCTGCGAACACATTTTCGGCTGTTCAGGCTGAAAAAAATATAAAGGAAGCGGGCAGAAAGTTGAAAAGAAAAATAAACGTGGCGGTGATGCCTTTGGCGGATATCTTGGCTAACAATGGGATGGAAGGAAAGGAAATTGATCTCATGTCTGTGGATGTGGAAGGAATGGATTTGGAGGTACTGAGCTCAAATGACTGGAAAAAGTATCGACCTTCGATAATTATTTGTGAGGATTTAGAGTTTGATTTTCTGAAACCGACACACTCTGAAGTGGTGAAGTATTTGCTGGATCTAGGGTATGAGCTGGTGGCTAAGACGCCGTATAGCCTGATCCTTAGAGAAAAGGTATTATAGATATATGAATAATATTTACAGTGTGGATACCGAAAAAGAAATTACCCCAATCATGGTGCGGGATGCCATAATTATTTGTTTTAATGAGGCTCATTGTGCTCAGCTTGGGTTGGAAAGCAGTGATGATGTCTTAACAAAACAGTATTGTAGCCAAATTGTAGAAAAAGCTTTTAGAGAGTCAAATGGTGATTTTGATAAGCCAACAAAAGCGTCCCTGTTGGCCGTACTGCCGTGGTTAGCTGAGTTTTCAAAATCATTTAGAGATCAAACGACGATTCAGAAACATATGGGGGAGATTATGAAGCTAATTGATTTACTTCATAACTAGATAGATTCGGCTGTGCTTTGATTTTGAGTGGTAAAATAGATGCACGAACTGATGATTAGCCTAAAACATTTTTTCAAGGAATGGATCGTTGACTTTTATAAGTATTTAAGAGTGTTATCGGCACATTTCGTAAAGAATTATCTTTCTCCAAAGTTTGCTGTTTTTGAGTCTTTTAAGACTCTGCTTGTGGGTAAAATGTACCAACAGCGTGGCAAAAACGCTCAGCTTTTTGTAAATATAGCAGTGGTAACAGTGATGGTTTTTGGTGTGGCTTTGGGACCTTCTATCGTTGTGAATGATTCGCAAACTCAGGCAGTGATGACTTCAGGATTTAAGGCTAAATTTGCTTTTGCTCAAGAAAACACAGGGATCGGAGGCGAAGGAAGTCATGTACTGGGACTATCGACTGATTCACAAATGTCGGTGGATCCTTTGACTCAAGTATCGGATAAACCAAGAGCGGATGTTTTGGACTATACAGTGGTTAGTGGGGATACATTGGCTTCAATTGCAAAAATGTTTGGTGTGGATACGGACTCGATAAAATGGCTGAATACAGGATTGAACGAAAAAAAGATTAAGGCTGGAACCGTGCTGCATATTCCGCCAGTAACAGGTGTAATACACACAGTAAAAAGTGGTGAAACGATTTACTCAATTGCCAAACGCTACAACGTATCCGCACAGTCAATTGTTGATTTTCCGTTTAATGAGTTTAGTAATGATGAAACTTTTGCCTTGGCTATCGGCCAACAGCTAATCGTGCCTGATGGTGAGATGCCGGCAGAGATAATCAGTTCACCAAGAAGCAATCTGGCAAATCAGCTAACGCCAAACGCGGGAGCTGTTTCGGCTACGGGCAACTGGATCTGGCCAACTCAAGGAACGATCACTCAGTACTACAAAGCATGGCATAAGGGACTGGATATTGCGAATCACGGTGCACCTTCTATCTTGGCTGCAGACTCAGGGACTGTTGTCGTGGCTGGCTGGCTGGATAACACCGGATATGGAAATAGAGTGATGATTGACCATGGAAATGGATACAAGACTTTGTATGCCCATATGAGTAAGATTGCCGTGGTGGTTGGGCAAACAGTGAGGCGCGGAGACGTAATTGGACAGATGGGATCTACCGGACGTTCAACGGGAACACACTTGCATTTTGAGGTTAGAACATCAGTGGGGAACAAGGATCCTTTGAGTATTTTGAAATAGAAGAACAGGAGTGGTTTTAGGCGTAATCGTATCCTATATACTTGACTTTTGGGGTAATTTGTGGTAGGATACTCTTTGTAACTTGACAATTTAATTTTCTTTTTCTCATTCTCAAAGGAGCAAATAATGAGCAAGAAACTGGTTCTTCTTATCATGATCGCGGCAGTGACACTCACTGCCTGTGCACCGAAAGCTTCCCAAGGGATGACTTTGGAAGATTTGCTTCAGAAGATTGAATTTGCTACCTATCCAGTAAGTTTTTCTCTTGAGAGCTACGACAGTGCCAACCACACGATGAACGTGTTGGTTAACGATGTGCCGTATACTTTGGTGGAAAGCAAAAAGGATAGCTCCGGTATTCCGGGAACCGATAAAGTGATCGTTGCCTCGGAAGAACAGGGCTTGTTTTATTTTAACTATGAGATTGACCTGTTTTCTGACGAAGCGGTAAAAGAAATACAGGAAGCCGGAAACGACTTCATGGCATTTCCCGGAGGTAATCCTTATCGTCGGACTTTGGTTTTGGTACCGACAGGTATTATGCCCAAAGTAGTCTCAAACATTTATTTCTGGGACGATACCGAGGCCGTAATTTACAAGTGGCCAGTATATTTCGGATCGAGACCCATTTTTGAAAATGTGACGACGAATGAGATGGTGATTGGTCAGGATATGTTTTATACCTACGATGATCAACACACTACGCGTCAGATGGTATCCGGTGGATATGTTTGGGGTTTCATCCATGTTGAAAAGGATAATTCGAAATATAAGGTTTACATCACTCAGTCGGCACCCGATTTCTCCCTGTATCCTGCGGCCGTTGAATTGATGCACAGCTACTATCCAGATAGCTATTACACGGAATCAGACTTTACTGGATACGGTCAGGTGTGTGATGCTTTGACAAGTGCTGTTTTTGAAGGAAGGGGCGATAGTGAAGAAGTGATCGCAGTTTGTGGTGTTTTCTTCTCACACTAAGAAACACTTAGAAAGGAAATGATCCCTCGGGTAAAACCGGGGGATTTTTTGTATCTAGTTATGGCCTATATGTTTGACTTTTGGGGCTACTGGGAGTAGAATACGGCTATTCGCAGAAATTTAAAAATCTATTGATTTAGGAGGAATAAGTGAAAAGAAAATGGTTTAAGTGGGTTTTGCTCGGCATTGTGTTTCTTATTGGAATAGTAACCATCGGCAGATTGGTATATTTTTCTGCTCCTAGTGACGCGGTTACAATCGATGAAATGTTTGACACGTTCGAAAACAATATGAGAGTGTTTAACGATTTCAAGGCAACTGCTTGGCACCCGGGATACTTGACGGTGGAGTTCAATGGTAAGGAGTATCACCTGATCGATCAAAGCAGAAGATCCAGAATCGACAGAAAATATGGAGAAACAAGCTGGGTAACAAATGCCTTCTACTACAGCCCATATTTTGATGGGAGTAGAGGTGAAAAACAGACCGAACCACTTCTCAGTAAATTGTTTTGGGATGGGTCTGTTTCAAAAATCGGTGTTGAGTATTATGCGATTTTGGATACAGCCGGCAGCTCGCAAAGAATGGTAATCATTCCCAAAGACGCTGTGTTGAACGTGGTGGATGCCAGTACCTGGAATAACACCCATGCAACCTTGAGTGGTGCATACTACCCCGAATACAGTTTCTATTTTGTTTTTAATATGACCACTCATGAAATGGCAGTTTTTCGGTTTGCGAAAGCAGTTGACGAAAACGGCAAAGAATTTTAT
>Ga0209373_10003842_pt1 | contig 13477 bp, 15 predicted proteins | sample Higcelweek5metaG_FD_187173 | JGI IMG/M metagenome (GOLD analysis project Ga0209373, IMG submission 187173) | Freshwater pond sediment microbial communities from the University of Edinburgh, under environmental carbon perturbations - High... | ecosystem: Environmental > Aquatic > Freshwater >...
TCCAGCTTTTTCCGAAGCGGTGGGGCTGGATGGCATCATACTGACCAAGCTGGACGGCACTGCCAAAGGCGGTGTAGCCGTTGCCATCATGAAGGAAATGAAAGTGCCCGTTCTCTATATCGGCGTGGGCGAGGGGATAGAAGATCTGCAGCCCTTTAATGCCCAGGAGTTTGCGGAGAATATTATTTAATATTCGGATAACAGTTGCTTATTAAAATACTAAGGAGTTGAATGCAATATGCCGAGTTGGTTAGAAAACTTGATATATGCCATTGTAGGTGGTGTTATGACTTATTTTGCGCAATTGTTTTTTGAACGGTGGAAAAATAGAAATAATAGAAAAGAAAAGATAGAGCAGGAAAACGATACGTTAAAAAAAGTTATCGCACAATATGAAGACATAAAAGAAATAGAAAAAACGTTGAATAAAAACACAGGCTCAACATATTATCTACGAAAACTAAGCAATGGTATGGAGTCAGATAAAATCTGCTCGACTTGTTGGGAAAATAATCATAAAACCATACCGATTAATTGCAATTATGATACAGGTTACTTCATTTGCAATGTATGCAAGCAACAAGCAATATTTGATAAAGAAAAAGTTAATCAAAATGAATCAAGAAAAAAGGAGAACGATGAACAATATGAGAGCTTTATAAATTACGGAAGATAAATTTAATACTATATGACATATATAGTAGATATCGTTCAATCATATTATATGGGAATCTCTAAAAACTGCCCATCTCGAAAACAAGAGTGCGCATTATCAAAGGTTCGCAAGGCTAAAAATTATAGAAACGGAGTTTTTAGAGGTTTCCATAAATTATTAATTTGCCACTTGACATTTATATTAAAATGCGTTATGATCTGTACTGTAAAGGCAAATACCTTTACAGTATTTTTTTAAGATTGAAGCGTATGGATAAGAATTTCGAAATTTCATTATTATTGGATACTTACGGTGATCTTTTGACAGAGCACCAGTGCAAAATGCTGAAAATGCATTTTGACGAGGATTTATCACTGGGTGAATTGTCAGAGATCTTTGAAATTTCCCGTCAGGGAGTACGGGATGCATTGGTGCGGGGTGAACAGCAGCTGCGCCAGTATGAAGAGACTCTCCATGTTTTAGTCAAAGAACAAAAACTGCACAGGCTGCTCTCTGAGATCATGACGATGGTGCAGGACGATACACCCAAGGATGAGATATTGGAGCATTTGGCGCAGATCAACAATATTGCGGAGGATACAGATGGCATTTGAAGGCTTGTCTCAAAAACTGCAAAGCATTTTTAAGTCACTGACCGGCAGAGGCAAACTGAGCGAAAGTGATGTGAAGCTGGCTATGCGTGAAGTACGTATGGCGCTGCTGGAAGCCGATGTAAACTTCATGGTCGCCAAAGATTTCATTGCCAAGGTCACAGAGCGTGCCATAGGCAGTGAGATATTGGACAGCCTGACACCCGGTCAGCAGGTAATTAAGATCGTCAATGAAGAATTGGTTGCCCTTATGGGCGCGACGCATTCCAAAATTGCTGTTTCACCCAATCCGCCTACCGTGATCATGCTGTGCGGTCTGCAGGGTGCAGGAAAAACCACCATGAGCGCCAAGCTGGGCGGCTGGCTGAAGAAGCAAGGCAAAAATCCGCTTCTGGTTGCCTGTGATATTTACAGACCTGCGGCCATTGATCAGCTGAAGGTTGTAGGTGCGAAGCTGAATCTTACCGTCTTTGATAAAGGCACGCAGAATCCGGTGAAAACCGCCGCCGAAGCGGTTGATTATGCAAAACTTTATTTATATGATACCGTGATATTGGATACTGCCGGCAGACTGCACATCGACGAAGAATTGATGGAGGAGCTGCACAAAATCAAAGAGAAGGTCAAGCCTACCGAGATTTTATTGACAGTTGACGCTATGACCGGACAGGACGCCGTGAATGTTGCCAAGAGTTTTGACGAAAAACTGGGCATAGACGGTGTGATATTGACCAAGCTGGACGGAGACACCAGGGGCGGTGCGGCTGTATCGGTGCGTGCGGTGACGGGCAAGCCCATCAAGCTGTGCGGTACAGGCGAAAAATTAACCGATATAGAAGCCTTTTATCCCGATCGTATGGCTTCCCGCATATTGGGCATGGGCGATGTGCTTTCTTTGATTGAGAAGGCACAGGAGCAGTTCAGTGACCAGAATACCGAGGAACTGGAGAAAAAGTTCCGTACACAGCAGTTTGATTTACAGGACTTTTTGGAGCAGTTCGCACAGATGAAAAAGTTGGGATCTCTGGGGGATATCATGAAAATGCTTCCCGGCATAGACAGCAGTAAGATTAATCCCGAAGATCTGGACGATAAGCGCATTTCCCGGATGGAAGCTATTATTCTTTCCATGACGCCCAGAGAGAGGCGTAATCCCGATGTGCTGAATGCTTCCCGGCGCAAGCGTATTGCTGCAGGCAGCGGCACCACTGTACAGGAGATCAATCAGTTGATCAAGCAGTTTGAATCTACCAAACAAATGATGAAGCAGTTTGGCAAAATGAAGGGTAAAAGTCGCTTCAAGATGCCCTTTTAAATTACGATAACTTTGCCTTATGGCTTAAGTTTATATTTAATATTGGAGGTGTAAATACTATGGCAGTAAAGATCAGATTAAAGAGAATTGGCGCAAAGGGTGCTCCTTTTTATCGTATTGTTGTTGCAGACAGCCGTTCACCCAGAGATGGCCGCAATATTGATGAAATCGGTATCTATAATCCCATGACTGACCCTTCCGAGATCAGAGTTGATAATGAAAAGGCACAGGAATGGCTTGGTAAAGGCGCACAACCCTCAGAAACCGTAAAGAAGCTGTTAAAAATCAGCGGTGCTATGCAATAGCATTTCAGAAAGGTCGTGCCTAAATGGAAGTATTAGTTGAATACATGGTCAAGGCACTGGTGGGTGAACCGGAGCAGGTTAGCATTACTCGCGTTGAGCGGGATGATGCGACTGTCATCGAAGTGCGCGTTGCACCCGGTGATATGGGTAAGATCATCGGCAAACAAGGCAGAATCGCCCGTGCCATGCGTACTGTGGTGAAGGCTGCATCAGCCAGTCAACCCCAAAAAGTTGTTGTAGAGATTATCTGACTTCTGAGGGCAAGACTTATAAGTCTTGCCCAATATTTTTTTGACGGCATATAGCATGATAATAAATTTTACGCATGAAAAAGCCGCTTGCCTGTTAATATATGTCCGTTTTACGGACAGATGGGAGTTAACATGGATTATATTAAGATCGGTTTGATTTCCAAGCCTCAGGGTATAAAAGGTGAATTAAAAATTTTTCCTATGACGGATGACATTAACCGTTTTTTAAATTTGAAAGAAGTGTATCTGGAAAAGGGTACTGAATATATCAAGTATGGTGTAAAGGGCGCACGGGTAGGCAGTGATGCGGCATATTTATTTTTGGAGCATATCTATGATCGGACCGCCGCAGAAGGTCTGAGAGGACAGTCCCTGTATGTTGAAAGAAGAGATGCCATAATCCTTCCGAAAGGGAAATATTTCATTTTTGATATTGTAGGCTGCGAAGTGTTCACAAAAGCAGGTATAAAACTCGGCGTTGTCACAGAAGTGATGCAGCCCGGCGCCAACGATGTTTATGTGGTGAAAGGGGAGACAGAAATACTTCTTCCTGCCGTAAAAGCTTTTATTGCCGATGTGGATATACCTCACAAAAAAATAACGGTCAACGGTGAAATGCTGGAAGAGGTGTCGGTTGATGAGGATTAGTGTTTTAACCCTCTTCCCGGAAATGTTTCAGCCGGTACTGCAGAGCAGCATATTGGGAAGAGCCATTGCTGGTCAGGCAATTTCTATAGATTTGGTGAATATTCGTGATTTCAGTGCCAGCAAGCACAAAAATGCCGATGATACGCCTTTCGGCGGCGGTGCAGGTATGGTGATGATGCCGCAGCCTTTATTTGACGCTATGGAAAATACCCAGACTCCCGGAGCATACAGAGTATATCTCTCGCCCAAAGGCAAGCTCTTTGATACAGCCAAAGCAAAGGAATTATCCCAAAAGCAGCATTTGATTTTACTTTGCGGTCACTATGAAGGCGTGGATCAAAGGGTAATAGATCAATGTATAGACGAAGAGCTCTCTATAGGCGATTTTGTACTCACGGGCGGAGAATTGGCCGCACTGGTGGTGATTGATGCCACAGCGCGCTTCGTAGAGGGTGTGCTGGGGTGCAGCGAGAGCGCACAAGCTGACAGCTTCTCTGACGGACTGCTGGAATATCCTCAGTACACCAGACCCGCTGAATTCAGAGGTATGTCTGTGCCGGAAGTGTTATTGAACGGGAATCACGCGCATATTCAAAAATGGCGCCGCCGGCAGCAATTACTTTTGACAAAAGAACGCAGGCCGGATTTATTTGAGAAGATACACCTCACTAAGGATGATCAAAAGTTGCTGACAGAAGCAGAATGTAAAGAATAAGGCGATACAGCATTCTTTTGAAAAAATAATGCTTGCACGATCGGACAACTTATGATAAACTTTTAAACGCTAATACGGATGGTCCTCTGGCAGGCATATGGTCTGTTAAAATGAACATCTATGAGGGAAAGGAGAACAAACCAATGAATTTGATTCAAGCTATTGAGAGCGAACAGCTTCGCAAGGATATTCCCGATTTTAAAGTGGGTGATACCGTGAAGGTATGGGTTAAAATCGTAGAAGGCACTCGCGAAAGATTGCAGGCCTTTGAAGGTACCGTTATGGCACGTAGAAATGGCAGCACGCGCGAGACTTTTACCGTACGCAGACTTTCTTACGGCGTAGGCGTAGAGCGTACATTCCCTGTACATTCGCCCAAGCTGGACAGAATAGAGATCGTTCGCCGCGGCAGAGTCCGCAGAGCTAAGCTCTACTATCTGCGTAATCGCGTAGGCAAATCAGCTAAAATAAAAGAACTTCAGTAAAGTTGGCAACTATTTGTGAAAAATCCCGTCTATATGATGGGATTTTTTTTCGATTGTATTTCTCCATGAGATATGATAGAATCATTTATACTCTGATTAAAAACTAAACGGTTTCCCATATGTTAATATAAACGATGTTTAGTGAATAATGTAAGTACAAAAATCAGACAAAAATCTTTTCGATTTACAATAATTCGGTTGGGTGCTATAATTGCACGGTATGTAATTTTACATTATTATGTTTGGAAAGGATGAGCCAAATAGAATGCTGGCATATGTTTGCTTGAAAAGATTTGCGGATGTGATTCTCTCTTTGTTGGCTTTGATCCTGCTTTCACCTTTACTTTTATTATTGGCTGTGATTATTAAGCTGGATTCAAAAGGTCCCGTATTTTTAAAACAAATACGAGTAGGAAAAGACAAGAAGAATTTCATTATTTATAAATTCCGTACGATGAGCATAGATGCACCACCTGATGTTGCGGCATGCTTATTAAAGGATCCTTTTGCTTACATTACCAATGTAGGTAAATGGCTTCGCCGTACAAGCATAGATGAAATCCCCCAGCTGTTTAATATTCTGCAGGGGAACATGAGTTTTGTCGGTCCCAGACCTATCGTTACGACTGAAGTTAAACTGGTTGCGCTGCGGGACAAGTATGGTGTCTATAGGCTTAAACCCGGCTTAACGGGATGGGCGCAGGTGAACGGCCGTGACTGCGTGGACTATAAGGACAAGGCCAAGCTGGACGCGTATTATCTTGAACATTTTGGTTTCTGGATGGATATGAAGGTATTTTTTAAGACCGTTATGTGTGTCGTGACCATGAAGGGCATTCATGAAGGCAGCTTCACCCGTGCGGAAACCTATCATGAAGAGCCCCCGAAAGAAAAGAAGGATAAGTAAGTTTATATACAGCCATAATTCCTCTTGTGCTTTTCGCGCAGGGGTTTTTTTAATATCATAATTATCGGAACAGCATTTTATACTCCGCATACTCCGCAAAATAAAAAATCTTTCTATTTAAAAATTAAAAAGCACACATTTTTTATACATTCATGTATGCTATCATTTGCAAATATGGTATACTATAGATATAGTATAAAGAGGAGCAGATATGAGAGAACAGCAAATTCCAAAGGAAGAATACGCATGGTATAAGCTGGACAATGCGGCCAAGCTGTATCCGGCCATTATGAATAATAAATGGGTAGCAATATTTCGTGTATGGGTGGAGTTGCAGGAAGACATTGATCCTGTTCTGCTGCAGCAGGCATTGGAGAAAGTGACGCCGCGCATACAGAGCTTTCATTTGCGTTTGCATAGGGGGATGTTCTGGTATTACCTGGAATCCAATCATAAGATTCCTCATATTCAGCCTGATGAAGATCAGCCTTGCATGAGGATGGAGATATTCGGGAACAATGGATACCTGTTTCGTGTGCGGTATTTTCAAAAGAGAATTGCGCTGGAAGTATTTCATGCCATTGCGGACGGCTATGGCGCGACTGTATTTTTAAAAACGCTGACAGCAGAATATTTGCGTCTCAAATATAACATCAGCATACCTGCGGAGAAAGGTGTTTTGGATGTAAACCAGCCGCCTGATCCGGAAGAGATGGAGGATGCGTACGGAAAGTATTCCAAATTCGGTGTCCTGCGCAGCCGTAAAGAAAGCACGGCGTATCAAGTCAAAGGAACACCTGAGCCGCAGCAGATTGTGCATATTATATCCGGATATATGCCGCTGGACAAGCTTCTGACGGAAGCAAAAAAATATGGTCTTTCCCTGACCGAATATCTTGTTTCGGTATATATCTATGTGCTGGATCAACATCAGCGCAGGGAAAATCACTTTGGAAAATATAAAGAAGTCAAAGTCAGCGTGCCCGTGAATATGCGTCGTTTTTATCCGTCAAAAACCCTGCGCAATTTTTCTATGTATGTCAATCCGGGAATAAACCCGAATTACGGAGAATTTACTTTTGAGGAGATTGCGTCACAGGTGCATCACTTTATGCGGGGAGAACTGAATGACAAGCTTCTGAATGCCCGCATGGCAAAAAATGTGAGCAGCGAACGAAATATTATTACCCGTGTGATGCCGCTGTTCGTTAAAAAATGGGTATTGAGTCTTGTGTACAGATTGGTGGGCGAGAGCCGTTTTACCAGTACGATCAGTAATATAGGCATCTTTCAGGTGCCTGATGAGATGCAGGAGCATATCATGCATTTTGGCATGATGCTGGGCCGTCAGCGATACAATTCACTTGCCGCGGCAGTCGGCAGTTACAGAAATGAACTTTGCATGACCTTTACCAGAGGTATCGCAGAATCGGATGTCATTCAAGAATACTTTACCTATCTCGTAAAAGCCGGTATACCGGTAAAAGTGGAAAGCAACGATGAGTGAATATGTACCTGTATACTTTTGCGGTATTGTCTCCCCCGGAGGACGGAGGTCCAAGGGGCTTTAGCCATTTATCCGACGACTATTTGACTATTGTCTTTCCTAATAATTTGAGCCGTCGGAGAAAGGGAACTTATTATGTCTTATTGTGTTCATTGCGGCGTAGAGCTCGCCCCGTCAGAAATCAAATGCCCTTTATGCCATACTATGGTCGCAGATCCTTCTGCAGATCAGGACAAACCGCGTGTCCGTGCTTATCCTGCTCACATAGCACGCTTAAATGATAAAGTGAACAGGCGCTTTGCAGTTTCTATTGCGTCAGTATTTATGATATTGTCCGGCGTGATTTGTGTGTTGCTCAACTACATCTATGAAGGAGAAATTTCATGGTCAATGTATGTACTGGGCGGTATTGCATTGGCGTGGATTCTGGTGATGTCTCCCTTTGTATTTTCCCGTCACGCTGTTATCAAAGCAACGCTTTTAGACGGCATTTCCATCATAGGCTATCTGTATATCATAGAGAACATTACCGAACAGAAGGATTGGGTGGCACCTCTTGCGGTACCGATCGTATTGGCGGCGGGGATGATGACCATCATTCTGGGGCTTACCATTTCCAGCAAGCTGATAAAAGGACTGCATATTCCTGCCGCCATTCTGGCAGGCGCAGGCCTTCTGTCTATTTTGGTGGAATCCAGAGCCGATATGTATAATCAGAATCTGATCCATCTTGACTGGTCTCTGATCGTTGCGGTTGTGACATTTGCAGTCGCTATTTTGTTTCTATTGCTGGAAAGAAAGAAAAGAATTAAAAATGAAATTAAAAAAAGGTTGCACATCTGATTGCTGTTCCCTATAGACGAAATGCGGATGCTTTTATTGCCTGTATTTTGATTTTACTGCAGCAAGGGGCCGTACAGACAGAAATACTTCTATGAATCAGACTGATGCGCCCTTTGTATTCAAGAAGAGCAACAACCGTAACGCAGGATGTGTCGATTTGATTGCAATGCTGTCTCCAACCGGTGTACCCCTTGACCGAGCCGCTTGCCAAAACTGCTATGAATGGAGTGACTGTTATGCCAATCGCTACCCCTACAACCAATACCGGAAAAATACCCAAGCAAACCTCTCTCTATCAGCCTATAGAGTTATCCTTTACTTCGGCGAAGAAATATACCGTTTCCCAGACTCCGTGGCTGTCTGTATCTTTTGACGCAGTTTTTTTACACAGCAGCGGTATCAAAATGACTGTGCCGGGCTATTGGGACGGCGGTAATTCCTTTATTATCCGATTTGCACCGACTGTAATAGGGAATTGGTCTTATACGACTGTTTCGGATACAGATACCGCACTGAACGGTCAGACGGGACTGTTATATGTTACACCTCATCTGGGGGGTAATCTGCTTTACCAGAACGGAGGATTTTTAAAAGTATCCGAAAACGGGCGCTTCTTAACCTATACCAACGGCGAACCGTTCTTTTATCTCAGCGATACCTGGTGGTACGCTTTATCCGACAGCAATATGCCTGTTCAAAAGGTGCTCAAGCCATGTCTGGATAAGCGCAAAGAGCAGGGCTTCACAGTGATCATTTCCGGAATGATCGGTCAGACCAATGGCGTCGAAATCCAGACAGCCTATCATGCCTCGAAAGATATACAGCTGGCTTACTGGCAGCAACTGGACGCTGCGGTAAAGGAAATCACGTCGGCAGGCATGGTGCTGATGCTTGCGCCTCTTTGGTCAGATGCAGCCGCCTGGTGCACCGAAGATGAGTGGATAGAACTGATAGACTATATGAATGCCCGATACAGTGCATATCCCGTCTTTTTCGGCATGGCACCTGAGTACAATTCTCCGGGAAAAGCGCAGACAGGACTGGATGACATGGCATTGCATCTGCTGGAGCACTACAGTGATATTGATCCTTATTCCAGGGCGCTTTCTATACAGCCGTTCCCGTGGAATCTGATTGCCAACAAGAAGGACTGGGACGAAGGATACATAGATTTTTTGATGCTGGAGGGAGGACATGAGGATCCTTTCGGCATCCCAACAAGCTTTTATCAGGATGCATGGGACAAGACAATTGGCGGACGCCATCGCCCTCTCGTGCTGGCTGAGACGACTTGGGAGGGGATAACCAGGCACGGGTATCTTCATGATGACTATACCATGCGCTTCAATCAATACCGTGCATTTCTCTCCGGCTGTGTAGGCATGCAGTACGGTGCAAACGGTCTTTGGTATCCTACGCAGAACGAGCAGGACACTGCTTTTACCAGTGACTGGGGGCAGGCGCAGCCTTGGTATGACGCTCTGGCGCTGCCGGGCGCACAAACCGGCAAGTATCTGAAGGATTTCTTTAATGCGCTTGACTGGTGGACGATAGAGCCTCTGTTTGGTGCAGGTCAGCCCAATAGTACCATCCTACCGCCTTGTGTAAAAGAAACGGCAGATGCGGATTATGTTGCGCCGGTGGCTGCGAAATTTGAAAATGGTCAAAAAGTTATTGTCTATATTCCTGCAACATCCGATCGTACCATCTTTATAAAAATGAAATCAGATCAACTGCGCACAGGCAGTTATCTGTACAGCTGGCTTAATCCCAGAACAGGAGAGAGCCGTAAAGGCGGAACGGTGGATATACTGCCAGGCAGCTTCACATTACCCAATAAGCCGGATGATCGGGATTGGGTGCTGATGATCAAAAACTGAAATATAACATTTCCGCTGAAAGCTTATCAGAATTAATTGTCTGTCCAAAATAAATAAAAGGTGCGGTAACTTTGATTCTATGCAAAGTACCGCACCAATTTTATATCAGAAAAAAATGATTAACCGAGTACGCGTTTGAGGATCTCCTGATAGGCTTCCTCTACACCGCCAAGATCACGGCGGAAACGATCCTTGTCCAGCTTTTCGCCTGTTCTGGAATCCCATAAACGGCAGGTGTCAGGGGAGATTTCATCAGCAAGAATAATCTTTCCGTGGAAACGGCCGAATTCCAGTTTGAAATCAACCAGCGTAATATTCAGCTCCTTAAAGAAATCGATCAGTAATTGATTGACCTTTAAAGAATAATCGGCGATGGCAGCCATTTCTTCTTTGGTAGCAAAATCGCAGGCATAAATGTGGGAGCAGTTGATGAGGGGATCGCCCAATTCATCACTTTTATAATAATATTCCAATACCGGCTGGCTCATAAGAGTACCTTCGTCTAATCCCAGACGCTTTGCTAAGCTGCCGGCTGCAATATTGCGTACAACCACTTCAACAGGAACGATGGATACCTTTTTGACGACGGTTTCTCTGGGAGAAAGCTCTTTTTCCAGATGGGTGGGGATACCGTGCTTCTCCAGCATTGCGAACAAATAATTGGACACACGGTTGTTGACTTCACCTTTTTCGGCAATCGTTCCCTTTTTCAGACCGTTGAATGCGGTGGCGTCGTCTTTGTAGGAAACAATCACATAATCAGGGTTCTCGGTTGCAAATACTTTTTTTGCCTTGCCTTCGTATAGCTGTTCTCTTTTTTCCATCGTTTTCGCTCCTTTTATACCGTATATTATAGATTTTTGTTGTATCTTCTGCATATTTATTATATTATAAAAATAAAGATGCGTCTATTAAAATGTGCAATGTTTCATTCTCTTTGCAATACAAATATACGATTAGCAGCCGTTCATTTGTGAATTATTACAAAAATACATGACAAAAGTGAAAGTGGTATGGTATAATACGCACATCGTAAATTATATTGGATTTGGGATGTTATTTATGAAAGTCAGGGACCTCGTAATTACTGCATTATTTATCGCAATAGGAATTCTGCTTCCATTGGTCATGCATTCTTTAGGTGTCGGACCTGTTTTCCTGCCCATGCACATTGTTGTGTTACTGGCGGGTATTTTTCTGCCTTTATACTTTGCTGTACTTGCAGCTTTGGCCATACCGGTTATGAGTTCACTGTTGACCGGAATGCCTGTGCTTTTTCCCAATCTGTGCTACATGATTCCCGAACTGGTGATTTATGCGGCAGTTATTAATTTGCTGTATCGTCGTGCCAAGTGGAACATTCATTATTCATTGATATCTTCCATGATAGCGGGCAGAATGATGGCCGGTGTGTGCGTTTGGCTGCTTGTGATACTGTTGGGTGTGGAACTTCCTTCGCCGTTGATATTTGTAGAGACTTCGGTGGTTACAGGCTTACCGGGTATTGCTTTGCAGCTCATTATCATACCTGCCATTGCCATTGCGCTGCAGAAAGTAAATTCCAAACAGAAAGCATGAATACAGTACTATTTTTAAAAATCAGGAGGTATGTATGTTCAAAGTCAATGAAAATTTCGGAAAGCTCAAAGAAAACTATCTCTTTGCGGAAATCGCCAATCGCGTCAGTGCTTATACAAAAGCAAATCCCGACGAAAGCTTGGTGAAGCTGGGCATCGGTGACGTGACGTTACCTATTGCTCCCGCTGTAGTGGAAGCTCTTCACGCTGCGGCAGATGAGATGGGGCAGACCAAAGGCTTTAAAGGCTACGGCCCTTATGAAGGCTATGCGTTTTTGCGCGAGGCTATCGCACAGAATGATTATATCGCCAGAGGAATTTCCATCGGTGCAAATGAAATCTATGTCAGTGACGGCGCAAAAAGCGACATGGGCAACATATTGGATCTTTTCGGAGAAAATAATAGTATCGGTATCACCGATCCCGTTTATCCTGCCTATTTCGACTCAAATGTGATTCACAGCGGCGGCGGTAATATTGTCATTATTCCCTGCAGACCGGAGAACGGATTTATACCGGAACTGCCCAAAGAAAAGGTAGATGTCATTTATCTATGCTTTCCCAACAATCCCACGGGCACTACTTTAACCAAAGCGCAGCTGAAGCAATGGGTGGATTACGCCCGTGAAAACGGCAGCTTAATTCTTTATGATGCCGCTTATGAAGCTTACATACAGGAAGAAAATGTGCCTCACAGTATTTTTGAGATAGAAGGCGCCAAGCAGGTTGCCATTGAATTCCGCAGCTTTTCCAAGAACGCAGGCTTTACTGGCTTACGCTGCGGTTTTGTCGTAATTCCCGAAGAACTCCGCGCGCGTGAAAAAGACGGGCGTGAGGTGGCGCTGGGGGATCTTTGGCTGCGCAGACAGTCCACAAGATACAATGGAAATTCCTATCTCACGCAGTGCGCCGCTGCCGCCATCTATACGCCTGAAGGAAAAGCACAGGTTAAGCAGATGGTTGCATATTATATGAATAATGCGCATACCATCCGCACCGGTTTGCAGGAAATTGGTTTTACCGTTTTCGGCGGCGTGAATGCGCCCTATATTTTCTTAAAAACACCTGCGGGGCTGACCTCATGGGCGTTCTTTGACAAGCTGTTGAAGGAAGCAAAGGTTGTAGGGACACCCGGCGCAGGCTTTGGTACCATGGGCGAAGGCTATCTGCGTCTTACAGCCTTTGGAAGTGCGGAGAGCACAAAAGAAGCTATTGAACGAATGAAAATTCGTTTGAATTTTTAATCAGCACGGAGGGATATTGATATGTGTGGAATTATTGGTTATACAGGAGAAAAGCAGGTAGTGCCTATATTATTGCAAGGACTTGCACGTCTTGAGTATCGGGGATACGACTCGGCGGGAATAGCGATATTTACAAAGGACGGATTACTTGTACGAAAAGCAAAGGGTCGTCTGCAGAACTTATGTGACAAAATTGCCGCAGAGACGATAGAAGGTACGCTGGGCATAGGGCATACACGCTGGGCAACCCATGGCGAACCTTCTGATGTGAATTCCCATCCGCATATAAATATGCGGGGCGATATCGCGATCGTACATAACGGTATCATTGAGAACTACCAGACATTGAAGCAAAAACTGATCAGCAGAGGCAAGGTATTTACTTCTGAAACCGATACTGAGGTGATTGTGCACCTTTTGGATTACTATTATGAAGGCGATATGCTCAGCACCATTATCAAAGTGATGGGACAGCTGCAAGGCTCTTTTGCACTGGGTATTTTGTGCAAGGATTACCCCGGAACGCTCTTCTGC
>Ga0209373_10003844_pt1 | contig 13468 bp, 6 predicted proteins | sample Higcelweek5metaG_FD_187173 | JGI IMG/M metagenome (GOLD analysis project Ga0209373, IMG submission 187173) | Freshwater pond sediment microbial communities from the University of Edinburgh, under environmental carbon perturbations - High... | ecosystem: Environmental > Aquatic > Freshwater >...
CGTCGACTATTAACACTTGCATTTCATTCGAAATTTGCCAGCCTTTGTCGAAATCAACTCCACTGTGAAATGGCCCAGAATTGCCGATAATTGTTATTTCGGGATGTTTCTCTTTAACCGCTTTTACAATCATCCGAAACCGTTCCTCGTATTCAGGGGTCATCTTGTCTTCATTGCCAATGCCCACAAATTCAAGGTTGAACGGTGCAGGGTGTCCGGCTGCGGCACGTTTGGCACCCCAAGTTGAGGTAACCGGGCCGTTTGCCCATTCAACCAAATCCAACACTTCTTGTATGTATTCGTCCATGTCGTCGATGCCAAGTGCTTTTTGACCAGCACCACCAATAACATGGGTTCCTCCTGAATTTTGACAACTTACGGCTGCGGGTAACACAGGTAACGGCTTAGCGCCAATGTCTTCGCAAAACTGGAAATATTCAAAATAACCCAATCCGGCAGTTTGATGGTATCCCCAAATATTGCGCTGGCCTTTACGCACTTCGTTTGGACCAATGGTGTTTTTCCAACGGTACATGTTGCCCAACCCGTTGCCATGAACGAGGCATCCGCCGGGAAAACGGATGAAACGTGGCTGCATGTCGGCAAGCTTTTGAGCCAAATCGGCACGTAAACCATTTGGACGATTTCTGAATGTTTTTTCGGGGAAAAGTGAAACCATATCGATGGCAAATTGTCCGCTAGTTTTTGCCAGAACCACCAGCGAAGCACTGTCACTACTGGCTGTAGCCGTTAATGTTCCAGCGTATTTCTTCCATGTTTTATCCGAAGTTTTCAGTTTGGTTTGCGCCAAAATTTCGCCTTTAGTTGTTTGCAAACTTATGAGGAAATCTATATGATCATCAGTAATTTGCTGTGCAAACATCGAAAAGTTGTATTTCTCGCCTTCCCGCACAACCATGCCATCGAAGCCCGAGTTTTTCAGTCCAACTCCCGCTTCGCCTTTGAACTGCGGGTAATTGCCAATGTATTCGGCATCAACAACAATGTAATGTGGATTATTGGGATGGATAGGCGATTTTGTTTCAACGCTGATATGACCAATCGAGTGACCAGGCTGAACAAATTCCCAATATGAGAACGGGTTCCAATCGCGCTTTTCTTCAAGATTGTATTCGAACGAACGGTTCTGCACCAGCTCGGCATAAAGCCCACCATCGGCAGCATAGTTAATGTCTTCGAAGAACAGCCCGAGTAGATCAGAGCTGATTTTCTTCCCTCCTTTTGCAACTTGTGCGCTATTCTTTAACGGAACGATTAGGCAAATTGCCACAACGGATAAGATTCCAATAGTGAGTTTCATTTTCATTTTTTTAAACAACTGTATTCTAAAGCAATTTATAAACTCCGATGATTACATAAGGCTCTTCGCCCGGTTTAAGCTTAGGCATTTCGAGCGTTCCGATAAAAATAGCATGGTTAAGATAATCGTATGGACTATTGTTTGGTGCTTCCAAATCGAGAGCCGACCTGCAATAAAAACCTTCACTTGGCGTGCCCATGTGCATTAAAGCCCTGTTAATTATCTGAATTACATAACCATCATCGGTTTTCAAAAGGTATCGCGCATAAAGTTCGGTATCGCCATCGGGACGTACCAATTGCCAATCTTCGCCGCCAGGCAGCACTTCGCCTTTGATTTTAGGGCCGCTAAATGTTCCCCCAGTAATTGGAATTACCCGTCTGGTACCACGTTTGCTTTCACCCACGTTGATCATGTTGGCAATCTTTACTTTAGCCTCCCACATAAATTCAGTCTTGAAATCTTTGTAAAGACTGTCATTCTTGATAGAATCTGCATATTGGGCATTAACCTTTTGAACCCATATTATTGAAAGAAGAATTATTGAAAATAACCGGACTACTGATGAAAAAGACATAATGTTCAGATTAAGGTTGATCTTATTATTTTACTTTATACTCTATTACTTGTTCTGTCCATGTTGGTCCATCGATATAAAATCTACCATCTTTGTAATGAATAGGTTCGATGCCCATTTGGGGTGTTAGCTTCCAAGACTCAAAAGTTTGACAATACGGATAGGGCCGTTTTTCGAACATCATATAATGGCACGAACTCCACAAGTTTCCGTCAGGGCCAATGAACAGCGAGTTGTGGCCTGTTTCGCAATACGGATCTTGTGTGTCGGTGAATTTTAGATGATCGTATTTGCCTTCGATGGCCAGCTCGGGTCGATAGCCCTTTTTGCGAGTTCCGAAAATGGTTTCGCGCGACACCAGTTCCCAAGGGCCAAGTGGATTCTTCGATTTTAATAGTCCCACTTCGTACCCGCGTGTCCAGGTAGAAAAGAACATGAAATAGAAGCCATCTCTTTTTACAACAAATGGGCCTTCAATGCCGCCCACCATCCACTCGGGATAACCGGGTTCTTTTTTATCGAGGAATTTTTGAGCAGGCGTGGTCAATTTACCAGTTTCCAAATCAATTTTAGCCTGAAAAAGTCCGTTCCCGCTGCAATAGAAATAGACTTGACCATCTTCGTCTTCAAATATAGTCGCATCGTTATTGTATTGCGGAGTTAGTGGGCCGTTCACCAATTTGTAGGGGCCAGTCACTTGGTCGGACGAGAAGAGCCAAACACTGTGTGTTGCCATTCCTTTTGGGTCTTCGGTTGTAACTTTACCACTGTTGACCGTTAGCCAATATTTTCCTTTGATAAAATGAATTTCGGGTGCCCAAAATCGGCCGTTGTACGGACAATCGGCTGGCAATTTGCTGGCATCGATCAGCCACGAATGTTGCTTCCAGTTAATCATATCGTCGGAAACCAATAAGCGAACGCCCGGGTTGGGGCCCGTCCACACCGGATTCGATGTTCCAGTGCAATACCATTTTTCGCCCACTTTAATGATGCAATGGTCGCGCATAGAAATCGAGGTGTCGCGGGTAATTGGGTTGGTGTATTTGAAAACACGGGTTGTTCCGTTTGTTCCATCATTCTTATTTTCCTGAGAAAAAACGCTTGTTGTTAACACTAGTAACCCTAAAAAAACGATCAGTTTATATCTTTTCATCTTAGTTATTTTTTTATTGTCGAATGTAAGGACTTTGTTCCATTTTCAAATGTGTGCGTTCATAACCACCATTGTCGATTACAACTTTATAGACAACCACGCCCGGGTCGAGCGGACGGATATTCAAGGTGAAAGTTCCGTCGGTGTTTTTGGGCAAGGTGAGCAGGGTTGATTTCTCAATCATTCGGGCAGCGCCAGCAGGGTACATTTTCGAGTAGTTGTTTTTCCAGTTCAAATCGGCATTGATATTCCAAGTTTTCTCGGTGCCTCCGTTGAACGAAGCAGCTACGTTATGCCCGCCTTTTTTGAACGGCAAGGCACAGTCGAAGAAAACCCAAACCTTGATACTATCGGCTTTGGTGTTGAGTTTCATTTTGTAAGAGATGGATGCACCATCGGTTTTTTCGGTATAAGGCATTAAGGCAATGCCCGAAAGGGTACGTCCCAGATCGGGGATCACGGTCCATTTTGTTTTATCAGTTGCTTTGGTTTCAAAATAGTGTTCGCCTTCCATTACCACAACGCCATTCTTTTCAGTGAAGACATAGCCGCCCACTTTCGCTTCTTCGGGGGCAACACGGGTCACTTTGGGCTTTACATTTCCTTCGCGCGGCTCGTCCCACGAACGGTACCCAATGTGGGTTTGATCCATGATGTGGTTCCACTTGCCGCCCGAAACGTTCAGGTTGTAATCCTTAGAAAATTCAGCATCCAAGGCAAAGCATTTATCCACTCGGTCGGCCCAGTAATTGGCTTTCAAGTCTTTTTCGGCAGCCAGCTTTATGTTCATGGCAAGGGCATAATACATGTCGTACAGGTTGGCCATGGCACGTACCGGATGAAACACCAGTTGCATGTAAGTGTCACGGTATTGCTCCGGAAGTTTATAATACTGGCGCATGGCACGGGTTTCGAGTGCCAGATAAGCATCTTTCACCTGAAGAAATTCGCCAATTTCGAGGTTGTATGTTCGTTGATCGAGCATTTCGGCAGTAACACGGCTGGCGTATTTGCAATAGAAGCTCAGGATTTCAGCTGCTTCAACCGATTCGGCTTCTCCAAACTTATCGGCACAAAATTTCCGAGCGTATTCGTCTAAATTGTTTTCGTTAAACGAAGTTGGGTTCCATGCCATTTGCAGGAAGAAATCCAATGGGTATTCGTTGGGTTTCAGGTCGCCAACGTTCAGAATCCACAATTTATCAACACCATAGCTATAGGTCAATTGAAGCTGCTCCCACATATGCGGGATTTGGGTCATATTCAGCCATTGGTAAGCACGTGGTGCCCCGTGTAGGTCAACATGATAATATACACCATAACCACCGGGATGTTTGGGTGCGTTCAATTCGGGTAAGCGGCGCACATTGCCCCAGTTATCGTCGCATAAAAGCACAATCATGTCTTCGGGCACTTTTACACCCTGATCGTAAAACTCAAGCACTTCGCTATATAAAGCCCAAATTTGCGGAGTTTCTTTAGCTGGTTTTTTGGTCACTTTTTCGATAATGGCACGTTGGTCGGCCATTATTTTTTCAATCAATTTGAAGTTTTCTTCATGACTATCTGTCTCATTCATTGGGAGGTCGCCATCGCCGCGCATGGACATGGTAATTACCTGCTCGTAGTTTTTGTTCCGTTCCAAACCATCTTGCCAGAATTTTTTCAGCCCGGCTTCGTTGGTTTTGTAGTTCCACTCGCCATTGCCATATTCGTTGCGATGGTTGCCCCATTCCTTCTGGGCACGCATCATGGGTTCGTGGTGCGATGTTCCCATCACAATACCATACTCATCGGCAAGGCGTGGATTCTCGGGATCATCTTCGTTGAACGCATTTCCCCACATGGCTGGCCACAGGTAGTTGGCCCGCAAACGGAGCAACAACTCGAACATGTGGGTGTACATTTTGCTGTTCACACCGCCAAATTTCTCTTTGGTCCATCCAGAAAAACAGGGGGCTTCGTCGTTGATGAAGATGCCACGGTATTTCACTTTCGGTTCTTCAGAAGCATAGCGGCCAGCCAAAACATACGCCGAAGGACGTTGTTTGGCAGGAACATCGGCCCACCAGTACCAAGGCGAAACGCCCAATTGCTGCGACAATTCGTATGTTCCATAAATGGTTCCGCGCTTGTCGCTGCCTGCAATCACCAAACATTTCTTTGTACCCGGCTGAGGATAATCAATGGTGGTAATCACAAAGCTTTCCCACTTCCCTTTCAGATCTTTAAGATCGATCTTTTTTGCTTTTACAAGCTGATCGATCAACTTGCTTTTGCCAAGCGTTCCGACAACAATTTCGAAATCGGATAAGGCTTCGGATGTGAGCAGTTTGGGCTTTACCCCGGTGACGCTGTTTATGTCAGTTTGAAGGTCGCCAATCGCACGAATTACGCCTTTCCAGTCAGCTTCGTCGTAGCGGATTGATGCAGCCGATTTATCAGTGGCTACAACCGGAAAATCGGTTAATTTTTGGGCTGTATTCGAAATAATATTTGGAATCAGACTGCTGACTTGCTGTGCCTGAATATCAAATGGAATATGTGTCAGCATTACTAGGATGCTGACACACATAATACTATACTTAATTTTTTTCATCAGGAAATAGTCAATAACAGCTTTTACCTTTTACTCTTTGATTCGTCAGCAAACAAATAAGAATTCTTATATCCACCAAAATCAACTACAATTTTCTCGAATACAATGCCTGGGTCTAATGGTGTAAGCGTTAAAACTTGCATTCCATCGGCACTTGCAGGTACATTCAATTGTGCTTTTTTCTCAACTACCCTGCGGGCAACTGTTGGAAAGAATATAGAGTAGATGTTCTCAGGCTTTTCGTTCAGGTCGGAATTGAAATTGACCACCTGTTCGTCGCCACCGTTGAAACCTACTTTGTATTTGTGCCCTTCCAAATTGATAAAAGCCAAGGTCGATTTTACCACTACATGAACGGTTACCTTTTTTACATCGGCAGGGATTTTCATTTTGTAAGAGATTGAAGCCCCAACAACAGGTTTAGAATAAGGCATTACGGCCATTCCACTTTGGGTGCGACCCATGTACGGAATTACTGTCCATTTGGCGTTGGCTGCGTCTTTCAGCGTGTTATAATGCTCTGCTTCTATCGAAATGTAGCCATTACCTGGTTCAAACACATAGTTGCCAACTGCTGTTTCGGGTGATTCTATCCTTTTGATTTCAGGCAATTTATCGGCCTTGAAATTATCGTTCCACGATGTGTAGCCAATTTTCTTTTGGGTCATCATGCCATCCCATTTACCGTTGGCCATCACCTTGTTATAATCGTTGCTTAGCTCGGCATCGCGCTTAAAAGTTCGATCCACATTGTCGGCCCAAAGGTTGGCTTGTGGGTTGTTCTCGGCAAACAGCTTGTGGTTCATGGCTTGTGAATAGTACATTTCGTAGATATTAGCCATGGCTTGAACAGGAAACAAAATCAACTGTTTGTAAGCATCTTTATACTCGGTCTTTAAGCTGATGTATTGGCGCAAAGCCTCGGCTTCGAGCTTCAGGTATTCGTCGGAAACCTTTTTCCACTCGCCAGTTTCAAGGTTATATGTGTTTCGGTCGAGCATTTCGGCAGTCACACGCCCATTGTATTTGCTATATAAGTTCAGAATGCGCATGGCTTCTTCAGCCTGATCGTCGCCAAACTGTTGAGCACAAAATGCACGCGGATGATCCAAAAGGTTGGCAGCATTATAGCGAGTAGGGTTCCAGGCCATATCCATAAAGAGTGTAATTGGATATTCCATCGGTTTGATGTCGCCCACGTTGAGCACCCAAAGTTTATCAACACCATAATCATAAGTGAGTTGCAATTGTTCCCACATATTCTGAATAGGTGTTACGTTGAGCCACTTTGAGTTGCGAGGTGCACCCACATAATCTACATGGTAATACATTCCCCAGCCACCCGGATGTTGTCGTTCTTTTTCGTTGGGCAAACGACGCACATTGCCCCAGTTATCGTCGCACAAAAGGATAATTACATCATCGGGCACGCGCATTCCTGCGTCGTAATAATCAAGCACTTCTTTGTAAAGAGCCCACAATTGCGGAGTTTCATTAGCAGGGCGTTTGGTAACTTTTTCAATAATTTTGCGTTGATTTTTTACAACTTTTTCAAGTAGTTTGGTGTCGGTTTCTTTCGACATGGCCTCGTCGCCATCGCCACGCATACCAATTGTAACAATATCTTCGGTGCCTAACTTGCGTTCAATGCCTTCTTTAAAAAATTGGTCAATTATTTTCTGATTGGTTGCATAATTCCACGCTCCGTGTTCTTTTCGTTTTCTGGTCCATTCCTGATGGTTTCGTGCCATAGGTTCATGGTGCGAAGTCCCAATAACGATGCCCATCTCGTCGGCCACTTTGCTGTTCATTGGGTCATCGGCATAGAAAGCCCAACTCCACATAGCTGGCCATAAATAGTTTCCTTTTAAACGTAGAATTAATTCAAATACCCGAGAATAAAACCGATGGTCGCCATAATCGGTTCCATACGTGTTTTTCACCCAACCTGTGAGGCAAGGAGCTTCGTCGTTGATGAAGATTCCACGATATTTAACTTTGGGTTCGCCCGAAGAGTAGCGGCCAGCCTGCACATATGCCGAAGGGCGTTGTTTGGCAGGTACATCGGCCCACCAATACCATGGCGAAACGCCAAGTTGTTCAGACAATTCGTAAATACCGAAAATAGTACCTCGCTTGTCACTTCCGGCAATTACCAAGCATTTCTTGGTGCCCGGCTGAGGATTGTCAATTATAGTAATCACAAAGCTTTCCCACTTTCCCTTCAGGTCAATTACATCAAATTTGTTAGCTTTTATAAGCTCATTTATCAACTTGCTTTTACCAACAGTTCCGATGATAATTTCATAATCGGAATAAGCCCCCGAAGAGAGCAGGTTGGGTTTTACCCCGGTAACGCTGTTAATGTCGGTTTGAAGATCGCCAATGGCGCGGATTGCGCCTTTCCAATCGGCTTCGTCGTAGCGGATAGTTGCTGCAACTTTGTTGTTGGAGACTACAGGAAAATCAGTTTCCCTTTCGGCAATATTCGAAACAAAATTACTTATTTGCTGTGCCGTTGCCGAAAAGCACAACATAGATAAGATAAAAAGGAAAACGAATTGACGGTAAAAAAACATCTTCGACTTAAACAGCATCTTCATTTTATTTTTCTTTAATTATTTATACTGATTTTTTTCAAACCCAAAACTATCGAACTATTTTGATAATAAATTGCAATACTAAATACCACATAAATGATTGCAGATACTAAGCTATAATAACAATACTCATTCCATACAAATATTGTTTTTATTCATATTTTGTATTAGTATTTTTGATACAAATGCTGTAAATAATAAACTATCTTGTAAAGATTATACCACTATAGACATTTTCGATTATAGATACCCCCTTAATTTTGCTTTCATAAATCGGGATTATCCAAAAGAATTATCTAATGTGTATGAGTCAATCCGAAAAATAGGTTTACTTTCAAATAGGTGTTCTATCTATTGATGAAATATTAAAGGCCAATCTTCTCGATTGGCCTTTAACTCCACTATAAAGAAATAATCTGAATATTCTATTTTTTTCTTGCTACACGAATATAAAAAACTGCTCCGGCAGAAGTTCCTTCTAACGATTGGAATTTCACCCTAACACTTTCTTTACCTTCGACCATTGAATTGGGTATTGAATACTCAACTTCCTGAAATTTATCTTGTGGCCATTTACGGGTATTGTCTTCACTAACAAGTTTTTCGTTGTCGATATAAATATCAAACTTACGACTGCCTTGTTCGCCTCCGCAATAGCGCACAATTAACAACAGGTTGGTTTCGGAGTTAGTAGCCATTTTATAGCTGAAGAAACCACCGTTGCGGGCATCGCGCCAAAACTCGTCATTTTTGTTGCCCGTATTCGAATTTTCTTTAGCAATGAAATGGTCTGCTTCGGGCTGCTGTTCGCCTGGGGCTACAAAATCGATGGTGCGCTTTTGAAGTTCAAGTTTTGCAGCTTCCATTTTTGTCAACGAATCGAGATGTGCTGCATATTGCGAGTTGGTCAGCACCATCCAATACATCATGTAGCGCGAATCGTGGATTTGGTAGAAAGGCTCAAGTTCAATCTTGGTTGGGTTTACCAACTTCAAGCCCGGAGCTTCGAATGTGAAGGGTTTGCCTTTAACCTGCACCAATTTATCGGCAATCTTTGTAAAGTCGTCTTCAATTATGATAGGTGCTTTGTCAATTGGCAACTTTTGCCCACCAGCAATGTGACCCCAGCGGCTATCGTTGGCCACCAAGCCCCGTAGGTCTTCGTTGCCCGTTTTTGCAGCAAGAAGAATAGGTCCGTGCATCATGGCAAAGTAGTTGGGAACATTGGGCATTTGTTCTAGCTTATTGTGCATTGGGAGCACAATTTTTACCACATCGCCTTTCTTCCATTTGCGGTCAATGGCAACGTACGACGATGGTGTTGCTTTAAAATCAACAGCTTTCCCATTTACAAGAATCTTCAACGCACCGCTTTCAACCCATGATGGATAGCGGATCAGAAGTTTGAACTGGGCGTTTCCTTGCGTGATTTTCAACTTTGTTTGCTCCTCGAACGGGAACATGGTTTCTTGCTTCACTTTTATTCCCTTTTCTTTCCAATTGAGTTCCGAAGCCATAAACAGGTTCAGGAACAACGAATCGGCATTGTGGGTATAAATGAACGCATTATATTTTCCATGATTTTCCATGCCACTTCCAACGCAGCACCACATGGCCTCGTTTGGAGCTGAATAAACCCTGTAATGACGTGGCCGCGCAGGGGTGAAATACACATAGCCGCCGTGATCGGGGTGTTGGGTCGAAAGAATATGGTTGTATAACGCACGTTCGTAATAGTCGGCATACTTGGCCGAAGGTTCAACGCGAAACAAATCTTCGGTGAGTTTGAGCATATTGTACGTGTTGCACGACTCGGGGCCTTCTACCTCGTTAACAAAGTCGCCACACGAAGCTTCGCTTGGAAAGAATTCCCTGCGACTGTTGCCACCAAAAGCCAATGTGCGCTTGCCCGTAACAGTTTCCCAGAAGAAACTACCTGCCTTGGCGTATTTTATATCTTTTGAAAGCTCGGCAATACGTTGGAAGCCTACCACTTTTGGCACCTGAGTATTGGCATGTTTGTTATCGAGGTTGTCGATATTATCGGCCATTGAATCGAGCAGCCACTTGTGCGAAAAGCGTTTTGCGGCAACAAGGTATTTTTCGTCGCCAGTCATCTGATAGGCATCGGCAAAGGTTTCGTTCATGCCCCCATACTCGTTGCCAAGCATATCTTCCATTTTGGCATCGGTCAAACCAGCCGTAATATTGATGGCCCAATCGCAATATTTGATGAATATATCTTTGGCCACCTGATCGCCGGTATAAAGCCAGGCATCGCGCAAACCGCAGTAGGCTTTGTGTACGTTGTACCAAGGCACCCAGTATTTCCAAATTACACCAACATCGCCTTCCTTAATTTTGGGCCAAAGAGCTACCCCATTTGGGATTCCCCCAATGTAGCCCACTCCCCAGTCGGGATATTTTTGGCCATTCGCGTCTTGGCAAACCTTGAGTTCGGAAATAAAGTAATCCATGCGCTTTTTGCATTCGGCGTTGCCCGTTGCCGCGTAGTGCATGGCCAATGCCGAAAGGTAATGACCGCCCACATGTCCGTCGAGCCCTTCCCAGTTCGAGAACCCTTTTGCTTTTTCGGGCAACCCGGCCTCTTTTCGGAATGGTGATATCAGCCTATCGGTATCGTATTTTAAAAGCACTTCAATATTTAAGTCTTGTGCATGTTTGAACGGCCCATCGAGCAACTTCACATCGCCCGAAGGAAATGCGTTTTTATACAATTTTTCCTGCGCATTTGCCGTTAAACCAATTAAAAAGCAGCAAATTGCTATAATATAAATAGAATAAATCTTCATCTCGTTTTATTTAAAATTTCATTAAGGAACTCGATGGAACTCGCCAGATAATGATTTGCTTGTGGCTCGTTTCATAACTTGGAATTGATATTTCGTTTTGTCTATGATTGTTTAAATACTATTTGTTGTGTTCTTCTCGTTTGTAATCGAAGAAATCAACATCGACATAACCCCCTGTTTCTTTGGTTGCATAGTTGAATAGGGCAAATTTTGAACCCATGAAAAACCTTCGATAATCGAATATCATTTTGTACTCCGAGCCAATAGGTGTCCAGTTTTTGTTGTCGAAACTATAAAAGAACGTTGCTAAATCCTTGCCGAGATTGAAATCACCATCAACACGCAGATAAACAATGTTTTTTGTCAATTCAACCCTGCCAATTTCTTCGGATTTGACACTTTTAATGACTTTGTTGTTATCTAAATCAACCGAGTTGGAAGCTAAGGTCACATACTTTTTGCTGCCCTCCATTATTACCGACAAAACGCCTGCATCGCCATTGAATGCGCTCAACCCGGCCACATCACCATCTTTCATTTTCGACACATCGATAGAAACAACGCCACTGCATTTAGGCCCTTCCATGCGTTGGGTTAGGCTATTTGGTGCTGCAAAAAGGTTTTCTACAACACGACTGGTTTTCAACCGCAAGAAGCCTTTACGCTCAGTAAGCGACCACGCACTGTTTACGGGGTTATGGTTCCATTGCCAGTTGATTTTTAGCTTTTCCGAAGAGAAATCGTCGCTTTCGACAATGCGCTTTCCGGTGTCGTGTGGTTTCAATGGCACTTCCCATGTTAATGGTACTTTGCCGTTTTCGTCGCCAAGCATAGGCCAACCATCAACCCAACGAACTGGCATTAAAAGCGGTACTCGACCAACGCCATTGCGGTCTTGAAAAATCAAACCATACCAGTTGCCATTTTCATCATCGGTTATGCAACCTTGTCCGCAATAAGGGAAGTCGGCGAATTTATCTTGCAGAATGATCTTCTTTTCGTATGGGCCAGTTATACTGTCGGCACGATAGCAAACTTGGCGACGAGGTTTTCCACCTGGCCATGAAATCATTAGCAAGTAGTATTTCCCGTTGTGCTTAACTACCTGACTGCCTTCCAAAAGCCCGGTCTCTTCTTTATCGCGTTCAAAAATTTTCATATCAACTCCATCGGGTTTTACATCCGAAAGGTCGCTTTTCAACTCACGAAGCGAACCTGTTCCCGAAAAAACATACACCCGACCATCATCATCGAAGAAGAGCGAAGCATCGTGGAAGTGTTGCATACGGGCATGTAACTTCCATTTATCGGTTGAAGGATCGTTGCTTGTGAAGATGTAAGAACGGAAAGGTTGGTCATTAGGCGAGAAAAGCACATAGTACTTGCCGTTGTAGAATCGGATTGACGAAGCCCACTGACCACGGCCATAAACAGTACCATCAATTAAATTGTATTTCGAATTGTCGTAAAGGCTGTCGAACACGTAGCTGGCAATTTCCCAATGAACCAAATCTTGCGACTTCATAACCGGTGCGCCAGGCATAAGGTGCATAGTGGTGCTGATAAGGTAATAATCATTGCCGTTACGGGTTATTGACATATCGGGCACATCGGCCCACATCATCGGATTGGTGCAAGTTGTGGTGGCTTTTTGAGCATAGCTACCTAAACAACCCAAAACAAAAAATACAAATACTAAACTTCTCATCTTCATATCTATTTTCAACTGAAACAAATTATCGTCTTCTCATTTCATTTTTGAGAATATCTTCCAAATTATACACCGGACGTTCGATTTCAAAAGGTATCGGCATTTTGCTGAATTGCTGGAAATATTGCAAACAAGCAGCTTTCCAAAACTGAGCATTCAACCCCTGGTCGCGAAGTTTTCGTTGAACTTGTGCAAACCGTTCTTCATCAACATACAGCTGAACTTTGTCCCATGTTTTCTGAAAGCCACGAACCTGCTGAACGCCTTCGTCGTAATGGTAGCAGATTTCATCCCAAAGAGGTCTCCCACTTTTCATTTTGTAATCCCAAGGCAGATGATGAAACCAGAGCAAATAAATCTCGGGGCATGTTTCCAGATTGCTTAAGTGCGAACGAAGTGGCTCCTGATACTGGCTGAGTGCATTGCTACCACTTGCGGTACGGTTGAATCCTATGCCCAACGAATCGGCCTTGTGGTAATAAAGCGATGTCCAGTCTTTTCTAACTCTGGCTGGACCATACCAAGGACCCGGCCCATAATGTTCGTTTGACGAAAAAATATGGTGTAATCCTAAAGGCATCATGTAATTTACAGCTGCCTCACGAGTTTCAAGCATCATTTGCTTAACCGGTGCCAAGAATTTCATCCTCCATCCGTTATCAAAAGAAGTTCCTCCTTTTTCGTTCTCTGG
>Ga0209373_10003845_pt1 | contig 13465 bp, 9 predicted proteins | sample Higcelweek5metaG_FD_187173 | JGI IMG/M metagenome (GOLD analysis project Ga0209373, IMG submission 187173) | Freshwater pond sediment microbial communities from the University of Edinburgh, under environmental carbon perturbations - High... | ecosystem: Environmental > Aquatic > Freshwater >...
ATAGGTTCATTCAGCTTTTTGTTTTCCACATGTCAACTACCTTTGAACCAAACCGTCTCATCACATTTATCGATCGGTTTGAAGAGGGGATTGAAGATGAGATTCCACGACATATTGAACGTTGGGGAGGCAAACGGGATGAAGAATCAACCGAAGGATGGCAAACACCAACATTTAACTCAATATCTGCATGGCGTAACAATGTTGAAGTTTTGCGTGAATTTTCGAGGCAACGTCCTCAGTATGCTGCTGCTCACATCGAAAGTTACTTTAAGTTGAATGGCAGTGCCAATGTTCGCATAAGTGTAAATGATCAAAAGTCTGGTTATGTAACTGTTTTTCATAAAAGAGTGCCGGTAAAAGGGTATGCAGCCAACCATTTCAAAGGTGTACCTATGACCATTTCTGCCATTGCGATGCCTGGTTTCAATTTCACTCACTGGGAAGTTGTTGCAGGCAATGAGACAATGCAGTATAGTGATAAAATGCTGAGTTTTACTCCATCGGTTGACATGGAGATCAAAGCCTATTTTAGTAATTCGGGCGTAATTCAAAATCCGATTGTTATTATCAATGAAATTAATTACCATTCATCTGACCTTTTCAATACCGGCGATTGGGTTGAGCTTTATAACCGACATGCCGATATGATCGACCTCTCTGGTTGGATGTTGAAAGACGACAACAATGGCAATGCTTTTTATTTTCCAAAAGGAACTTGTATAAAAGGAAACAGTTACTTTGTTTTAGCTGAAGATGTGAAGTTTTTTGATGGATTTTATGATGTGAGAAACTGGAGGACAGGTGACTTGGGGTTCAAATTTAACAACAGTGGCGATGTAATCGGGCTTTATAATAATTACGGTCAATTGGTAGATTCTGTTCGGTTTGATGATCAGTTTCCTTGGCCAATACAGACAGATGGAGTGGGGTACACAATGGAATTGATTGACGTTGCGATGAATAATGATAATGCTGAAAACTGGCTGGCATCGCTAGAAATTGGCGGCACACCCGGTTGGGCCAACGGAGAACTGGTTACTTCAGTTCCAACGAATAATGACGATCATTTGAATTTCATGATTTATCCTAATCCAATTACTAGCCATGCACAAATTTCGTTTGCATTGCTTCAAAAAAGTGCTGTGAAAATTGAACTTTTCGATTTAATGGGGAACAAAAAGATGTGCATATTGAATGAAATAGTTGATGAAGGAAAACATCAGACCTGTTTCTCAAAACAAAATTTAATGCCAGGTATTTACATTTGCATTATTTCAAGTGAAAGTGGTTTTCGGAGATCGATAAAGATTAGCGTTTTGTAAAAAAGAATAAACAATGGGACTTAAAATTTGAAAAAAATCCCATTGTTGTGCATAAATTTTTTAATTGAAAAATACTTCGTTTTCAGTAAATTGTCCGTCAGCAATAACAGTTTCGCGAAGGTTGGCTGAGGTTACAATTACAGGTTTTATGAATAGTGTTGGCACCTCTTTTCTTCCATTGTTGGTGAATTGGAAAGCTGCATAAATTTTATTTTCACGTAAAATACTACTGGCTAATTGAATGGCTTCATTCGCTAAATTTTTGGTCGATTTGTATATGGTCATTGCTTGTTTGTTCTTTGCAATAAGCCTGCACGATTCCAATGTTGCATCTTGTCCGGTAATTAGTACTTTGCCTGTGTAACTTCTCGATTCAAAAACCTTAATGGCCGATTGGGCTATTATGTCGTTGCTGGCCAAAACCACATCAACCTGTTCATCGCATTGGTCAAGTACACGTCCAAGGGTGTGTGCTGCATTTTTATCAGACCAATCTTCAACATAAGCACGATAAATCATATTGATATTACCGCTTGATACAAATTGCTGTAATTTTTCTTCCTGTCCTTTACGTATGGCATTGGCATTTGCATCGGAGGCATCGCCCCACAAGGCAATGTAGTTTCCCGTGGGAACGTGTTTGGTGGCATATTCTGCCATCATTTCACCAATTTTGCTGTATTCATAAGTTAAAAGGTAATCGAGATCTGCATTTCTGATCAACCGGTCGTACGCTATTACTTTCACTCCCTTATTATGCGCTTTCCGAACAATTCCTGCAGCTGTGTTTTGATTAACTGCAACAATTAGTAATACGCCAATTCCCTCGTTGAGAAGCTCTTCGGCTTGTGATAGTTGTTTGTTTTCGTTGGCTCCGGCATCTTTTATAATAAGCTCATAGCCCGATTTTTGTGCGTATTCCTGAAGAAATTTCACATCGGTCATCCAACGTCCTTCCATGTTATGTATAAGCAACCCAATTTTATCCCCTTTATGCGAACACCCCATCATTAAAATAACAACCATTGTTAGTATGAAGGCATTTACCAGTTTAGATTTTGTAGTCATAATTCCTCGGTTTTAATTCATTACCAAATAATTAAAAGGTCTTTCTTTGATTGGAGTTTTTTGTTTTTAAGCTCAATGGTGCCAGTCTTTTTGGGTGTGATTTTACATTTTGTGTAGCTGCCTGTTTCGGTGTCGAAATATCTGATGCCTTTTATTTTGTTGGTCACTTCAGGGCTGGTAAACACGATTGATTCAGCATTTTCGCCAGTGTTATAGAGGTATATAAAATGTTTATTGCCTGCCTTAACACCAAATGCCATTATCGATTCTATTCCTGTTTCAACGTTGAATGCATCAAGCTTCCCTTTTCCTGCATCGAGCATAGTGCGGTTCATTTCGTTTACACGATTGAAATAGCTCATCATACCTCGGTTTTCAAAAAATTCCCACCACCAGCTCATGGGCAAAACAGGGGTTGGGTTGAACAACCCTAACCATAGTGCCAGTTTGAAATCGTTATCCATTTCGGTGGCAAAATCGTTAAAGTTTTTACTCCAATCCCATTCATAACCACTTTCGCCAATTACGTAGGGCTTGTTGTGTTTTTTACTATAATCGTTAAGTGTTGCAGGAATCCCCACCGTATGTTTGTAAATGTGTTTCTGGTTTATGTCGATGTTTTTTAAATCGTTCATTCCTTCAACATCGCGGTGCGATATGCTGGTGGTTACAATGTGGTTGAAAGGATCAATGCTTTTCAGATAGCTGCTCATTTCGTCGTGCCATTGGGTAATTACTGCATCGGGAATGCGGTCTTCTGGTTTTCCATGGTACATGGCATTGTCAATTTCATTGAAAAATTCCCAGGCGCCAATTGCCGGACTATAACCATAACGTGCCACCATTAACCTTAATTTGTTTTTGTATTGCTGTTTCGCCTCGGGCAACGTGAAAAATTCCAGTGGATTTTTTGCGTAACCACCGTTGGTAATGTTGTAGTTGCTTGTTTCCCAGCCTAAACCCATATAGCCAACATGACTTTCGAGTGCCAGCATCATGTGGATAGTAAGCGAATCGCAAAGCTCAACAAGCCGATCCATGTGCTCCATCCCGCTTTCGTTGTATGGAGAAGTTGTGTTTTGGTAGCGGCTATTGTTGTTCACAGTTTTCCAGTCGATAGGCAAGTTCCAGTAAATCATCCAGGTGCGGAAGAAGTTGCCCCCGTTGTCTGCTAGTTTTTTGAGCATGTAATCGTAGTTAAACCGCTTATCTTCGTGAAGTGCTTCGAAGTATTTTGAATCGTCAGCATCGCGCGATTCCCAGCAAATATTTTCACCAATTCCGCGGAAAAGCTCACCGTTGTCGTAGCGAAGTGTCCATAAGTCGTTTACCGACAAAAAACCTTTTCCCTTAGATGCTTTAACATCGAACGTTTCTGTTTTGGTTGTTTGAACCAATTGTTGTTTTTCTTTCCATTCAAAATGGTAGGTGTAGGTGCCCTTTTCGCGCGGGGTGAAGCGAGCTTTCCAACGCGATTCTTGTCCGCTCATTCCACTTTCAAAATAGCAGGGCAAAACCAATTTTTGTCCCGATGGTGTTGAAAAAAACATATCGAGCGCTACCTCTTGGGGTGCATACGGATTACTCCAATTGCCTTTCACTTTTATTTCCCATTCGGCCTTTTTATATTGAAATGATGGCTCATTTACCAAAGCCGATGAAATGATTTGAGCATTTCCATTTAATGTGAAAAAAAATAAGAGGGCAATGCCTGTAAGTTGATATAAATACTTCATAATTAGAGTTGTTTTCAATTTTTTTATGTTTCAATTGTTTTGCTGGAAAAATATGTTTTATTGAAAAATCATAATGATGATATCATGTTCATTGCTATTAAGAAACCACAGAGAACGCCGAGCATTTTTTGTTTTTCATTGTTGCATTTGTGTGATTTTTCTATGTCTTTGTGTCTATGTTTCATTTTTTTTTCTCTCTTTCAATGTTGGAATTGATAGCTAATAACTATTCGTTAATGTTGTGAACGCTTGTGCATCGGCCATAAAAACAGCTTTTCCATTTACTACATTCACACAATTAATTTTCTCCATACCCCGTGTTGCATCGGTTACAAGCACGTCGAAGCTTTTCACCGAAGATGGTATTCCTTCAACGGTAATTTCGCGTTTTGCCCCATTGTTTACTAGGTGTATGGAGTAGTTGCCCTTTGCAATATCGCCAGCAGCTGCGCAGCTTATATTTGGGCGGTTGCTTTTTATTGGCATCCAAAAAGAACCGGCAGGGGTTGCTCCCAGTTGTTTTAGGTTCCAAAAGCGTTGGGTTGGGCGTAAAGGGCCGTTGTCGCCATAAAGACCTTTCCCCGTTAAAATGGAGTAGTCGGAGGTGAGCTGCCACTCCATTACCGTAATTGGTTGACAGGTATTACATATTCTGATATAGGTGTCAATCTCGTCGAGCTGAAACCAGTGCTGAAGAAAAACTTGTGCATAACGGTGTGCAGCCGAGTTTTCACCGCCTTCGGTTACCATAAGGGGCACATTCATGGCCTTTGCAGCGCGTGCCCATTCGCCTAAATCGTGGTCGTTACAGCCGTGGTAGGTATGCAAAGCTATGGCACCAATGTATTGGTGAATAGAGGCATCGTTAATTGTAGGCCAAACTATTTTGTTGGCAACAGCGGTTCCGTGGCCTGTATCGCCCAAAAGCATTTTTGTTGCTAAACCTTTCGATTTCAAATACGATCCAATGGCTTTATTAAACAGTGCATGTTCCTCGGGTGTTTGAAATACCTCAACACCACAATCGGGTTCGTTAAACGAGAACAGGCTGGCTTCAACACCATATTCGTTTTTCAGGTAGATTAGGTATTGGGCAATCGACTCGCAAATTTGTTCCATTTTATTTCGATCGAGCCTTACACCTTTCTTGGGGCGGTTGTTAAAATCGACGGCCCAATTTGGCGCTGCCCATACCGATACGATGATGGGGATGTTGTGTTGTTGTAGTTTGCGTGCAAGTTCCATTTGCTCGTAAACATGCTTTGGCAGCTTCCCCTCTTTTGCTTGTTGGGTTGGATTTACGCCTTCTTCAGGTTGCCAATTTTCCCACCACATGGAGATGCGCCCCCAAGTAACCCGTAAACTGTCGAGACAATAGTCGATCACCATTGGGTCTTTATCGGGAAACTGATTACGATAATTGCCACTTATGCCATCCCATTTGCGTCCTGGGTTTTTGGAGTCAAGGGTTAATGTTACAGGTTCAAGGTCAATTTTTCCTGAAGCTTCCAACTCAACTATCATTTTTTTCGAGATGCCTTTCTTCAAATTGCCTTCAATCATGGTAAGGTACAATTGGTAATTTGCCTTGGGCATCACCGGGTCATTGTCGGCAAAGGTCTTTTCGGGCCATGGGTCGTTCCTGTATTCTGGGTTCGAATCGAAATCTTGTCGTAAAAACAATTCAACAGGTTCATTTGAAGTTAGTACATAGTTGCGATTTTCCGATTTCCATTCAATTCTATTAGCTTTTATACGTGTAATATCTCCTTTGCTATTCTTATTGGCAGTATTCAATTCCAACTTGTACAACAATTTATTTTGGTTGAAAAAGGAAATTGAGCCGTTTGAGAATTCTTCACCAGGAACTTCCATGCAAAAGTAGGTTCCAGCTTGTTCATGCTTCTCTTTTGCCGAAATTGATACGTCGAGGCGGGCTTTCCCTTTTCCTGTTTCAGTCATTTTGCAGGAGTAGTCGATTGGGGTTCCCAATAGGAAATGCGACATGGTTTGAGTTTGTCCGTCAACTGTATAGGTTTGCTTGCCTTCCCAGTTGTATTTTTCGCTTTCGGAATAATTTTTCCAATTTGCATTTACCGAACGAAGCGATGTTTCAAACTTCATCTCTTCGCCCTCAACATGAATACTTTTAATGTTGCCCCAAGGTGCAAAAACCGGCTGAGCTCTTAATTGCTGAAAAACAATCAGAAGGCAAATGGTTATTATTATCTCCATGCTTTTAGTAAGCAGATAGATTTGGCAATTGGTAATTCTATCGATCATCATGTATCCCTATTTTCTAGTTATTTAATTGCAAATTTTTTGATGATGGTTTCTTCATTGCATACAATTCTCAGTAAATAATTTCCTGTGGTGTATTTTTCATTCATTGGAATTGTAAGTGACGAGGTTTTACCCTTGAATGTATTGATTGTTGCTCCTTTGGCATCAACAATGGAAATTTGATCGGCCATAAGGTTCATGTTATTGGTAATGTATAACGTGTCGGTTGTTTTCAACGTGTTGGGATAGAGTATCCAACTTTTTGCCGATACCTTTTGAATGCTTGTTGTTACTTCGGCAACTGGAGTGGCAGCTGTGTTTTCTAGTCCGTAGGCTTCAAATTCGAAAATGGAATATCCATAAGTAGTGTTTCTTTCGGTTCCATAAATTCGAATAAATTGTGCTCCGCCTTTAAGATTGTCAATAATGTCCGTCCGTTGACCTTTGGGCATGTTGCTTTTTGAAACTACCGATACCCAATTTTCACCATCGTTCGATTGTTCTATGCGATAGCTTTTTGCTGAGGCTACTTCCCAAGTAATTACAATTTTGGTTATGTCGTAACGTTTACCTAAATCGACTTGAAACCACTGGGGATCACTGTATCTGCTTGCCCAACGCGAGGATAGGTCACCATCGATTGCCAAGGCTGCTACATTGCCATAACCCGATTCTGTTGATGAAACCTGATACGGTTTGTTCAATGTTAAACTTGGGGTTTTTATTGAGATTACAACTTTGCTGTTTTTTGATTCGTTAAGATCGGTGGTTATGGTAAGTTCCAAGTTATGTGTGCCAATTGGCAGTTCAATGGTTGGCGAAACAGTCGTGGCCAATTCGTTTCCATTTAATTTCCATGAATAAGAAATAATGTTTCCTGTGTTTGTATAACTTTTGCTGCCATCGAGGGTTACAGGTTCTTTTCCATCACCATCGAAATCGTATAGTAGTTGCGATTGGCCTGCTGAGGCTTTGGGGCCGGGTTGTAAATCGTCGAGGGTGAGTACGCGGGAATCGTTATATACCTGGTTGATCCATTCAGCGGTGTTTTTCCCATTGTTTTGGCTGGGATCTTTGATCATGTAAGCCCAAGTAATAAAGTAGAGCCAGGGTTGCTTTTCTAATAAATCGGGATTAAAAAGTTTTCCATCTTCACCAAGGGCAAAAAGTTTTCCCTTATTGCCAAACAATTTTTGGTATTGGCTCCACGATCCACTCGATTGGGTATAATCGGGATAATCCCAAGCAATAATATCAACCACATCGTCGCCAGGATACCAGTTTTCTTTGGTGGTACCGTAGCTGTTCCAAACCCAAATTAGGTTGTTAATTCCGTGATGGTTCACCATTCGGTTGTACATCATCCGGTAAAGTTTAGTGCAAGCGTCACCCGTTTTTGCCCCCCACCAAAACCATTTTCCTTCAGCCTCGTGAACAGGTCGCCAAAGCAAGGCAATGCCTTCGTTTTGAAGTCGCAACAAGCGTTCCGATATAATGTCGATATCTCTAATTAGAAGTTTGTAATCTTCTGAAGTGGTATCTTTCATGGCTGCTCCAATATCGAAAGCAGTGTTTTTGGTGTAAAATGCTTGCCACTTATCGCCGGTTACCAAGCGTGGTGCATCCCAGTGCCAATGCATTTCCAATAACCCACCTTTGTTTTTTACCCAGTCGATGGCTTTGTCGGTTGTGGCATCGGGGTTAGAACCCATTGATACACGCAAAGGGGATGAATTCATAAAGTCGAGCGACATAATTGCAGGAAGCTTGCCACCGCTTTCGTTGTAAATTCTGGTATTCCATGTTTCGTTTACATCTTCGAAGGCTTGGCCAGAAATTATTTTTTTCCCATAAATGGAATCGAGAAACGTTTTTAATTTTTTGGCTTGTGGTGTTGCATTTGGATTTACAAGTGGTTGAGCATTTGCTGTGCCAACAGAAAATAAGATTAAAAGTGTAAGTAGGTTCTTAAGAATAATTTGTCTCATACTTATTTTGTTTGAATTATATGACTATGAATTTTGAGGTTTGGCAATGCCCGTTATTTGAGCAATGAATCAAATAGACCCCCTTTGAAAATGAGTTGCCAATTGGGATTCGAAGAAGATTTTCGGTTGCTGTAATTTGTTTTACCAGAACTCCGGTTAAAGTAAATATCGATACAATGGTGCTTTGTTTGGGTGATGCCAATTCAACTTGAAGTTGGTTGTTCAGTTGAATACTGGTTGGATAAATTTTAAATAGAGAAGTAGTAATTGTTTTGATTTTTGTTTTTATCTCTTCCACCGGTTCTGCATTACTATTTTCCTTCCCGTACACTTCAAACTCAAAAATGGAATAGCCCCAGGTAGTCGTTCTTTTCGTTCCATGCATTCGAATAAATTGAGCACCACCTGCCAGGTTATTAAGGCTGTCGATTCGTGCACCAGTTTTCATGTTATTCCTCGATGCAACAGTTATCCAGTTAATTCCATCGTTCGATTGCTGAAGGGTGTAATCTTTTGCACTTGCATTTTGCCAGTGAATTACCACGCTTTCAATGTCGTAAGGTTTTCCCAAATCAATCTGGTACCATTGTGGATCAGAATAGCTGCTCGACCAACGGCTGCTCATGTCACCATCAACGGCATTGGCTGGCACATTGCCCAAACCTGCTTCGGTTGATGAAACGTTGACAGCTTTATTTAGAGAAACACTCGCTTTGCGGACTGTTTTTATTACCCATGCCGATTTCTGAATTCCAGAGGCAGTGGTGATCGATAATTTGATTTTATGGGTTCCGTAAGGTAATTCGGTATCGAATTTTATGCCTTTCCCCAATTCGATATCGTCTTTAAACCAAGTGTAAGCAACAATTGAATCTCCATCGGCTTCGCTCAACGACGCGTCGAGGGTAAGCTGTTCTTTTCCATTACCTTCTAAGTCATAAATTGTTTCAGAAAAGCCTGCTTTGGCTTTTGGCCCTGCATTTAGATCTTCGAGCGTAACAACACGCGGATCGTTATAAACCTGCATCAACCAATCTTTAGCGTTTTTACCATCTTTTTGCGAAGGGTCTTTTACCATGTATGCCCAAGTTAGAAAGTAAAGCCATGGTTGGCTGGTCAATATGTCGGGATTGGTTAACGTACCATCTTCGCCAATGCCAAACAGTTTTCCTTTATTGCCAAACAGTTTTTGGTATTGATACCACGAACCAGTGGCCGAATAATCGGGGTAATCCCAAACAATCATGTCAACCACATCGTCGCCCGGATACCAGTTTTCTTTGTTTGTACCATAGCTTGTCCAAGCCCATATAAGGTTGTTCAGTCCATGAAGGTTGGTAAACCTATCGTACATTAAACGGTACAGGGTTTTACATGCCGCACCTCCCGACATTCCCCACCAGAACCATTTTCCTTCGGCCTCGTGCAAAGGGCGCCAAATAATGGCAATGCCCGCATCTTGCATCTTCTTAATCTCAGCAGCCGCTAAATCAATGTCGCGCAGAATATTTTTGTACGAAGAACTTGTTGTGTCGGCCAATGCATTGGCTAAATTGAAATTTTTGGTGTAGTAATCGCCATTGGCGTCGGGTGAAATCCAGTGCCAATTAAATTGGGCTATACCACCACGTTCCTTCACCCATTTTATGGCTTTTGCTGCATCGTTATTACCTCCTTGTGTCGGGCAAATTCCGTTAAAATCGTAGCCCATTATGGCAGGTTCTTTACCTCCTGTGGTTGTTTTAATGTAGCTCAAATAGCTATCATCCATTTGTCCCGAAAGAATTTTCTTACCATAAATCGAATCGAGATAGGTTTTAAGTATTAACGCCTCGTTTGTTGAATTGGGATTCACCAATTGTGCTTGCGTGTTTTTTCCGAAAACGAGATGCAATAGGAAGAAAATTAGAAACAAAGGGTTTTTAATTGAAAAATGCTTCATCGGTTTTAATTTAATTAATTCGTTAATTTTCTTTTTTGAATCGATGTTGAAGTTTTGAGGAAAATGGTTGTTTCCAAAGTTATAAGTCGAAAATTCGTTGGTTGAAGAGACGTTCTTCAACTTTAGGGTGTAAATCGGTCATTCGGCGTACTCTAGCTTTTCATTCGTAAATAATTTGTTTTTAATTGCCGAATGGTGCCGATAGCCATCGGTATCACATGTCAGATTTTGGTTGTTGCCGATTTTCAATTCATTGGTGTTTAGCTTACGCTGATCTCCGATTCCCGATACATCGGGACAAGTCGTGATTCTCCGCGAACATGTTCGTTTCATTTTTATGTAATTCGTTTTAAAGGACAAATGGAATACACCTGATTCGGAAATTGTATTCATTTCTGATTGATGTTTGTCAAATCAGGTCAATTTCATACGAATCACTTTTTTTATTTATGCTTATAGCCTATTTTTGAAACTAAACTTTGTATCATGGAAATTCACGACATACCTGTTTCTATAGATGTTATCCGAAAGCGTTTTCCTTTTTTTGAAAAAGGATTGATCGAAGAGATTTCAACGAATGGCGAATGGGTGACTGTTGAAACTGGCGATGAGCTAATGAGCGAAGGAAAATACATCCGTAGTTTCCCAATCGTTTTGGAAGGATTGATTCGTGTTTGCCGTAATGATGATGAGGGGCGGGAAATGTTACTTTACTACCTCAGTCCTGGTCAGGTTTGTGCCATGTCGCTTACTTGTTGCATGGGGCGTATGCAAAGTAATGTGGCCGCTTATGCCGATGAAGATACCGAGATTATTCGTATTCCTGTTGAATGTTTGGATAAGTGGATGATCGAATATTCAACTTGGAAGGAGTTTGTGATGTATGCCTATCGTTCTCGTTTTGACGAACTGCTCACTACCATCGACAGTATTGCCTTCAAACGAATGGACGAAAGGTTGATCAAATTCTTTGCTGATCGGAACAAAGCGACAGGAGAAACGGTTTATAACGGTACCCATCAGGAAATTGCAAACAGTTTAACCACTTCGCGCGAAGTGATTTCACGGCTGTTGAAACAGCTCGAAAAATCGGGCGATATCATCATCAGCCGAAACAAAATAGATTTCTCGATGCTTCTGTAATCGAATATTTCCTTTAAAAATCACAATAACCCATTTAAAACCTCATGAACCTAACTATTCCATATAACCTCGAATTTGTAAATGTTGTTGCTTCTTTTCTTGAAGAGATTGGTGTTTGTTATGGAGCCGACTCGGCCGAAAAGCAACGGATGCGCTTGATTGGCGAAGAGGCTTTCTCGTTTATCATGATGGGAATTCCCGATCAGGATTTTTCCGAAATGTTCCATTTGCGTTGTTCTGAGCTCGAGGACGGTTTGTCGTTGTTATTTTCGAACCATGGAAGACCCATGAATGTGCGCGAAGTCAAAGATTTTTCGTTCGACGATATGGAAGGCACTGCCGATGGGCTATCGCTAAGGCTTTTGCGCGGGCTTTGCAATGAACTTTCGTTCCGGAATATGGGGCGCGATGGATGGGAGCTGGTGATCGAATACAAGCTTAAAAACTTTAAGCCGCTTTTGGGCGGTACTGAAGCTTCGGGCGAAGAAAACAAACCCGGAATTTCGTATGATTTTACAATCAGGGAAACAACAAAAAACGATATTCCCGGTATCATCGATTTGGTTTATAACACCTATCGGTACTCTTACGCCAAACCATTTGCTTATGATCAGGCCCTTTTTCAAGAAGAAATAAATTCAGGAAGACTTCTTTCGTTGGTGGTTGCCACTGCCGAAGGGAAAATTATTGGGCATCAGGCTGTAATGCTTGAAAGTCAATACCTGGGTGAAATAGGAATGGCCATGGTCGACCCACAATACCGAAGGAGCAGGGCATTCATTCTGTTGAAAAAAGCCACATTTGAAGAGATAAAGCAGAGGTTTCCAAACTTGATTATTTTTGTTAGAACGGTTACTTCACACAAAGCAAGTCAGGCATTTATGTCGGGCTTTACAATTAGCATGTTGGAATTGTCGATCGCAAACTATTTATCCTATGTGGGGATGAACACCAAGGGGAATAACCGAGAAAGCGCAGTGTATGGATTTATGACCTTTGCCGAGCAGAAATTTTCTTCCCAAATTTATGTTCCAACCGAGCACTTCGAGATGATTGGATCTTTGTTGCACGATTCCTGTTTCCCTGTTACATTGGAACGAAATACAGGTGACTTTGACGGAGAACTGTCGGCATTTGAAACGGTCAGAGACAACAGTCATCACCATGCATTTTTTAATTTCAAAAAGCTGGGAGCTGATTTTGCCTCTCAACTGCGAAAACAAACCCGGCTTTTTCAGCAAGAAGATATGGTTACACTTTATGTTTCTATTCCTACCAATGTAAATCAACCCAAAGTTGTCGATCGGGTGCTTATGGAGAATGGCTGTTTTTTCAGCGGATTGCAACCGAATCCCGACGGAAACTGGGAGCTCTACTATACCAACTTACTTACCCAAAAATTTAGTTTCGATGATTTGCAGTTGTTCAGCCCCAAAGCGGTTGAATTGTGCAACTACATGAAAGCACTTTACAATCAACTTATCGACCGTTGATCGAAACCCTCCTTCAGTCTTTTTGCTGTGTGACATTAGTTACCAAATCAGTTATTCTGTCTTCTTTTCTTTGCATCGTAAACAAAACATACGATGCTACAATTCATTCTAAAATATAAAAGTTACCTCATTGGTATAGCACTGGGCGCATTGGCCGGGTTTCTGTACTGGAGGTTTGTTGGATGTTCATCGGGCACATGCCCCATTACATCGAAATGGATTAATTCAACCCTTTATGGTGCATTGATGGGTGCTTTGCTTGGGGGTTCAACCAAAAAGGAAAGTAGAAAAGAGGAAAATAGTATAATTGAAGATTAAGATTTGATGAAACGTTTTTTTGGTTTAGTGGTTTTTTTGATGTGGATGTTTGGTTTTTTAGGCTGTTCTGCTAATTCGAAAGAAAAAGCGGCAGCCGAAACCAACATCAACACAAATGGTGAAATTAAGAATGCAGAGAATATGAGTTCATTTAATGAAATAATTAATG
>Ga0209373_10003847_pt1 | contig 13462 bp, 9 predicted proteins | sample Higcelweek5metaG_FD_187173 | JGI IMG/M metagenome (GOLD analysis project Ga0209373, IMG submission 187173) | Freshwater pond sediment microbial communities from the University of Edinburgh, under environmental carbon perturbations - High... | ecosystem: Environmental > Aquatic > Freshwater >...
TGTCGGTCGTGGCGGTCATCTACGGCGGCCTCGCCGCCCTCGGCCAGACCGACCTCAAGAAGCTCGTCGCCTACTCGTCCGTCGCCCACATGGGCTTCGCGACCTTCGGCATCTTCTCGTTCACACAGGCCGGTCTCGAAGGCGCCACCCTCGTGATGATCAACCACGGTGTCACCACCGGCGCGTTGTTCATCTGCGTCGGCATCCTCTACGAGCGTCTCCACACCCGCGATATCAACATCCTCGCCGGCGTGGGCAAATTCATGCCGGTCTTCTCGACGTTCCTCGGACTGGCCTGCTTCTCCTCGATGGCCTTCCCCGGCACCAACAGCTTCGTCGGCGAGTTCCTCGTCATGGTCGCCGGCTTCTCCGTCTCGAAGACGCTCATGCTCTGCGCCGTCCCCGGCATCGTCGCCGCCGCGGCCTACAACCTCCGCATGCTCCAGAAGGTCTGCTACGGCACGCCGAACAACCGCGACTACTCCGCCATCGCCGACCTCAACGTCCGCGAGATCCTCACGCTGGCCCCGCTCGCCGTCTTCATCGTCTGGATCGGTTTCCACCCCCAGCCCTTCCTCGACGTCATGCACACCAGCCTCCAGCACGTGCTGACGCTGCTCGGCCGCTGAACGACCACGCGGTGCGCCTCTAGCTTCTCGCCTTTCTCCTCCCGCCTCTTTCCGCAATGTCCTCGTCCCTCACCGCCTTTCTGCCCGAGCTGGTGCTCCTCGCCGGAGCCCTCGCCCTCTTCGGCCTCACGCTCGGCAGTTCCGTCCGACAGGCGAAGATCGCCTCGCTCGTCACCGCGGCCGCCTTCATCGCCGCCGTGCTCCTCAGCTTCGGCACGCAGGCCACCCTCTTCGCCGGCGCCTACCGCGTCGATGCCTTCTCCCAGCTCTTCAAGCTCATCCTCGGCATCGGCTACCTGATCGTCCTGCTCCTCGGCCGCAACTTGGGCGACATCCGCGAGGACATCCGCGCCGAGTACTTCCTCTTCCTCAGCCTCGGCATCTGCGGCCTCACCTTCCTCTTCAGCTCGATCGAGATCATCACGGTCGTCATCTCGCTCGAACTCTCCTCCTACCCGCTCTACCTGATGGTCGCCATGCGTCGCGAACGCGAAGGCCAGCGCGTCCAGATGGAGTCGGCGATCAAGTACATGATGTTCGGCATCTCCGCCAACGGTATCATGTTCTTCGGCATGAGCTACCTCTTCGGGCTCACCGGAACCACCTCGCTGCCCCTGATGCTCGAACGCCTCCAGCCCTACTTCGCCGCCGGCCACGTCAACGCCCTCGCCATCGTCGGGCTCGCCCTCTCCCTCTCCGGCTTCCTCTACAAGTTCGCCATCTTCCCCTTCCACTTCTGGACGCCCGACGTCTATCAGGGCGCCTCCAACGAGACCGCCGCCCTCGTCGCCTCGCTCCCGAAACTCGGCGCCATCGCCGTCCTCACCCGCTTCGTCGGCCTGGCCTCGCCCACCGACTCCACGATCCCGACACTCCTCGCCGTCCTCGCCACCGCGTCGATGTTCTACGGCAACCTCGTCGCCCTCGTGCAGACGGATGTGAAGCGCCTCCTCGGCTTCTCCGGCATCGCCCACGCCGGCTACGCGATGGTCGGCCTCGTCGCCCTCGGCTCCGCCGGTTTCGCCGCCTCCATCTTCTACATCGCCGGCTACGTGCTGATGGTCCTCGCCTGCTTCTTCGTCATCAGCCGCGTCTCGCCCGACGGCACCAACGTCTCGCTCTCCGACCTCGCCGGCCTGCACAAGCGCTCGCCGCTGCTCGCCCTCACGATCGGCCTGGGCGTCTTCGCCCTCGGCGGCATCCCGCCCTTCGTCGGTTTCATGGGAAAGTTCGGCCTGCTCAACGCGGCCTTGGACAAAGGCTGGCTCTGGCTCGTCATCGTCACCGTCATAAACTCCGCCATCGCGATCTACTACTACCTGAAGATCGTGAAAGAGGCCTACTTCAGCGACGCCGCCGGCCGCCCCGCCATCGTCACCGACTTCACCACGAAGGCCGCCTGCATCGCGCTTCTGCTCTGCATCACCGCCCTCGGCGTCGCCCCCGGAAAGCTGATGCAGCTCATCGCCAGCAGCCTCGACACCGTCCAGGTCGCGCTGAACTGAGCCCGCCGCCTCGGCACCCCCGCCTTTCCGCAAACCCCGGCCCGCCCCGCGCGCGCCGGGATTTCGCTTTGAGAACGGCCGGCGTTTGTGCCGCCGCTCCGAGCGCCCTACTTCCCGACGATCCGGAACGTCACCTGCACGCGGATTCGCACCTCGATCGAGCCGGGCGAAACCGCGCCGCCTTCGTCGTCACTACCCGGCGCCTCGACCACCGCGTTCCGCGCAAAGTTCCCCATCCGCGAATCGTAGGTCGTCATCGGCATCTCCTCGATCGCCAGCGGCTCGGCGATCTCCACTCCGAGCGCTTTCGCCATCGTTGCAGCCTTCTCCTTCGCGGCCTTCAGCGCATCCGCGCGCGTCGCGTTCTGCGCTTCGATCCGCCGAGAATAGTCCCACGCCACCGAATCGACCGATACGCCGCGCAGCCGCGACAAGCCGAGCCACAGCGTGCGATACTGCTCCAGCTTCTTCGTCGTGAACGACACGACCGTCGATGCATCGTAGCCTTCCTTCACCCAGCTCTTGCTGCGGTACTCGCGATGTTCGGAGAACTGCATCTGCGAGGTCTGGATATCCTTCGCCGGGATACCCTCTTGGCGGAGAAACTCGAGCGCCGCCTCCACATCCTTGGCGTGGGCCTCGGCGACAGCGGCCACCTCGGCGGCCTCGCCGCCCACCATGATCCGCCAACGCAGCAGGTCCGGTTGAACCTCGGTCACGGCCGTGCCATAGACCTTGACGTGCGGGAGCTCGTCGTTCGCTGCAGCGACCGAACAGACGAGGGATGCCGCCATGATGAGAAGAATCGGGGTTTTCATGTTTCGCTTGGGGTATGCGCTAATCCTTACGACAGCGCATTCCCGCGCAAGGCCTGAAGCGCCAGACGATCTGAGCCCGCTGCTTCGCGCACAGCCTGTTCCACCCACAACCCGCCCACCTCGCGCGCACCGGGCTCATTGGTGCGCCGAACTCCAGCTCGCCGCCTCCAACCTCCGTTGTGGCACGGCTCTCCAGCGCCGTGCGCCGCGTTCCTCTGCGCACCGACGCATCCCCCGCGCACATCCGATGCTCCTTCAGGTCCGCCACCGCAGCATCCGCTGCATCTCCATGCATTCTTTTCATCCCGATCAAGCCGACCGCTCTCAGTCCGATGAGTCCGGCTCACTAATCCGTGCAATGCCCTTCCGCCGCCGACTCCGTCTCCTCGTACTCACACCCATCATCATTCTCGCCCTCTGGGCCGCCTTCTCCCGCTACAGCATCGGCCGGCTCACGACTGGCGGGCTTGTCGCCGACAAGGACCTCATCGCCGACATCCTGCCGCCGCCCAACTACCTGATCGAGTCGTACCTCCTCAGCCTCCAACTCGCCGACGAAGCCAACCGCACCCAAGTCGCCACGCTCGAAACCGCCGGCAGTCAGCTCCGCAAAGCCTACGACCAACGCGCCGACTACTGGAACCGTAACCTCTCCACCGGAGCCATCCGCGACGCCTTCACCACCGCCGAGCAGGCCGCCCGCGAATTCCTCGATCTCCGCGACACCCAGTTGCTGCCTCTCGTCCGGGCCGGCAACTACACCGAAGCGCACGCGCTCGCCGTCGGCCCGCTCACCGCGAAATACCGCGTGCACCGTTCCGCCATCGACCGCCTAGTCGAGCTCACCACCAAGCAGGCCGCCGTCGACCAGGCCGCCACCGACTCGCTGATCGGCCTCAACGCCCGCCTCGCCATCCTCATCCCGCTGCTCGCCGCCATCATCCTCGCCGCCTACGGCACTCGCGTCACCCGCGACATCACCCGCGGGCTCGACACTGTCGCCACCAATCTCGCCGCCGGCTCCGAACGCGTCGCCGCCGCCTCCGTACAGATCTCCGCCAGCAGCCAGCAACTCGCCCAGAACGCCACCGAGCAGGCCGCCGCGCTCGAGGAAACCAGCGCCACGCTCACCGAGATGTCCTCGATGACCCGGCAAAACGTCGAGCACGCCGGCAACGCCAACACCCTCGCCAGCCAGACCCGTTCCGCCGCCGAGCAAGGCGTCCAGCACATGGCTCGCATGGCCCAGGCCATGGATCAGGTGAAACAGTCCAGCGCCGAGATCGCCAAGATCATCAAGACCATCGACGAGATCGCCTTTCAGACCAACCTCCTCGCCCTCAACGCCGCCGTCGAAGCCGCCCGCGCCGGCGAGGCCGGGGCCGGTTTCGCCGTCGTCGCCGACGAGGTCCGCTCCCTCGCCCAACGCTCCGCCCACGCCGCCCGCGAGACCGCCGAGAAGATCGAGGCCTCCGTCCAGCGCAGCGAACTCGGCGCCAGCATCTCCGCCGAGATGGGCGCCAGCCTCACCGAGATGGCGACCAAGGCGCGCCAGCTCGACGAACTCGTCGCCAGCATCACCGGTGCCTCCGGCGAACAGGCCCAGGGCATCCACCAAGTCACCACCGCCGTCTCCCAGATGGACACGACCACGCAAAACAGCGCCAGCCAGTCCGAGGAGAACGCCGCCGCCGCCCAGGATCTCTGCCAGCAAGGCGATGCGCTGCGCACCGCCGTCTGCGAACTGCAAACCCTCCTTCAGGGCCGGTCCGCCGCAGCGGCCCCCGGCAACCGTCACGCCGCCTCCGTTACGCCGGCCCGGCCCCGGGCGCCCGCGCCAGTCCCGGCCGACGCCGCCTGATCCGCCCCATCCATTCCCCATCAACCCGGCGCATCCCCCGCCGGGTTTTCTTTTGCCCAGCCCCCGGCGCCACCGATCTCCTCCTCGGCCCGAGGCCACATGATCAATGCCGGAGACCCCGCAGCCTGCGCGGCGTCCCGCGCACCCGGGAGTTCCCTGGCCGTGGCCCAGGCCTTCGTGTCTGCGGTATCCGGTCTTTCCAGCACGGAGGCCGTCGCCACACCTCCCGCGTCCGCCCTCGCCGTGGCGCAGGCGTCCCTGCCTGCGCCCCCCACCTCAGCAGCACCGCAGACCGCCGGCATTCTGCCGTTCGGCAGGCCGCCGCCACACCATGCTCCGCCGCTCCCGGCCGGAGCCGGGCAAAGCGTGGAGCCTCCGCTGGAACAGGACCGAAGCCTCCGCTTGCCGGAACGCCAGCGGCGTGCATTTTCCAGCACACACCACCCCCGTCATGACACCGGCCACCGCCTTCCGTAACTGGGTTCTGGACCCCGCCCGCACCCCGGAGCAGCTCTACCCCGTCGAACTCATCCTCGCCACCGCCCTCCACCGCGCCGTGTACGACGGCCGCTGCCGCCCCAAGGAGGACATCGACGTCTACGAGGCCGCCCTCCACCGCCGCGCCCGCCGCCCACGCTTCCGCCCGCGCATCGAGCCCGAGATGCTCGAATTCGCCGAGCGCTGGTGGGACGAACTCACCAGACTCGGCCAATCCTACCCCGTCGACCGCCCCGTGCGCGATCTCGCCGCACTGCGGTTCCTCCCGCAACTCACCTACATCAACCTCACCGTCGTCGGCGCCGACCTCGCGCCGCTCGCCGCGCTCCCGCACCTCGCCACCCTCTCGCTCGATCTCGCCGGTATCCGCGACCTCGCGCCGCTGGGCGCCCTGTGCCCGCTCCAGTCGCTCAGCCTCAACATCGAGGAACCCTGGCCTACCGGACTCGCCGCTCTGGCCGAGCTCCCACAGCTCGAATACATCCGGTTCTGCGGCAACCTCCTGCTCTGGGGCGAGGTACCCACGCTGCGCGCCCTCCGCACCCTCGACCTGCAACCCGGCTTCTACGCCAACACCCCGCTGCCCTCGCTCGCCACCCTCGCCGCCCAACCCGCCGTGCACACCCTCACCGTGGGCGCAGTCGCGCAGCTCAGCGGCGCCGAGCGTTTCCCCATTGTGGAGACGCTCGGCCTGACCGGCCCCTTCACCGATCTCGCGCCGCTCATACGGCTCTCGCGGCTGGCCAAGCTCCAGCTCGGCGGCGAATCCTTCGAGGACCTCACGCCCCTCCTCGCCCCACCCCGGCTCCGCAGTCTCGAGCTCAACCGCCAGCACGGCATCCTCCTCAAGCCGCTCTACAAGGCGACCAACCTGCGCGAAGTCACCGCGCCCCACTGCGACGTCCTCGAACCCGAGCTCGGCCCGCTCAACGCGCACCTCGGCAAAGTCGCACCCGCACTCTACGCGCTCCCCTCCCCGCGCCCGCTCGCCCCGCTGCGCTTCATCGCCGGCGATTTCCAGCACGCCGACTACGCCGCGCTGCCGCCGCTCCCGCCCTCGCCCGGCGACACGGCCCGAGCCGCCGCCTACCGCGACGACCCCGCGCCCATCCAGCACGAGAGCCGCTGGATGGAGCAGGAACTGCAAACCCGCCTCGACGCCGCCCTGGCCCCGGGCTGGGGCCACGTCGACGCCAAGGACGGTTTCGCCTGCATCGTGATCCGTCGCCTCTGCGACATCGAACTCCTGCCCGACATCGTCCAGACCACGCGCGAAGCCTTCGCCCTCGCGCGCTTCCCGTGGAACTGCCATTTCGACTACGATCCCGCGAACAACTTTCCCGATCCCGAACCGCCCCTCACCGAGGAGGAGAGCGCCGCCGATCTGCGCGCCGAGCTGGAGGAGAGCCAGGAGCGCTGGAAAGCCCGCTGCGAGGAGCTCAAACGCGAACACCTCCACCGGCTCGGCTGCGAGGTGCCGGACGAAGCGGACGACGGACCCGTCGCGCTCCCGGGCAGCGAACCCGATACGCCCCCGATCCCGTTCGACGAGCTCCTCGACGAGGACGAGGATCTCGATGAACGCGACGAACAGAGCTACGTGCTCATCCTCAACGAACCGATTCTCTGGATTCACGCCAGTGCAGCCGACGCCGCCAGCCACCACCTCGGCCGCCCCGCCGAGGACTGGCACACGCTCCCCGAGCCGCCGGATCAGCGTCCCCGCCGCCGGTAATCCATAGCACCTTCGCAGAACGTTGCTGCGCATCTTGCGGACGGTCGCCACGGCCCAGCCGGCGTTCCGCAAACGGGACGGCTGCGTCTCGCCTCGGCGAACAACGGCGGGGCGCCGCAGAGCCGTGGCATTCCGCATCTCGGCCTGCCGCCAACGGGTTACGCCATCACAGGGCACCTGGCACGGACATTGCGTAAGGAGTGCTACAACACATAACGACCATGAAGCACCTGCTCGCCTCCTCCACTCTCCTCGTCACCGCCGCCGCGATCGCCATCGCCGCAGTCGTCCTCGCCCTCAACCTCAGCATCGTCACCCCCGACACGCTCGGGCTGGGGATCGGGCTCCTCACCTGCGCCGGCCTGTGCGCCATGTCCGGCGCCGACTCCCGCGCCAACCACTGCTGCTGACCGCACCCAGGCTCCGAGGGAACGAATTCCGCCCCTGTCACAGTTTCTCCGATTCACGCCCGTCGTCACGGCCGGGCGCGCCTCGGCGGCCGATGGCACAGTCTCCCGTACTTTCCCCGCAGCCCGTGCCGGGCGACGCTGCACCGGCACCTTCCGAATGCTACCACGCCGCTCCAAAAACGGAAATCGCCTCCACGGCCCGGTTACGGCCGCGAGGCGATCTCGCCGCTACTCGTTCTACTGCACCTACTCGCCGGCGGTGAGGTATTTCACGATGTGGCGGTCGAGCTCGGCCACGGAACCGGCGCAGGTGGCGGAGGCGACGCGATCGATCATCTCGGCACACCACGCCTCCTCCTCGACCTGCTCGCTGATGAACCAGTGCATGAGCACCTGCGCGGGATAGTCCTTCGCGGCGAGGGCGGCCTCGAACACGGCGTTGATGCCCTTCGTGTTGGCCCGCTCCATCGACTGGGCATGCGCGGCGATCTCGGCGAGCGAGTCGAACGTCTGCCTGGGCTGGGGCACGGCGGCGAGCACCGGCGTGACTCCGCGATCGATCAGGTGTTCCATCATCTTCTCGGCATGCGCGCGCTCCTCGCCCGCCTGCCTCTCGAAGAACGCAGCGAAGCCCTTGAGGTTGCCCACCTCGCACCAGAGCGCGAGGGCGGCGTAGGCATGGGCGGCGGCCAGCTCGTAGTTGAACTGACGTTGGAGTTCGGCGGCGACCGGGGCGGGGATCGTGGATGTTGGCATGAGTCGTATGGGTTGAAGGGTGAATACCGGCGGGGCTCCAATCGTATCTGTCACCCGGATCTTCGCAACCGGCACGCCGACGCGCGCCTCCAGGGGCGGCGCACCCGCGCCGGTGGGCCGCCGCTCTGCGAAAAGACCGCGAACCTGTCGCCACCGCCCGCGCAGCCCTCCAGAAACCCCTTGGCGCGGACTCTCACACGCTCCTACACTCCCGTTTTCCCGATGAGCGCCACCGCGCCCGACACCACCATCGAAGTCAGTCAGCTCGTCAAAGCCTACGCCGGCCTCACCGCCGTCAACGGCATCTCGTTCACCGTGCGCCGCGGCGAGGTGATCGGCTTCCTCGGCCCCAACGGCGCGGGCAAGAGCACGACGATGCGCATCCTCACCGGGTTTCTCCCGGCCACCTCCGGCTACGTGAGCGTGTGCGGCATCCCCGTCGCCAGCCGCCCCGAGGAGGTCAAGCGCCACATCGGCTACATGCCGGAGAACAACCCGTTGCCCGAGGATGTACGCGTCTCCGAGTACCTCGCCTTCCGCGGCCGGCTCAAGGAGCTCTCCGGCAAACGCCTCCGCACCCGCATCGACACCGTCGTCGAGCTCTGCGATCTCAAACGCGTCCGCCACCGCATCATCGGCAAACTCTCCAAGGGCACCCGCCAGCGCGTCGGCATCGCCGAGGCCATCCTCGCCGAACCCGATCTGCTCATCATGGACGAGCCGACCATCGGCCTCGACCCGCACCAGATCATCATGATCCGCGACCTCATCGTCGGCCTGCGCGGCCGCATGAGCGTGATCATCTCCAGCCATATCCTCCCCGAGATCGAGGCGACCTGCGACCGCGTCATCATCATCAACCAGGGTCGCGTCGTCGCCTCCGGCACGCCCGACGCTCTCCGCGCCGAGTTCCTCGGCCGCACCAACTACCGCATCGAGGTCGCCGGCGAGACCGCCGTCCTCCGCAGCGCCATCGAGCCGATCCGCCCCGACCTCACCCTCAACACCATCGACGGCCCCGACACCGCCGGGTTCACCGCCTACGAGGTCTCCTGCCCCGATACCGACGATCTCGGCGAACCGCTGGTCCGCGCGCTCGCCGCCGCTCCCGGCCTGCGCCTGCGCTCCTGCTCCCGCACCGAGGCCACCCTCGAGCACGTCTTCCTCGCCGCCACCCGCCGTTCGTGGGATGCCACGCTCGACGACAAGAAACCCGGCACGAAAACCTGAACCGGTCCGGCGCCGCCGCGGTCCGATCCTTGCCTCCACCGCGGGAGCCCGCCGTCCTCCACGTTTCCCCTTTCAACCGTCCTCTTTCCCACTTCGGCACTTTCTCCGCCGTGCGCCACTTCTTCACCCTCTTCTGGCACGAGATCCGGATGCTCTTCCTGAGCGCCAGCACCTACGTCTCCGCCGTCGTCTTCCTCGGCTTCATGGGGTTCATCTTCATGCGCATCCTCGAGGACTACGCCGGCACCCCGCAGGACACCTCGCCCGCCATCGCCTTCTTCGGCCTGTTCTTCCTCCCCGTCTGGGTGATGGTCCCGCTGCTCACGATGAAGAGCCTCGCCGAGGAACGCCGTTCCGGGACTTTGGAGACGCTCCTCACCGCGCCGGTCAACGCCACCGAGGTCGTCCTCGCGAAGTTCTCCGCCGCCTACGTGCTCTACCTGTTCCAGTGGCTCTCCACCCTGGGCTTTGTCTTCGTCCTCTACCGCTTCGCACGCGACCCGCGCCTGCTCGACCTCGGGCCGCTCGTCGGCGGCTACATGTTCATCGCCGTCAGCGGCATGCTCTACATCGCCATCGGCATGCTCACCAGCGCGATGGTCCGTTCGCAGGCCGTGGCCGGCATCGGCTCCTTCGCCGCGATCTTCGCCCTCACCCTCGGCCTGCGGCTGATCGGCGGCATCACCCTCCTCCAGCAGGAAAACCTCGGCGTCATGCGAGAGACCCTCTCCGCCGTCGATGTCTTCCGCCACCTCGAGGATTTCACCCGCGGCGTGGTCGACACCCGCCAAGTCGTCTTCTACTTCACCGGCACCGCCCTCGCGCTGATCCTCAGCATCCTCGGGGTCGAAGCCAAGATCCTGCGCAGCTGACATGCACTGGCCCGACAGCTTCCAAGCCAACCGCCGGCTCCGCACCACCAATCTGGTGCTGCAGGCGATCCTGTTTTTCACGCTCTTCGCCGGTATCAACTACCTGGCGCTGCGCTTCCCCGAGCGGTTCGACCTCACCCGTAACCGCTTCTTCTCCCTCTCCGCCGAGTCCCGCTCCTACATCGAGCAGCTCAAGGCCCCCGTCCACATCGTCGTCGCCTTCGACACCCAGCCCGACACCGATGCGGTCACGCAGGCCCGCCGCGATGTCACCAGCCTCGTCCGCGAATACACCTACGCCGCGCGCAGCGGCGGCCGCAGCCTCGTCACCAGCGAGGAGCTCGACATCTACCAGCAGACCCGCCGCGCCGCCAGCCTCGGCATCGCCAGCAAGAACGTCGTCGTCTTCACCTGCGGCGAACGCCGCCGCTACGTCACCCTCGCCGACCTCTACGTCGTCGAGGACGGCGAGAAACGAGCCTTCATCGGCGAGCGCGCCTTCACCGCCGCCATCCTCGACGTCACCGCCGCCACCAAACAGAAGCTGTATTTCCTCACCGGCCACGGCGAGATGGAGCCCGGCTCCGTCGCCGCCGACCGCGGGCTATCCCAACTGCGCGACGAGCTGCGCGCCCGCAACTTCGACGTCGACATCCTCGACCTCGTCAAGACCCGCCGCATCCCCGACGATGCCGCCATGCTCCTCGCCATCGGCCCCCGCGCCCCCTACCTGCCCGAGGAACAGGACAAGCTCCGCGAATACCTCGCCAACAAATCCGGCCGCCTCCTCCTCGCCCTCGAGCCCGGCCCCAACCAGGGCCTCGACGAGCTCCTCCTCGACTGGGGCGCGCGCGCCGAAGACGCCCTCCTCGTCGATCCCAACCCCCAGGAATTCGCCGAAGGCGGCGACCTCATCCTCCGCCGCTTCTCCACCCACCCCATCACCAAGCTGCTCGTCGATAACCAGATCACCCTCCTCGCCGGTCGTGTCCGCGTCGTACGCCCCGATCCCCGTCGCGCCCCGGACCCGACCCTCAAGGTCACCGACCTGATCGGCGCCTCGCCCTCCGCCTGGGGCGAACGCACCTACCGCAACACCGACTCCGCCCAGTTCGACGCTGGCGTCGATATCAAGGGCACCGCCACCGCCCCCTCGCTCCCCGTCGCCGTCGTCTCCGAACGCGTCTCCGCCGCCGACCTCCCCTTCAGCGTCCGCGGCGGCCGTCTCATCGTTCTGGGCACCGCCGACCTCTTCGGCAACAACCGGCTCGACGGCGGCAACCTCGTCCTCGCCCGCAACTCCATCAACTGGGCCACCGAGCGCGACACCCAGCTCAACATTCCCCCGCGCCCCGTCGCCAAGTTCCAGCTCTCCCTCAGCCAGACCGAGCTCTACAAACTCCGTCTCGCCCTCCTCCTCATCGTCCCCGGCGCCGTCGCCCTCCTCGGCCTCTGCGTCTACTGGTCCCGCCGCTCCTGAGCGGCCCCGCGACGGGGCCGAGTTCCAAGTGCCAAGGCTCAAGTTCCAAGTGAAGTCCGGAAGGTAGTCGTCCGGCCAATCCGCAATCCGCATTCCGCCATCCGCAATCGTCCCATGCGCACCAAGGTCACCCTCGTTCTCCTCTTCCTGAACGTCGCGCTCTTCTACTTCATCTTCCAGTTCGTCGTCTGGAACGAAGCGACCCCGCACACCCGCAAAGTCCTCCCGCGCCAGGTCGCCGCCCTCGACCGTATCGAGATCCGCCTCACCTCCATCCCCACGCCCCTCGTCCTCGAGAAACGCGGCGACAACTGGTTCCTCGGCGCCCCCTACGACTGGCCCGCCGATAAGAACGCCGTCGAACGCCTCATCAACGAACTCCTCCTCCTCGAGAACGAGACCAGCTTCGAAGTCGCCAAACTCGGCGACACCGGCCAGACGCTCGCCGACTACGGCCTCGCCCCCGCCGCCATCGTCCTGCATCTCACCGCCGGCGACACCAGCTTCGACCTGAAGATCGGCGCCGCCACCCAGGTCCAGAACCGCCTCTACGTCCTCGATCCCGCCGGCACCCGTATCCACGTCGTCGGCCACAGCCTCGTCGAGGCCCTCATGCTCGGCCCCGACCGCTTCCGCAGCACCGTCCTCGTCGACATCCCCGTCTTCGAAGCCCGCTCGCTCTCCGTCCAGCTCCCCCCGCCCAGCAATCTCCGCGTCCGCCTCGCCCGTAACGCCCAGCGCTGGACCTTCGAGTCCCCCATCCAGACCCGTGCCGACAAGAACGCCGTCGAGCTCGTCCTCGGCAACCTCCACGAGCTCGCCGTAGCCACCTTCTTCGACACCCCGCCCGCCCCCGCCGTCACCGGTCTCGACACCCCCGCCTTCCGCCTCACCGTCGAGGGCAACCAGCGCCGCGCCATCATCCTGCTCGGCTCCCCCCGCACCGCCGAGGCCAAGCCCGGCGTCGCCCGCGCCGAGTCCGAGCTGTACGCAAAACTCGAAGACCGCGCCGCCGTCTTCACCGTCAAGGTCTCCGATGCCCTCCTCGACTCCCTGCGCAAGGCGCAGACGGAGCTGCGCGACCGCCGCGTGCTCGACTTCGATCTCGCCCGCCTCACCGCCATCTCGCTCACCGCCCCCGGCCAACCCGAGATCTCCCTCCAACGCCTCGAAACCGGCACCTGGCAAGTCCTCGCCCGCCAGGGCACCGAAGCCGCCCAGCCCCAGCCGGCCGATCCCGCCGTCGTCGCCAGGCTCGTCGAGCAGCTCGGCCAGCTCCGCGCCGTCACCTTCCACAGCGACGCCCCCTTCCCCGCCGATCTCGAACAATGGGGCTTCAACCGCGCCGAACGCGAAATCGTCCTCAACCTCACCCCCGAGCCGCCCGCCCAGTCCGCCACCGTCACCCTCCAGCTCGGCGTCACCACGTCCGACTCCGGCCAGCCCCTCACCTACGCCCGCCTCGCCGACGCCCAGTTCGTCTACCAGGTCCGCGCCGCCATCCTCGACGAGCTCCCCGTCGTCGCCCGTCATTACCGCCTCCGCACACTGCGCGATCTCCCCCCCGGCGCCCGCATCGCCGGCCTCTCCCTGCGCCGCCTCGCCGACAACTCCGTCGTCTTCGCCAAGGACCTCGCCACCGGCCAGACTTGGGATACCGCGCTCGCC
>Ga0209373_10003849_pt1 | contig 13459 bp, 9 predicted proteins | sample Higcelweek5metaG_FD_187173 | JGI IMG/M metagenome (GOLD analysis project Ga0209373, IMG submission 187173) | Freshwater pond sediment microbial communities from the University of Edinburgh, under environmental carbon perturbations - High... | ecosystem: Environmental > Aquatic > Freshwater >...
ACCGATCGTGAGCGTATCACCCTGCGCGACCTGGGACAGCGTTATCCGGGCACCATTGATCCCGATTCCATTCGCGCTTTCAAGGTCGGAAACCAGTACGGAGCCGTCCGAACGCCTGTCCACCCTGCAATGCCTGCGGGAAATCGAAGCATGAACGATTACGACGTCGGCGTCCTCGCCGCGCCCAACCAGGGAGGGCGACCTGGAGAATTCCACCATCATGCCGCGGGTCCCCGCCGACATGCCTTTCAGGCGCATGAAGACGGCCGGCCGAAGGAAGCCGCCGGAAACCGTGATGACGAAATCGCCGATCCTGACGACGTCACCGTCCACAAGTTCACGGGCGGAATCGATCTTCCTGTCGTTGACCCTGGTGCCGTTGGCACTGCCCAGATCCTCGACGAACAGGCCACCGTCCCGAACCGAAAAGGACGCGTGCGTCCGGGAAACCCTCTCCGATTCGAGCGGGATGTCGCACGACTCGTCGCGTCCCGCTGTCAGCATGCCGGTTGAAAATGCGTACTCCGACGTACCAGCGCCACGGGTGTTCCTGACCGTCAGCTTGAATGTCGCGCTTATCGGAGCCGTATTTCCGGTGACAGCCAAGATATCGAGCCGTCCTGGTGTGGGGGACTATTCTGACTGAACTTCGATCGCTGCCTCGACAGGGGTCAGGCCCGGATCGGTGGCCGGTCCCGTCGGCGATTCGACAGTCAATTCCGTTTCGCAGGGCAGAGCCGGCGTCGCGCACTGATATGTCGGAAGCCACTGACAAGACGACGGGAACACGAGGTTGTTCCTGGCGTTGTTGTCATGCACCGCACAAATGACCGTCTGGCCGTCTTCGCGCAGCGTCAACACCACAATCGTTTCGGCAAGCCGGGCCGTCAGCGCGTCAACCGTGGCTGCGTCGACCCCGGGGGCCGAGAACTGAAGCATCAACCGCAGCCTGGCGACGCAGTCTTCCGCGGAATTGGCGACCATGCCCAGAATCATGCCTTCAAACCCGGCCAGGCCGAGTTCCCGGAGCAGTGTGGCATCGCTGCTTTCCACGCGGGTCACAACGATATGATCGGGGAACAGCCGTCCAACCAGGCCGGCGCAGCCGAAGGCGGAATCGGCCACCGCGGCGCGGTTCATTGCGACCAGGTTGGGCATCTTCAGTTCAAATTCCGGCCCGCCGCCAAGAACCAGGACGCGGCGATCCGGACCGACCATCGTGGTCAGCGAATTCACGAAAACACAGCGCGCGGTGTACGGTGCGCCGCAGACGACGATGTTACGCCGCTTCGCGACCGCATCCTGGAGCGCCGCCACGACGTCTGTCGACGCGCCGGCCGCCGAAACCAGTTCTTCGGGTGACAGCGTGCGCGAAACGGGCCGCTCGATAACGATCATGCGCCCTTCCTGCACGTATGGACGCCCGAGGATCTGCAGCAGCGAGCCATCCGGCAGGTGCCCCTGGACCATCGGATCATCCTTCGAACCGGGGGTCATGCCGGCCAGTATGCAAAGCTTCGTGACAACGCGCGTGAAGGTGTTTTCGTTGGAAAACACCGTATCGATGGTCCGCGAACCGCCGCAGTCGATCACCTGTATGCTCGACAGGCCGTTCACGATGATCGCGCGAACCGTCTGGGAGCCGAGCAGTTCTTCAAGAGGCCCGAGACCCGCGAATTCGTAAAGTATCTGCTGTGTCATTTCGACTGGATCGACATCGCTGGATATGCGGTTGTCCCGGCGCAGCTTGTCGACCAGCCGCATGACGGCATCGGAGAGTTTCAACCATTCGGCATCGGAAAAATCGGCCTTGCCGGGATCGACCGACGCGAAGACTTCGCGGCCGGCGACTTCGGCAAGGGCGCGCATCGCGGCAAAACGATCGGTCTGGGCGCCGTATCCAAGACGACGCGCGAGCCCGGCAACACCCGACGCCGACTGGGCCGGCGGTTCCTGGGGCGCGGGTTCGACCACGGGGGCCTTCTGGGCGACTGGTTTGGCTGACTTCGCCGGCGCCCTGGCGGGCGGTTCCGGCTTCGGCGGTTCAACCGGGGCCGGGGGCGGCGGTGAAACAGGCGCCGGGGCCGGCGGTTCCATTTCGACTTCGACTTCGAATTCGACATCGACAGTCGGCTGGGCGGGCTGCGGCGGTGGTTCGACTTCGACAATCGCCGGGATTACGTCGAGCACGGAATCTTCCGGCAGCGGTGGCGGAACCAGGTCCGGCGGCAGTTCGACCGCCTGGGCGGCACCCTTGCCCATTGCCTGCATGGCGATGGTGGCGGGCTGGGGCTCCACCGGAGCTTCCCGCGAAGGTTCTTCGGTTATCGCCGTCGCATCGGGATCGACAATCGCGACGCTGATCGCGTAATCGCCGATGAAGATGAAATCCTTTTCCTTCAACTGCTGCGGCTGATCGATCTTGCGACCGCCCACCCATGTGCCGTTCGTGCTCTTCATGTCATTGACGACGACATGGCCATCCTTCACCTGGATGACGGCATGGCGCTTCGAAACATTCGGTTTCGCAAGCATGATGCCGTTGTTCGCCGTACGGCCGATGAACACCTCGTCCGCGTCGAAGAACAGTTCCTTCTGAGCGACACCCTTTTCAACCAGTACGACTTTCAGCATTGAATTACCTGAAGTGAAGCGCTGGCTGATTTTTTCAAAGCCAGGGGTACATGTCAAATTGAAACCCGGTACAATCGGCGTCCGGCGCACGAAATTGTGCGAATTGATTGTCGGGCGCGTTTTCGCAGATCGGGCTGGGACCAGATGAAATCAGGCTTCTTCCAACATGCTGTCGTTGCGTTTTCCGCCGCTTTGTCAATCGTTACGACTGGTTGCGGCGCCAGAATGACGACCGTCGTGATGGATCCGATGGAATTCCAGGCGGTCCCGACGGTCGACGGCATCCGCATCGACACCATGGATCCAGAAATCCTCTTTTCTGACGGTGCCGCGGCGTTCGACAGGTCGGACTGGGGCGAGGCGGCCAGGCTGTTCGCCATTGTCGCCGCGAAGTTTCCGGATTCGCCGGAGGCCGGCCCCGCCCTTTTCAATTTCGGGCTCGCCCGCCTGCGGTCTGGCCGCCCGGTCGATGCGGCTGAAGCGTTCCGGCGTTACATGAAGAGTTTCCCGCCTGACGATGATGACACCCAGCCCCGTCTGCGTCTGATCGAGGCTCTCCTGGAATCGGGTGAATGGGTCGAAGCCGAAACGGAAATCCGCCGGGCCTTTTCGACCGGCGGGTCGTCACCGGCGACCACCATCGAACTGCAGGCCACCCTTACCAAATCGCTGCGCAAGCAGGACAGGCTGCAGGAAGCCCTCGATGCCAGCCGCGCCGCGCTGGAAACCTATGACGCCCACGCAGTAGAACCCGGCATAAAGGGCAGCTACTCCGCCGCGATGGCGTCTTTCGAGGGCGGGGAAATCTGGCACGACATCTTCCTTTCCATCAAGTTAATCCTTCCGAAGGATCGCATGGAAAAAGATCTGACCGACAAGGCAGCGATGTTCATGAAGGCGCAGGCCGAATACATGCGAACCGTGCGCGTCGGAAACATATTCTGGTCGTCGAAGGCGGGCGTGCGGATCGGCCAGCTTTATGAAGAGTTCTACGGCGACATCATGGGCGCCGAAGTGCCCCCCGGACTGAACGAAAGCGACCTCGAAAGATATCGGGCCCACCTGCGCCGCCAGGCCCGGCCGCTTCTGGAAAAGGCCGTCAAGCTGTACGAACGCAACATGGAAGTCTGCAGGAAGTTCGGCGCGAAGGAAGAATGGTTTTCTGAAATGAAGGCCAGGCTTGAAAGACTGAAGAAGCTGCTCGCCGACCTCGAGTCCGGACGCTAGCCGACGCGCCCCGTCACATCACCGCCGCACATGCTGCCACGCCGTGCACCCGCCAGCCTCACCTCCGGACCGACAGAGTCGCGCGGGGCCGCGTGGAGCATGAAACATCCCGGCTGGAGCCCGGAAGCGGCGTGGAAGTCTTCGACGGCGCATTCAGGCGTGTTGTGATCCTGGCTCAGGTGCATCAAGGTCACGACGTCCGGCTTGCGGGCGCTCAGGTTGTACACGCGGGCGACGAAGCGCCCCGCATCGGCGTTGCACAGATGCCCGATCGTCGACTTCACGCGCGCCCGGTCCATCGGACCGCGGGGACTGTCGGCCAGCATCTTTTCGTTGTAGTTCGATTCGATGCATATGGCGTCGGAATCCATGAAATACGCGACCAGGTCGTCGCCGGTTTCGCCGATATCCGTCGCAACGGTCAGCTTGGGGAAGGCGCTTCCGGCAGGCCTCAGGATGAAACCCATGGTCGGCACGTCGTGCGGCACGCTGAAAGTCGCCACGTCCAGGTCGCGGATCACAATCCGCTGGCCCGGCCGCAGAACCTGCAGAACGCCGTGATCCGGCAGCCGTCCAGCCTTCGAAACCATCATCTCGGTGGCCTTGTTCAGCGTGTCGAGCTGGCCCAGCACCGGTATGCCCATGTCGCTGCAGAACTTCAGGCCGGCATAACCGATGTGATCCCAGTGACTGTGGCTGACAAGTGCCGCCGTTATCGACATCGGATCGACTCCGGCCGTTTCGAGGCGTTGGCGAATCAGGCGCTGCGAAGACAGGCCGATGTCGATCAACACGGTCGTTTCGCCGCAGCGCACCACCGACATGTTGCCGCAGGAACCGCTGCCAAGCGTCCTGAATACCAGTTCATTCATTGAACTTACCGCGTCCCGTTTCAACCAGCCGCCACAGCGGCCAGGCGTCTTCGACCCTGAACCGTCCAACTGCCGTCCTGCGCAGTCCGACCAGGTGTGCCGGGCATCCAAGGGCGCGCCCGATGTCCCGGCCAAGCGAACGCATGTAGGCGCCCTTGCCGCAGGCGACCCTGAAGACGGCGTCCGGACCGACCGTCTCGACCAGGTCCAGCGAATCGATTCTAACCGGACGGGCATCCTTCACAACCGGATTTCCCTTTCTTGCATACCAGTACAGTGGCTTGCCGTTCAGCTTCAACGCCGAATACGCGGGCGGCTCCTGCATGATTTCCCCCGTGAACGACGGCAGGACTTCCAGGATTTCGATGGAAGATGGAGCCTGGCGCGTCGCGACCGATGTCGTCGCCCCGGTCAGGTCGCATGTATCCGTTTCCGACCCGAACCTGACCGTCATCAGGTATTCCTTGTCGCCCATCAGAAGTTCGTCGGCCTGTCGTGTGAATTCCCGCCCGACCAGCACCGGCAGCAGCCCGGACGCGAACGGATCCAGCGTCCCGCCGTGCCCCGTGCGCTTCACGGAAGTCAGCCGCTTCACGATTGCGACGACGCGGGCGGACGACATACCGACCGGCTTGTCCACCAATATGAGGCATGGGGGTATCGGCAGACGCGTCCGATCCGTGTCGACCGGCATGTCCCCGGCACCATCGGGCAGTTCCCCGGCGCCATCGGGCAGTTCGAGGTCTTCAGTCATCATCTGGATCAAATGCGTGTTCGCGGTCGAAACCCTCGTCGGGCTTGACCGACGGGGCCACCTCGCGGCGGGGCAGGTCGTTCAGCAGCAGTTCAATCCTGGCCTGGGTATCCGGCGAATCGTCGTAATGAAAGACCAGTTGCGGCGTCCGAAACAGGTTCAGTTCGGCGGCAAGCCTGGTCCTGAGAAAGCCGGCCGCCTTCCGCAGCGACGCCAGCAGTGCCTTGCGGGATTCAGGCGAATCATCAATGCAGCGCACGTTGATACGGGCCAGCGAAAAATCGGCCGAAACCTTGACGTACGTCACGGTGGCCGACTGGGCTTTCGCGTCACGCACATCGTGAAGCAATATCTTCGACAGCGCCTCGCGAATCACGCTGCTTGCCCTGTCGGTTCTCTTGTATGGAAGCATCTGGTCACCATCCGGCAGGAACCGGCCGTCGGGCCCGGGCCTGTCACACGTGGATCATCTCCACCGAAAAGTCCTCGACTTCGGCCAGGTACGATTCTTCGATGAAGGTGACCGCCTTGTCGATGACGGCATTGACGACGCAATGGTCGTTGCCGATTGCGGCAAACCCCAGTACCGCGGTTTCAGGGCTTTCCAGGTCGTCAACCTCGGCCATGCAGATGTTGAACTGCTGGCGCGTGCGCGCGATGACTTTCTTCACCACGCTGCGCTTGACATCGCCCCACTCCGATTCGGGAATGGCCAGCGTAATCCTGCAGACGCCGACAACCATTGATCACCCCGGAAATCAGGCGTTCGGCGAGCTGATGGTCTCGTGAACTTCTTCGAATTCGTAAAACTCGAGGATGTCCTTTTCGGCGATTTCTTCGAAACCGTCCACGCCGATACCGCATTCAAATCCGGCCTTGACCTCGCGGGCATCATCCTTGAAGCGCTTGAGGCTGAAGAGCTTGCCTTCAAACATCTTCTTGCCTTCACGCATCACCTGAACGGTGCATCCGCGATTCACCAGACCTTCGAACACATACGACCCGGCGATCTTGCCGACCTTGGACACGGCGAAGACCTGACGGACCTCCGCCTTGCCGATCAGCTTTGCCACGAGCCTCGGGGCAAGGAGACCTTCCATCGCCTTCCTGAGGTCGTCGATCACGTCGTAGATGACCGAATACTTCTTGATATCGACCTTTTCCTGGTCGGCCAGCGCCCGCGCCTTCGGGTCCACCGCGACGTTGAAGCCGACGATGACGGCGTTGGACGCGATCGCCAGGTTGACGTCCGATTCGGCCACGTTGCCGACCGCCTGATAAATGACTTTCAGGCTGATCTTCGGATGCTTAAGCTTCACCACGGAATCGACAAGCGGGGCCATCGAGCCCTGGACGTCGGCCTTCACGATGACCTTCAGTTCCTGGACATCGCCGGCCTGGACCATCGTGAACAGGTCTTCCAGTGACACGCGCGCCACGCCAGCCGCGGACCGTGCCTTGCGGTTGAGCTCCATCTGGTGCTCGGCGATTTCACGCGCCTTCTTTTCGTCGCATACGACAGCCAGGACCTCGCCCGCATCCGGGACGTTGTCAAGACCGGCGACGCGCACCGGGGTGGAAGGTCCGGCTTCCGAGATGGTCCGTCCCTTGTCGTCGATCATCGTGCGGACTCGCCCGCTGGACATGCCGGAAATGACGGCATCGCCGAGCCGGAGCGTACCGGACTGGATCAGGACGGTCGCCACCGGGCCGAGATTGCGGTCCAGGGACGATTCAAGCACGACGCCGCGCGCCGCCTTGTTCGGATTGGCCTTCAGTTCCATGACCTCGGACTGCAGGAGGATCATTTCCTTCAGCCGATCGATGCCGATGCCCTTCTTGGCGGAAATTTCACAGATGATCGTGTCGCCGCCCCACTCTTCCGATATGAGGCCTTCCTGTGCCAGTTCCTGCTTCGTCTTGTCCAGGTTGGCGTCGGGCTTGTCGATCTTGTTGATCGCGACGATTATCGGGGCGCCGGAATCCCGGGCGTGCGCGATTGCTTCCTTGGTCTGGGCCATGACGCCATCGTCGGCCGCGACCATCAGGATGACAATGTCAGTCGCCGAGGCGCCGCGGGCACGCATCGCCGTGAACGCTTCGTGGCCGGGGGTATCCAGGAACACGATTTCGCCGCCATCGGTCTTGACCTTGTACGCGCCGATGTGCTGGGTGATGCCACCCGCTTCGTGGGACGCCACATCCGCGTTGCGGATCTGGTCAAGCAGCGTGGTCTTGCCGTGGTCGACGTGACCCATGACGGTGATGACCGGCGAACGGTAAACCATGTCTTCGGGACTATCTTCCACTTCGGCGAGCTGGGCGCAGATATCGAACCCGACCTTTTCAATCGTGAAGCCGTAGTCCGCGCAAAGCAAGGCGGCCGTATCGTAATCAAGCGATTGATTCATCGAGGCCATGATACCGAGCGCGACGAGCTTCCGGATCAGGTCGGCGGTCTTGACGCTCATGCGATGGGCCAGATCCGACACGGTGATGTCGTCGCCTTCCATCCTGATATGGCGCTTCTGCGCGCTGGGCAGCGTCACAAGCGTCTTCATCGGCTTGCCGCGGCGCGGAACCGGGCGCTGCGGCCTGCGGCGCGACTGCGGCCGCTGATCAAAGCGTTCGGGTTCTTCGTCCGCGACCGTGAAGTCCTGCAGCGAAATAACGCCGCGACGCCTGTCGAAGACCAGCTTCCTGCCGCCCTTCTTCTTTTCCTCTTCCTTTTCCTTGTCGCTTATCTGGCTGGCGCGCGGTTCTTCAGCCTTCACCGGCTTCTGTTTGCCGCGACGCTGTGCCTCTTCGCGTTCGCCACGTTCCTTCGCTTCGGCAGCGGTTTCAGCCGGGGCGCCGGCCGGTCTGGCATCAGCGGCGACGACCTGTGCGGCAGGCACGGATCCGCCAGCCGGAACCTCAGGGGCAACCGCCACGGCTTCCACCACGGGGGCCGTCACGACCTGTGCCACCGCTTCCGTGGCCTGCGCATCGGTGGGGGCAGCGGCGACCGCCGAACCTTCCGCCTGTGCCGCATCCGTCGAGGGGGCGGCAGCATCGAGCTTCGTCTCGGCTGTTTCCGGCGCGACCTGTGCTTCGGCTGCCTGGTCATCGTGTTCGCCCGCGCCCGGTGTTGCCGAGGCCCCGGCACGACGCCTGACGATGCGACCTCCGGCCATCTTCTTGACCTGAACCTCGCCATCGCGCGGCACGGCAAAGGCCTTGCGGATCTTTTCCTCCTGCTCGCGACTGAGAGGAGCGAGATGATCCTTGATGACCTCGCCGGAATCCTGGAGCCGCTTGATCAGCTCTTTGGATTCAACGCCGAGTTCCTTCGCGACTTCGTAGACGCGCTTTCCCATATCCAGACCTCACTTCAAAGCCGTCGCCGACCTTCCGGGAACCGCGTTGCGGCCCGGCGCCGGGGCGACCTTTCGAACACGGGCAGGCGGCCCGCGCTTAAAGGCACAATTCAATCAACCAGGAACAGACACAACCGGCTCAGACCGGGTCTCCGACATCGACGCCTTCGGCCACCGGTGCTGACTGTTCGACAGCTTCCGGCTGCGCATCGGGCGCTTCGGCAACCAACGGCTGGGCGGCTTCCACCACCGCTGCCGGCTTTTCCTGCGGAAGAGCCGATTCTTCCTTCATCTTCTGCTTCAATTCGAACGCGACCTGCTGAATCGCCTCCGCCTTGTCCTTGCCGATGCCAGGAATAGCGGCAAGTTCGGTTTCGTCGGCGTTCAGAAGGTTGTCAGGCGAGTGATAGCCCAGCTTGAACAGGTATTCGGCGGTCGATTCATCGATACCGTCGAGCTTGATCAGTTCAACCTTGAGGCGATCCTTCATCTCCTGGATGCGCGATTCGCCATGGATTTCGATGTTCCAGTCAAGCAGCTTGCTTGCCAGCTTGACGTTCTGGCCGCGGCGGCCGATCGCCAGGGAAAGCTGGTCGTCGCCGACAATCAACTCGATCTGGTGATTGTTTTCATCGATCAGCACGCGCTGAACCGCCGCCGGGGCGATGGCCGCGCAGACGTATCTGGCCAGGTCGAGCGAATACGGGATGATGTCGATCTTTTCGCCGCGCAGTTCCTGGACGACCGCCTGAACGCGCGATCCCTTCATACCGACACAGGCGCCGACCGGATCAACGTCCGAATCCGAGGAGGCCACGGCCACCTTCGTCCTTTCGCCGGCTTCACGCGCGACCGCCATGATCCTGACGATTCCTTCGTATATTTCGGGCACTTCTTTTTCAAACAGCTTGGTCACGAACCGCGGATCGGTGCGCGACAGGATGACCTGGTGGCCACGCTGTTCGCGGGTAACGTCCTTCACGAAAGCCTGCACGCGGTCGCCGGCGCGGTACGATTCGCGCGGGCACTGTTCGCGCAGCGGCAGGATCGCCTCGGCCTTGCCGAGATCGACGATGACGTTGCCCTTTTCAAACCTGCGCGCCACGCCGGTAACAAGATCGCCGAGCCGATCCTTGTATTCGTCGAAGACCTGGGACCTTTCGGCTTCCTGGATCTTCTGCAGCACGACGTGCTTCGCGGTCTGGGCGGCGATGCGGCCGAACGAATTCCTGTAGGTCTGGATCTTCAGGATGTCGCCGTGCTTCATGTCCTCTTCGCGCGCCTTGTCCTTGTCGGCTTCCAGGTAAAAAATCTGGAACCCGAGTTCGTCGCCGGGCTGCGCTTCGGAATCGACCATTTCGGCTTCTTCGGTCGAAATCTGGGTCATCGGGTCGTCGATTTCCTCGACGACGGTCATGTACTGGTACAGTTCGACCTGCCCCACTTCCTCGTTGAACGCCGCTTCCAGCGTTCGCTTTTCCCCGAAGACCTTCTTGGCAGCCTTGAGGATGGCTTCTTCAAGAGCCTCGATGAACACGGCCCTCGAGATACCCTTTTCGCGGCTGACAAGATCAATAATTTCGGACCAGTTTGTATTTTCGGTCGACATCGTTTCCTCCGCACTGACCTTCATTCAATCGCCTGAACACGTTCAGGAACGATTCCGTTGCAACGAGCCCCTGAAGTCCTTCCCCGTACTGCACACAAACCCACAACCGATGTTGATAAATTAAGGTAAGGTGGCAGCCGACGGGAACCTGGCCATCAGAACGAACGGTTTTTACAGCAATCCCGGCAAAAACGCAAGGGAATTGACGAACAACACCACAGAATTCGTTTACTTTTGCACAAGCTTCAGCGGAACGCCCTCGAAATCGTACCTCGCCCGCAGTTCCCGCTGAAGATACCTGATATAGCTGACGTCCAGCCGCCCGCCACCGCTGCAGAACAGAAGCAGGGTCGGTGGATCGACCTGGACCTGGGTGATGAACTTGATCTTCACGGTCTTCGCGCCATGCTGGGCAGGCGGGTGGCGTTCGATGACTTCGGCGAAGAACCGGTTAAGTTCTGAAGTGCTGACGCGACTGAACATGTTCTGGTAAACATGGTCGACCGCCGGCAGCAGCTTACCGACGTTCTTCCCGGTCAGCGCCGATGCGAAGACGACCGGTGCGAAAGACGCGAAGGCCATTTCTTCCTGCATCATCAGCTTGAAGTCGCCCGCCACGTTGCCGCCGGACTTCAGGTCCCACTTGTTGGCGACGATGACCAGCCCGCGCCCCCGGTCGATCGCCAGCGACGCCAGCTTCTTGTCCTGGTCGGTCAGCCCCTCGGCCGCGTCCAGAAGCAGGACGACAACGCTGCTGCGCTCGATCGCCCTGATCGTCCGGGCGACGCTCATGCGTTCGACACCGCGCTCGACCGCCCTGCGGCGACGGATTCCCGCCGTATCGACCAGGATGTATTTGCGGCCGTACGCGACGAATTCAGTGTCGATCGCGTCCCTGGTGGTTCCCGGCACATCGCTTGTAAGGAAGCGATCCTTTCCGATCAGCGCGTTGGCCAGTGTCGATTTCCCGACGTTCGGCCGTCCCAGAAGCGTGATCATGCAGGGTCCGGACGCGTCGCGTTCCGGTTCCTCCACGTCTTCCGCCGGCACGCTCGGCATCGGGATGTTTTCGATCAGGCAGTCCAGAAGCTCCGCCACGCCCGACCCGCCTTCCGCGGTCATCGGAAACATGTGCTCGGCGCCCAGGACGAAGAAGTCGGCCACCAGCGGATCGGCCGACGGGGAATCGATCTTGTTGACGGCCAGGAAAACCTTCGAACCAGCGCGCCTGATCTGCTCCCAGATGGTCTTGTCGATCGGCAGCATGCCTTCGCGGCCGTCGACCACGAACACCAGCGCGTCCGCCTCATGGATGGCCATTTCGACCTGCTCGGCCATGAGGAGCAGCATCCCGTCTTCGGAACCGGGTTCGAAACCGCCGGTGTCCTCGACGATGAATTCCTTCCCGCAATGGTCGGCATCGCCGTACTGGCGGTCGCGGGTGACGCCCGGGAAGTCGTCCACAATCGCGGCGCGACGCCCCAGAATCCTGTTGAAAAGCGTGGACTTGCCGACGTTTGGCCGGCCGATGATCGCAATGATCGGTTTTGCCGTGCTCATATGACCTCCTTTGTTCAGGGTCGAATGACGGCCACCCCGGCATCAGTGTCCGGGGCAAAGACAGGGGCGCGATTGTACATGAATTTCAAAAATTTACACGGCTGTACAGCACCGCCCACCCGATCATCCGATCGATCTCCGAGGCCCGACCAACGGGAGGGCCGTTCAACACTGTGAACCCATGGCCAACGGCCGTGGGATATCGTGGACCTTGCACACCACGAATTCCATATTACCTGCGGCGGCCGGACGAGAGGGCGGAGCTTATCTGGTCGATGGCGGCGTCAAGTTCGACGTCGGTGGACGGCGACGGCCGGTCGGAAAGAACGGCGGCATAGGCCCGCGCAATCAATTCCATTGCGGCCCCGGCGTCCGGCCAGTGCCGGCCGGCGCGGGCGGCGAATTCGATCTGTGTTTCACCCGTGCCGCGCTTCAGGCCGTGACGCGCAAGCATCCGCCGCATGCGGCGGTAGTGGATCACCCCGGGAACGGCGCCGGGAAGGCCGCTTCGCAGCCTCAGCCGCGGAACCAGGCGCCGGATGCCGACCCCCAGCACCACCAGGCCGATCGGTATTCCGAATATCCATTCCCACGGAAGGTTGCGCAACTTCTTGAAGATCCTGCGGATGTAGTTCTTGTCCACCTTTTCGCCGAAACTCGACGACTTGCGCAGTTGCAGTGCGCGGCCGATGAACTCGATCTGTTTTTCCAGATCGTATTCGACGACCCAGCGGTACCACGTCAGGCGCATCGCGTCGACGGCCGACCTCAGGCTGGCAAGCAGGCCACCCGAACGCCGCATGTCCAGCGCCTCCGATGGCGTCGGGTCGAAAGTCGCCCATCCGTGGCCCGGAAAGTACACCTCGACCCAGGAATGCGCGTCCGACCGCCGAAGGGCGGCATAATTTCCGTAATCGTTGATCACGCCGCCGTAAAACCCGTTGACGATGCGGGCCGGTATCCCCAGCACGCGCAGCATCACGACCATCCCGGAAGCGAAGTACTCGCAATGCCCCGTGCGGTTCACAAGCAGGAAGTCGGCCAGCGGATCCTCGCTTCCGTGCGTTGAATTCAACGAGTAATCCCAGCGTGAACTGAGCGCCGATTCAATCGCAACGGCGATGTCCCACGGGTTGTCGCGCCCCTGTGCCAACTGCTTCGCAAGCTCCACCACGCCTGGTTTTTGTTCCGGCAGCGACAGGTAAAGCTCGCGGATACGTTCCTGGTAATCGACTCCCGCCTCCCGAAGCGCGGCCGCGTTATCCGGTGGCGGCTCCGACTCGACGGTGTAAACGATGGCCGACGAATCCGGCCCCGTCATCGTCACGTCGCCAGCGAAGTCGGTATGGAAACGCCACTTGTCCGGCCGAAGCGCGTCAAGCTGGCTCATCGGTGGACTGAAAGCGGTGATTTCCGGTTCGCCGAACAGCACGTGCACGCTGCC
>Ga0209373_10003850_pt1 | contig 13459 bp, 11 predicted proteins | sample Higcelweek5metaG_FD_187173 | JGI IMG/M metagenome (GOLD analysis project Ga0209373, IMG submission 187173) | Freshwater pond sediment microbial communities from the University of Edinburgh, under environmental carbon perturbations - High... | ecosystem: Environmental > Aquatic > Freshwater >...
TCAACAATGGGTTGTTTACTGCTGATAAATCTACCGAATTGTTTGTAAACCGCACATTGGAAATTGATACTGCTGTTATTGCTGAGTCGGCCCGATGGGGTGATGTTGACGGTTGGCGGCGATATACCAAAGACGATGATTGGGAATGGGCTGTAAACCAAATTGTAAATGATTATTTTCCGTATAGAGGCGATATTGTAATTAAACAATTACAGGACGAGGGCTTACTTCCTACTGTTACTGCTCCTACATATAAATACAACGGTACAACAGTAATTGACAATACCATCAAAACAGTAGTTGGTAACACCGTAACCATTCAAAATACAAATGGATCTGGATCGATAAAATATACGATTGATGGAACCGACCCGCGTGCTGTTGGCGGAGCAACATCAACAACTGCTGTTGATGGTGCAAATCAGGTGAACCTCAATATTATTCAAACTTCCATTGTTAAGGCAAGAGTATTTGCTGGTGGAAAGTGGAGTGCTTTACATACACTTAAAGTGGTTGTTGATGAAGAAATTGACGGAATTCAACTTACCGAGATCCATTATAACCCATTAAATTCTGTTGAGGGTGTCTCTGGTAATGAATTTGAATTTATAGAGTTGAAAAATACAAGTAACAAACAAGTAAACCTTACCACATCGTCGTTTGTCGATGGTTTAACATTCACTTTTACGACCGAAACGAAGCTTGAACCCGGACAATTTATTGTTCTGGCTTCGAATGCCTACATGTTCAACGAGCGTTATGGCATGCAACCCTCGGGTGAATTTGAGGGGAAACTCGACAATGCAGGTGAACGGCTTACCTTAATAACTCCGTCTGGCGATACGATTTTCAGTGTAAAATATAGCGAAAAATCCCCTTGGGCTAGTACTGCCAACGGTATTGGTTTTTCATTGGTGCCGCTAGCTTCTGATTTCAATTCTGATTGGAATAATGGAGAAAACTGGCGTGCATCTTCATCGGTTGGTGGTTCGCCATTTGCCGACGATGTTGCAATATCAATTCCAAAAGTATATGTCAACGAGGTGTTGACCAATTCTGAAACCCCCGCAGTTGATGCAATTGAGATCTTCAATCCTAACTCAACTGCTGTCGACATCGGTTATTGGTATTTGAGCGATAGCCGTTCTGCGCCCCAAAAATGGCAAATTCCTGCTGGTACAACAATCCCAGCCAACGGGTACAAAGTTTTTTACGAAGGGCATTACAACGGATCGACGTTGGCCTACAATAACAATGAGTTTGGCAGTGCATTCTCGCTAAGTTCGCATGGCGACGAAATTTATATCTATTCAGCCAACAATACCGGAACCCTGACTGGTTACGAGCATGGTTACGATTTTGGTGAAATTGAAACCGGAGTTTCTTTTGGTCGGTATTTGATTTCGACCGGCGACGATCATTTCGTTGCCATGGTGAACCCAACCCTGAATGCAGCTAACAGTCAACCACGGGTAGGCCCAATTGTGATCAACCAGGTGATGTATAATCCAATTTCGGGAGAATTTGAATTTATTGAATTGGTAAACATCAGTTCATCTCCTGTTCCGGTTTATGAAGCTACAAGTGGAAAAACATGGAAAGTAAATGGAGTTGATTTTAGTTTTCCTTCGAACCTTAACATAGCTGCTGGTGAATCGGTTTATTTGGTTGAATCAACGATACATCCCGAAGATTTCAGGTTTAGAAAAGGGCTCGATTTAGATGTGAAAATTTACAATTTTGGAGGTAAGTTAAGCAACGAAGGAGAAGAGATCACGCTGTTTAAAGCTGCACCATCGTATATCGAGGAAAATGTTGAAAAGGAAGCCTTAATCCGGGTCGACAAAGTGAAATACAACAACAAGGCTCCTTGGCCCGATGTTGATAATAATGGATTAGTACTTGCTAGAAAAGCATTGAATATTTATGGAAACGATCCTGCAAACTGGATGGCTTCGTCGCCTCGTATTTCAATTACCAGCTTAGCTCTTAATAATGGTATTAAAGGTGTAGAATATAGCCAGCAACTCAATGCAACAGGAGGGATCAAACCTTTCGTTTGGAGTATTTCTGCAGGTAGTTTGCCTGCAGGTTTAAATTTGAATGCCACTACCGGAATTATTTCAGGTGTTCCAACAATTGTTGGTGCTTATAACTTTAAACTGAAGGTAACCGATGCCGAAGATATTTATGCTGAAGCAGATTTACAGTTGGTGATTAAAGACAATACATTGCCTGTTGCAGTTAACGACACAATTACAACTTCGAAAAACTTCAATGTAATTGCCGATGTGTTGAAAAACGATATTGATAACGATGGAGACCGCTTTTTTTGGACCCTTTCAATTAGTGATCTGCCCAAATCGGGAACCGTTGAGGTGAATAACGACAAAACATTAACATATATTCCTACACGTGGGTTTATTGGAACCGATGAGTTTAAATACCGGATTACCGACGTTTATGGCTTTTCTGAAGCAAAATGCATCATCACGGTTAAAGAAGAATTTATACTCGAGGAACTTGATGTTCAAGTAGTGCAAAGTTCAGACGATGCCGAAGAGACCGTTTCAACCAAAGCGTTTAGGCTTTCCAGTTCTGATTTGGAACTAAGTTTCGATCAAAATTTTGATGGAGATCAGCTTGTAGGAATTCGTTTCCAGAAAATAGATATTCCTAAAAATGCGACCATCACCAATGCTTATGTCCAGTTTAGTGCCAAAGATGCAGGAACAGCTGCAACATCGCTCTTTATTCATGGCGAAGCAAGTGACAATGCCTTAACATTCAGTGATATTAACGTCGTTAGTTCGCGTGTGAAAACCGATGCTTTTACGGCTTGGGTTCCCGATTCGTGGAATGGCGGAGGTGAAGTTACAGAAGCACAAAAAACACCATCGCTGGCACAAGTTGTTCAATCAATTGTAAATCGAAGTGGTTGGAATAGTGGCAATGCAATGGCATTCATTATTTCGGGAACAGGTTTGCGCAATGCTTTTGCCTACGACGGGTCGACAATAAATGCACCAAAGTTGCATATCGAATATCAGTCTGTTGGTGCTGTGGCACAAGTTCCAGTGGCTGCCATTTTGGTTCCTGAACAATTCAAACTTGATGAACAGGTTACACTCGATGGAAGTACAAGCTACTCGTCTGACGGAAGGATGTTGAATTATCGTTGGGAAATGGTTGCAAAACCTGTTGGCAGTGCTGCTAAACTTTCGAATTTCAGTATTGCGAAACCATCGTTTACACCCGATGTATTTGGTACCTATTCAATTTCGCTTGTTGTTGACAATGGCGTTTATGAAAGTGTATTAGTTTCTACGAACATAGTGGTTGAAAACCATGTTCCTGTTGCAAATGCGGGTAACGATCAACAAAAACTGGTTGGTGCTGAAATCAGATTAAATGGAAGTGCGTCATCAGATTCTGATGGTGAAAGCATTACCTTTTTATGGACAATGGTAACGAAGCCTGCCAATAGTGTGGCTGTTTTAACCAATGCTACCAGTGTTAACCCATCGTTTACCTCCGATTTAGTTGGCGAATATCGTGTCCAACTGGTTGTTTCCGACGGAGTATTCTCGAGCATTGCCGATGAAGTAATAATCTCAATTATTCAAAATCAACCACCAATTGCAAGTGCCGGAATCGATGCTGCTTATAATATTGGTGTTGGGGTTTCCCTCGACGGTTCTGGTTCTTCAGATCCTGAAAATGGAACCCTTACTTATTACTGGACTTTAGTTTCAAAACCTACAGGCGGCGCGGTTGTGCTTTCAGACAGAACCAATGAGAAACCAACCTTTGTTGCTACAATTGGTGGTAGTTATGTGTTCCAATTGGTAGTGTCTGACGGAATGTTTACAAGTTCGCCCGATGAAGTTGTGATTACAATAAAAGTGAACAATGCCCCAATTGCAAAAGCTGGTAACGATCAAACAGTATCTGTTGGTGCAACAGTTCAACTTAACGGTAGTGGGTCTTCCGATCCCGAAGGAACAACACTTAGCTACCTGTGGTCGTTTGTTACCAAGCCTAGTGGCAGTTCGGCTTCGTTGTCGAAATATTCAATTGTGAATCCAACTTTTAAACCCGATAAAGCTGGAATTTATTCACTTCGACTCGATGTTAGCGATGGCGTGAATACCAGTTCCGACAATATTCAAATAAAAGTTGGTACTTCTTCTGTTGAAAGCGTTGATTTAAATGGTTCCCTGAGTGTTTATCCGAATCCATTTACAAATAAGTTGTATGTCGATTATTCAGAAACATCGAGCCAACAGGTTGCTTTTGAATTGTATAACCTCTCAGGTGCACTTGTTCAAAGCCTAGAGTTTAATTCTATTGGGAAAGAGTCGTACGAACTAAATTTCGATCACTCGAAGCTAACCAACGGTATTTATTTGCTTAAGGTGAAGTCTGACAATGTGTTGCCCAAGGTGGTTAGGGTTACCTATAACGAAAAGAAAGAATAGTACTACTTAAACAAAGCAATATAGAAAGGAAGTTGAATTGGAGTTCAGCTTCCTTTTTTTACCAATTCGTTTATCTTTGGGCAAAAATAAAATATGGTACTCGACAATATTGAAAATGCTGTTCTCTATTTTGGATTGAACAAACACCTGCAACAGGCATTGAATTACATGGTTGAAACTGATTTTGGTAAACTTTTGACTGGAAAGTATTTTATTGATGGTGAAAATTTGATTGCCAATGTAAACGAGTATGAAACCAAGCCCGCGAGCGAATGCAAATTGGAGTCGCACGTGAAATACATCGACATTCAGTTAATGCTAGAAGGCGAGGAGCAGGTTGGTTATTTGGCAAAATGTAACCAGCAACCAACCGAGGTGTACAACCACGAAAAAGATGTCATGTTCTTTAACGAAGAGGTTTCTGTATTTAAATTCACCAAAGGGCAATTTGCCATTTTTTTCCCAACCGATTTGCATCAGCCGGGAATCCAATCGGGCGAAAATAAGAATGTTCGGAAAGTGGTGTTAAAGGTGGCGGTTTAATTAAAACCGCACCCCAGCTTTCACTTCAAAAGCATGTATCTTGTCGCTTTTAGCAACGCCCATGTGTGGGTAGCGTGTATAGCTGTATTCAATTTTTACAAACGGATTGGTTTTCTTTTGAGTATTGAAAAGATATCCATAGTCGAACCGGGTTTGATGTCCAAACGAACTTCCTTCAATACCTTTAATTCGTAATTGATTCAACAATAACCCATATCCGAAAAAGGGGATGATGTTTCTGTTGGCTTTTAGATTGTGCCTTACGGTCCATCCGTAGGAAAGGATTCCACATGAATTGGCACTGCTGCCGCCAAAGAGCGAAGTATATCCCAATGGAACAGAAATAAAAGCAGCAGGTTTGCCGTTAAAACCCGAAAGCTGCCAGGCATAGTCGATCAACAAGGTGGCGCCCTGTGTCTTAATGTCAAACGAAGTTGAGGCAATATGCCTATAACCAGCCTCTACCGAAAAAAATTTGGGCGCTTTGGCCAACTCTTGAGAAAATGCACCAACTGAAATTATCGTAAGTGCTACGGCGAAAAGAAAATGCTTAATCATTGAAACGATGGTTTAAAATAAATGCGGATCAAAAATAAAGCAACTAAAACACCTTGAAAGCCGATATTGTTTAATGGATGTGTTGTGTAAAAAGATGGCGTATTATTGTTCGATAAGATAGTCCAGCGATGTTGAATGCTTTGTATTTCAATTCTTTTACCTCATAACCTGTGCATGCAGGTTGTGTTAAGCTTTCATTAATCTCTTTTGATATTGGTTCTGGAACCGTTTTATTGGGAGACTAGACATTAACAAGGTTGTATTTCACCGCATACATTACCAGGTTAGCGGTGTTTTTGCAATTGGTTTTCATCAGAATGTTGGCACGGTGCTTGTCAACGGTGCGTTTGCTTATGAAAAGCTTGCGGCCAATGTCGTGGTTCGAAAGTCCCTGACAAATCATTTTTAATATTTCAATTTCACGGTCGCTCAGCACATCTTGTTCTGTGGTTTCGTTATCCTTGTTTTTGATGATGTTGCATAAAATATCGACAGGGAAGTAGCTGTTGCCCTGCATAACAGTTTTCATCACAAAAATTACTTCCTGAATTTCGGCCTCTTTAAGCAAAAAACCTTTCACCCCGGCATTGATCATTTTGTAGTAATAATCGTTGTCGTTGAACATGGTGAGCGCAACAATTTTCAGGTTCTTGTTTTTTTCCATAGCAAGCTGTGTCGCTTCAATGCCGTTCATTTCAGGCATCGAGATATCCATCAGCACGAGGTCGATTTTATGTGAGTCTAATAGCTGAAGAAATTCATGGCCATTGGTGGCCTCCAGTATTTCACCTATAAAATCACCTGCACTTTTGTGCAAAAGTAACTTCAACCCGTTGCGGAAGAGGTTGTGATCGTCGACTATTGCCAGTGTTATTTTTCCCATCATCGTTTAGCCTTGAATTGGACAAGATATTTCGGCTGAAAAACCTTTTTTTGGTTTTGTTGTAAAAGTTACAATTCCATTCAGTGTTTTAATTCGCGATTGAATGTTTGCTAACCCCAAGCCAACAATAGTTTCCGGTTCATTTGTGATCTTTGTTCCTATGCCATTATCGCTGTAACGAATATGCAAATAATTCTCCTTCTTTGTTAGTTCGATAATCACTTTTGTTGCATCGGCATGTTTTACGGTGTTGTTGATGAGTTCTGTAAGAACGCGGTATAAAATGATCTCGATGTTGTATGCAAATCTTTTTTTATCGCAATTGGAGATGATTTCAAACTGAATAGTACAATTTGGTTCAATGGGTTTCAGAAATACTTCAATGGCTTTTTGAAGTCCAAAATTTTCTAAAATATGAGGGCTCAGGTTGTTCGAAACTTCTTTAATGCTTGTAATGGCTTCTTGTGCAACAGTTTTCATGTTGACTAATATTTCGTTCATCTCTTCGCGGGTTTCGATGTGTTCCAAGGTCGAGACCGACATTTTCAGGTTCGAAAGCAGTGGTCCAAGTCCGTCGTGCAGGTCTTTGGCAAACCGTTGGCGTTCGTTTTCCTCGGTGTTGATGATGGCTGAAAGTATTCGTTTTTCAACTTCTTCACTTGCCTCTTCTCCCTTTCGTATCAGGTTGAAAAGTTTCTTGATAAAAATAAGTGAGATGGTGATGATTAGGGAAATAAGGATTCCAACCCAGGTATTTGCTTTCGCAACGGCAAGCGATATGTCTTTGTAGATGTAAGGGAAAAATTCGATCACTCCACGTGCCGCCATAAACAAAAAGGCGATGGTGAGCAATATCCACGAGATGTTATATTTTGCTGTTTTTGTCAAACTTATGGCCAGAATAGCGGCCACAATCTGCAAAATGATCGAAATGATGATTCCAATTTGGATCAGTAGCATAGGCTTTTTTTACAAAGCTATAAGTTATTACGGCAGAACAATGTCTAATCTGTTGAAAATATGAACACAATATGAACGCTCATAATTAATAAAGCACCTCGTCAAGTTCAAGCTCATGCACCTTTTCTTTTGGCTTTTGATTAACATGAATGCTGTTTGCAACCACTTCAGCAATGTCTTTTACAGGAATTTTATTTCCTGCAGCAAAGGTCTTTTTGCAGAGCGGGCATGCGGTTACCAATTGATCAGGCTTGTAACTTATAAATTCGTCCATCACATCTTTGCATATGATGCTGCGTTCGGCATTCGAAATCTTCATGTTCGAAAGGCTTCCACTGCAACATTTTGCATTTTCACGTTCGTTTTCCATTTCGAGAAGTTTTCCGTAGTGGCGAAGAACTTCGCGTGGTTCGTCGTAAATTTTGCTGCCACGGCCAAGGTCGCAAGGATCGTGATAAACCATGGTCTCGTTTTGTTGTATTACCGGCAATTTACCTGCATTAATGAGTTCGAGCAAATATTGTGAATGATGTTTTACAGTTACACCCGGTAACTGATAATCTTCGTTGAAAACGCGGTAACAAATTGGGCACGACACAATCAGTTCTTTTGCCCCAGAAGCTATAATTTGTTTGGAGTTGCTGGCAATCAACTGCCGTGCAGCTTCGTATTGTCCGGCCTGCATCAATGGTTTTCCGCAGCAAGGCGCTTTTTCTTCATCCATAAACCAGTAGTCAACTTTGGCATGGTTGAAAATTTTGGTCATCGACTTTTTAATGGCAGGGGTAAGGTGGGTCATGCAACCTGCAAAATAAATGACTTCGGCTTTTGGTGTCGATGTTTCAGTTAAATAATCGTAGGCAACATCGTATTGTTTGGTGTTTTCAATCCTAAGGTTGGTGCGAAGTTTCATTATATCGATACCAACTGGGCAAGCTTCTTCGCAACGGCCACACATCATGCAGTTGAACAGGTTGCTGTCTTCGATTCGGTTTTCCCTGAATTCACGTATGGTGTAAACCGTTTGTACATGGTTAATGTTGGCTAACGTAAGCTGGCATGGATCGAGGCAAATGCCGCAACGAGAACAGGCATTGGCTTCAATTTGAGTAAATCCGTCGGTCTTTTCATTCTGAGTTATTCCCCAGTTTTTCAGAAAGATGAACAGTATTTCGGTTGGAATGTGCATGTAGCGCGAGAATGGGAGGGCGGCCATAAAACAGCCCAATACAATTGAATAACCCAGCCATGTTGAGAAATAGAGTGTATCGAGTGGTAAGAATGTGGCAAACAGGTTTCCGGCTGTTTGGGTAAGAAAACCTCCATTGTGATAAATGCCGGCTGTAAAACTTTCGGCCAAAAAACGGAATGGGAAAATCAGCCATAACGCACTTAATGCTAACTGGTCGGCCAGTTTTAGTTTTGTGGTTCTTTTTAGTCCGAATATTTTCTTGTTTATCCGTTTGTAATAGGCGAGGGAAAGCCCGCTAATAATGAATAGCAATATAAAATCCATCAGGAAGGTGAACCCTTCGGAAAAGAAAAATTGTTGATTGCTGGTGTTGAAATAGCGGAAAAATACCGCCTTATAAAAAGGGAAATTTAAGGTCTCTTTATAAAACCCCATTTCTAGGTGGCCAACAACAATGAGCAGAAACCAGCCAAAAGCCAAGCTCATGTGCATGTAGCCCAAAAGCCTATTTTTTTGATGGACTTTTCGGTGGATCAACCCTTCGAGAAACGATTCCTTCACCGAGATGAGCGTACCCATCGAGAAAAAGTTCTTTATTATTTTGAGCCGATTCTTTTGTCCCAGCTGAAAAATCCATCGGCTAAACTTAGCGATGATTACAACCAGTAGAATTATAAATCCAGCAACAAACGGAAAGGTAAACCATTCGATCTTCATGGGTTGAATTTTATACTTGTTCCAATTTGAGTTTAACCATCTCTTTTTTGATGAGCATAATCACATGGCGGGTGTTAATTCCGCGGGGACATACCAGAATGCATTTTCCGCACAACATACATTTGTCTATTTCCGTTGCAAGGCCTTCAATTTCGCCTCTTTTGATCAACAACCCCAACATGCGCACATTAAAATCGATGAGGTTTCCTGCACTACAAGTGGCTGTGCAGCCACCGCACGACATGCAACGGGCAAACGACGGTTCTTCCTGCAAAACTTTGTCGAGCAGGCGGGTGTCGAATTGCTGATAGTCGATGGTGCGGCTGTTAATTGTGGAAAACCCGAACTTTTTCATTCTTCAAATTTTTGAAATAATTGTGTACCTGCAATGCCGATGAGCGGGCGTTCTCAATAGTTTCGGCCACTGTCATTGGCCCGGCGCATGTTCCGGCCAAAAAAACTCCCGGTACATTGGTGATGTTTCGTCCAGCAAAATCTCCTGCACTTTTTAGGAAGCCATCGTCGCCGCGTTTCAGTTCCAACATGTTTCCAATTTCAGAAGTTCCCTGGCTGGGTTCCATCCCCGACATGAGCACCACCATGTCCACATTCATCCGCAACGGACGACCGGCAAGCGTATCTTCAGCTTTAATGGCAAGGCTTCCATCCATTTTTTCGGCCACTTCGGAAACTCGTCCGCGTATGAACTGAATGTTGTGTTTCTCTTGAGCACTACGGTAAAGCTCTTCGTAGCCACGCCCAAACATGCGTAAATCCATGTAGAAACAATAAATTACAGCATCGGGCATCATTTGGTTAAGTTCGATGGCCTGTTTTACCGCGGTTACGCAACAAACTTTTGAGCAATAATGGTTGCCCACTTTTTCGTCGCGCGAGCCTACACAATGAACAAAAGCCACACGTTTAGGAGCATCTCCGGTTGGAGTAACAATGGTTCCTTCTGTTTTAAATTTTTTCTCAAGATCGGCATTGGTGATCACATTGTCGTAAATACGATAACCGTACTCTTCTTTCCGTTTGGCATCGAACAGTTCGAAGCCCGATGCAACAACAATGGCGTCGGCTTTAAACGATAGATTGTGATTGGTTTGTAAGAAAAAAATGTTTTTTTCTTTTTTAATGTCGACCAATTCGGTGTTGGTCAATATCTTCAGGTTGGCCGATTTGCATTTTAGGGCAACGTCGTCGCACAATTGCTGAGCAGGTGAGAATGATGGGAACAGGTGGTCCCAATTCAAAATTTTACCGCCAATTTCAGCTTTCTTTTCAATCAGCAAAACTTCATAGCCCATTTCAGCCAACAGGTGCGATGTTTCAATTCCGGCCAATCCGCCGCCAATGGTTACAATGGTTTTATTTTTTATCATCGGAATGTAACGTTTATCGGGTTATAAATTCATGGTTGTTGGTTTGGGAATGCCGAGGTCTTTGCCTTTCAAACCTTTGTATTTTGTTGCCGGGTTGTACACGATTCCCATTTTGTCGAGCACTGGTTCACAGCTGATTTGGTGTACCTGTAACCCAATATCCCAAGGGTCGAACCCTAGTACCAAACCAGCAACTTCTTCGAATGTAAAAACAGGAATTCCTTTACCTTCTTTGCCATATACTTTGCCTTCCAGTTCACTAAGTGTGTATTGCCATTTGTCGAGAAACATTGGGCAACCCGGGCAATTGGTAATGATCATATCGGGCTCGTAGGGCTGCATCGATTCGAATTTTTTGCGCGAGCTGGTCATCGAATAGCCGCGGTTGGCGCTTACCAAATACTGGCGAAATCCAAAGCCACAACAATGGCGGCGTTCGGGGTAGTCAACAATTTCGCCGCCCCAGTCTTCAACCATTCCTGTAAGAACAAATGGAAATTCAGCTCCGCCAATGCCTTTGTGCGGGAACATTTTGGAATAATGGCAACCAATGTGTTCAACCACTTTCAGTGGCTTTCCAGTGTTTTTATCCACCAGCTTAAATTTTGATTTTTCAGCAATCTCTTTTCTGAAATGATAAATGACATCGCTGGCGTGGGCAAGGTTTTCGGGTATTTCAAATGCACGGCCGGTGGCTTCTTTCAGCAGTTTGCGTGTTTTTTCTTTGGTTTCGGGAAAGTGGTGCCAGGTTTCAATAATTTCGGTATATAGTCCAAAAGAGGTGATGCACGATGGAACTATGTTTTTGTAGCCCGATTCGTTCATTAAGGCAAACTGACGGGCAACCACTGTCATGGTAGTTTCGAGTGGGAGCAGGTCGCTATGGTAACCAATACCAGAACAACTTGTGTGACATGGATGTTCGAATACATTTTTACCAAGTACTTCGCGCATAATTCGTAAGAAGGTAGTTTCAGCACCTGGAAAGAAATTCTGTCGCACACAACTTCTTACATAGTAAAAATCGTCGTCAGCGATTTTTTTCTGGTAATCGCTCCATATTGCTTTTTTCCCGTCGAGTATCATAGGTTGAAATGGTTTTTTTCGGTGTCAGAATAAATGTGGGCAATGTATTCGTTGTTCATGGTTTCGTCGAGTTCCATGTCCATCTGCTTCGCTTTTTTTGCAGAAAGGGCTTCAATGCTTTCAAAGCGGTCTATTGCTCCGGTAGTTTTGAATATACTTGCAATTTCAGCCATTGCTTCGTCGGGTATTTTTCGCAATATGCCGGGTCCATCGCCTTGATAGTTGGCTCCAAGTCTGGCAAAAACATCGCGGTAGTTATCCTGTATCCAATCCCAAACTGGGCCTTGTTCGGGGTGCAGATCGGTACCTACGCCTTCAAGATAAAGACAGTAACCCTTTTCGAGCATCCATTGGCCAATGGTCCGTTTCAGATAAAGTTGCTGACGGCCTTTTTCAGATTCTACAAAATAACCCAGTTCCTGCGAAAGTGATCGAAGCGCAATAATGAGCAATCCTGCAGCATTGCCACGCGGACAACGGGTTTTGCAACTCATGCATTCTCCGCAATACCATATGGTTTCACTTTTCAGAAGAGCTTCAATTTCGGCTTCGTTTTTCGACTGTATTGTACTGCAAATTATTCTGGGGTCGTAGTTGTAAATTTCTGCTGCCGGACAAATGGCCGTACATACGCCGCAGTTCATGCACGAATTTAATCCTTCAACAAAGCGAACATCAGACTGTAACCGTTGATAAAGGCTCATATATTTCCAAGTTAGTAGAGATTCTCAAACAATTTTGAAAGGTAACATCTTTCAAATCGACAGGAAACAGTACTAAATGGTAAAATTCAATGGGTATAAATGCGTATGGATGAAAGGTTGAATATGAGCATTGTTTTTTTATTCAATAAACTGGTTTACTTTTGCGGCCTTCAAAAAAAGGATCAGAAATGAGTATTGAGAAAGAATTGATTGCCCGCAGAGGGTCGAAATGTGAGTTGTGTGGAGCAATCGAAAACATAGGTGTTTACGAGGTGGCATCGGGTTCGAGACCATCTGTTGATAATAGTATTTTGATTTGCGGTACATGTAAAAGTCAGATCGAAATCCCAGAAACAATAGATGCTAACCACTGGCGCTGCTTGAATGAAAGCATGTGGAGCACCGAGCCCGCCGTTCAAGTGATGGCTTGGCGTATGCTTAACCGTTTGAAAGCCGAAGGTTGGCCACAAGATTTACTCGATATGCTTTACCTCGATGAAGAAACCTTGGCTTGGGCGCAATCTACTGGTGAGGGCCAAAACGAAGAAGATATCATCAGGCATGTTGATTGTAACGGTGTCCAGCTGCAATCGGGCGACAGTGTGGTGTTAATTAAAGACCTCGATGTGAGGGGAGCTACCTTTACTGCAAAGCGAGGTGCCGCGGTTCGTAATATACGCTTGGTTGAAGATAATCCCGAACAGATTGAAGGAAAAGTTGAAGGTGTACAACTCGTGATGCTTACCAAATTTGTGAAGAAAACGAGCTAAAAAATATTGAAAAGAGACAGTTTCGGGCTGTCTCTTATTCTTTTTACCGAATACCTTCACAAAATTTTAAGAGAAGCTTGAATGCGATCATTTGGAAAAATGGAGCTGATTTTGCTCTAAATTACTGTTTGAGTGGGGAGAAAACAGTCAGAAAGGGTGGGGAGTTAACAAATTTTA
>Ga0209373_10003851_pt1 | contig 13457 bp, 12 predicted proteins | sample Higcelweek5metaG_FD_187173 | JGI IMG/M metagenome (GOLD analysis project Ga0209373, IMG submission 187173) | Freshwater pond sediment microbial communities from the University of Edinburgh, under environmental carbon perturbations - High... | ecosystem: Environmental > Aquatic > Freshwater >...
TTTGAATTTTTTTGCACTATGGTCACGTATAATTAGTTCAATTACAGTTTCTTCGATACTTCCTGAAATTCCTACTACATGATAAAATCCTTCATAACCTTTTGTTTTTTCTGGAATTTCATTCTTAGGTAATTTGGAAATAAATTGATTGGCTAAAAGCATTGAATTTATCATTTTTCCTTTAGCATAACCAGGATGAACGCTTTTTCCTTTAAAAATAATTTTTGCACCAGCAGCATTAAAATTTTCATATTCTAATTCACCAATTTGACTTCCGTCCATAGTGTAAGCCCATTCGCAACCAAATTTTTCAACATCAAATTTATGCGCACCACGACCAATTTCTTCATCTGGAGTAAAACCTACACGAATTTTTCCGTGTTTGATTTCGGGATGTTGAATTAGATATTCCATTGCCGACATAATTTCGGTAATTCCGGCTTTGTCATCGGCTCCTAAAAGGGTTGTTCCGTCAGTTGTGATTAGGGTTTGACCTTTATATTGTAATAAATCTTTAAAATAACTTGGCGATAAAATGATATTTTGTTTTTTATTTAAAACAATATCACCTCCATCATAATTTTTTACAATTTGTGGTTTTACGTTAGCACCAGTGAAATCTGGAGTTGTATCATAATGCGAAACAAATCCAATTGTTGGAACTTTGTGTTTTACATTACTTTCTAAAGTAGCCATTACATAGCCATTTTTATCTATGGTTACTTCTGTCATTCCCATTGCTTTTAGTTCTTTAACTAAAAGATTTGCAAGGTCTAATTGTTTTTTGGTACTTGGTGTAGTGTCTGAATTTGGGTCAGATTCTGTATCAATAGTTACATAGCTTATAAAGCGATCGATTATATGTTGCATGAATTTTAAAATTTATACAAATATAGGAAATTGAATAGGTTTTTAAAAGTATGATTTGGGTAAATAAAAAAAGCACTTCGATTGAAGTGCTTTAGTGGGGAGAGCAGGATTCGAACCTGCGAAGATGTAATCAGCGGATTTACAGTCCGCCCTCGTTGGCCGCTTGAGTATCTCCCCAAGCCATCTTGCTTATTTGACTAAGCGGTTGCAAATATAGAATTGTTTTTTGTTCTTGCAAAGATATTTTCTACTATTTTACAGACTATTTTATAACTTTCTGTAAATGAAAAACATAAAAAAATCTTCCGAAGAAGATTTTTTAAAATATATTTTGTATTGGAATTATTTAACTCCTAAAAGTTCTTTTACTTTTGCTTTTAAGGCATCACCTCTAAGATCTTTTGCAACAATATTTCCTTTAGCATCTAAAATAAAAGTTGCTGGAATTGATTGCACATTGTATTGTTTTGCAATTGGTTCATCCCAAAATTTAAGATTTGAAACATGAGCCCAAGTTAATTTATCTTTTGCAATAGCTTCTTTCCATTTTGTAGCATCTTTGTCTAATGAAACTCCAATGATATTTAAACCTTTATCATGTAGTTCATTGTACATTGCTACCACATTAGGATTTTCTGCTCTACATGGTCCACACCAAGAAGCCCAAAAATCAATAATAGTTACTTTTCCTAAAGATTCTTTTAATGAAATAGTTTTGCCTTCAGGAGAAGGAGCAGAGAAATTTGGTGCTGGTTTTCCAAGTGTATTCCCTGTCATAGAATCTAATACTTTTTTTATGTTTTTAGCACTTTTAGTTTCCAATAAACTTTTGTCTAATTTTTCATAGTAACCTTTAACTTCTTCAGGCGTTAAATATTGTCTCATTAAAAAGTTTTCTAGTAAAAGAACTGATAGGTATGCGTTTTTATTTTCTTTTATAAATTTAACTGAAACCTTATTCATATCCTCCTGAAAGCTATTGTATTCTTTCATTATTTGATTTACTCTTGCAGTGTCGTTTGCTATTTTTGCAGCTTTTATTTTTTCTGCATTTGCCTTCTGAAACTTACCGAATTTTCTTGCAACAATTTTAGATTGATCATTATATGATTGAAATTTATCGTTGTTAAGTGTTCCACTTACAATTGAGTTTTGAACTGTGTCGGTCTTAATAAGAACGTTAATTTTCCCATTTTCTAGAATTAGTGGTAAATTAATATTTTCATTTTCAATTCTAATAAAGGCTAAATCAATTTCATTTGTTTCTCCTTTAAGTTCAAACTTTCCATTTTCAACCACACCTGTATCTTTTACAGTAAATCCGGTTTCAGTTTGCACTTCTATAAAAACCTTTTTACCATTTTCTATCCCAGAAGCTTCCCCATTGATAATGAACTCATTGTCTTTAAGTTGGTTACAAGCAAAAATTGTTAATGCGGCTGCAACGATTAATGTTATTTTTTTCATTTTAATAAATTAAATTTTGGCAAATGTATTTAAAATTACTCATTTATAAAACATAAATAAATGTTAGGATTTGAATAAAATCTCGCAATTAAAGTTTTGTCAATCAAAAATATAGTTGTAATTTTGCGCACCTTTTGGCGGATAGCGTTTCCATTAGGTATCAATCATTTATGTAAAATACTGCTGTTGTTTTCTATTCGCATTAAGAAACGCTAGAATCACGGCATACAAATTTTTAATCAGCATGTCTGAAATTAACAAAACACAAGAAGAGTTTTTAGCGAATTTTAACTGGCATAACTTCCAAGAAGGAATTGACCCAGTAGATGAAAAAAACTTACAAGAATTCGAAGAATTAGTAACTAAAACATTCATTGCTACTGATCAAGAAGAAGTTGTAGAAGGAGTTGTAGTTAGAATTACTGAAAGAGACGCAATCGTTGATATCAACGCTAAATCTGAAGGTGTTATTTCTTTAAACGAATTCCGTTACAATCCTAACTTAAAAGTTGGTGATAAAGTAGAAGTATTAATCGACGTTCGTGAAGACAAAACAGGTCAGTTAGTATTATCTCACAGAAAAGCTAGAACTATCAAAGCATGGGATAGAGTTATTGCAGCTAACGAAACAGGAGAAATCGTTAACGGTTTCGTTAAATGTAGAACTAAAGGTGGTATGATTGTAGATGTTTTCGGAATTGAAGCATTCTTACCAGGATCACAAATTGATGTGAAACCTATCCGTGATTACGATCAATATGTGAACAAGACTATGGAATTTAAAGTTGTGAAAATCAACCACGAATTTAAAAACGTAGTAGTATCTCACAAAGCGCTTATCGAAGCTGATATTGAAGTACAGAAAAAAGAAATCATTGGTCAATTAGAAAAAGGACAAGTATTAGAAGGTGTTGTTAAAAACATTACTTCTTATGGTGTGTTTATTGATTTAGGTGGTGTAGATGGATTAATCCATATTACTGACTTATCTTGGTCAAGAATTAATCACCCAAGCGAAGTTCTTGAATTAGACCAAAAATTAAACGTTGTAATCCTTGATTTCGATGATGAGAAAACAAGAATCCAATTAGGTTTAAAACAATTAAATGCTCATCCATGGGATGCTTTAGGAACTGAATTAAAAGTTGGTGATAAAGTTAAAGGAAAAGTTGTTGTTTTAGCTGATTACGGTGCTTTCATCGAAGTTGCTGAAGGTGTAGAAGGTTTAATCCACGTTTCTGAAATGTCTTGGTCAACTCACTTAAGAAGTGCTCAAGATTTCATGAAAATTGGTGATGTAGTTGAAGCAGTTGTTTTAACTTTAGACAGAGACGAAAGAAAAATGTCTTTAGGTATTAAACAAATGACGCAAGATCCATGGACTGATATTACTGCTAAATACCCAGTAGGTTCTAAACACACTGGAATCGTTAGAAACTTTACAAACTTCGGAATTTTCGTAGAGTTAGAAGAAGGTATTGATGGTTTAGTTTATATCTCTGATCTATCTTGGACTAAGAAAATTAAACACCCATCTGAATTTGTAAACGTAGGTGAAAAATTAGACGTTGTTGTATTAGAATTAGATGTTGAAGGACGTAAATTATCTTTAGGTCACAAGCAAACTACTGCTAATCCTTGGGATAAATATGAAGATGCTTTTGCTGTTGGAACAATCCACAATGGAACAATTTCTGAAATCGTTGACAAAGGTGCTACTGTAGAATTTGGTGACGATATCGTTGCTTTCATTCCTACACGTCACTTAGAAAAAGAAGACGGTAAAAAATTGAAAAAAGGAGATACTGCTGACTTTAAAGTTATTGAGTTCAATAAAGAATTCAAAAGAGTAGTAGCTTCTCATACAGCTATCTTCAGAGAAGAAGAAGAGAAAAACGTTAAAACTGCAGTTGAAACTACATCAAATAGTTCAGCTCAAACATCTACTTTAGGTGATAACAACGATATTCTTGCTGAATTAAAAGCTAAAATGGAAAAAGGAGGTAAATAATCTTCTTTTTGTCATGCTGAACTCGTTTCAGTATCTATAAAATTAATCCCGAAAGAAATTTCGGGATTTTTTATTGCGTATTATATTTGTTTATCGTAATATTGCAATATAATAATTTATAGAAATTATGGGAGCATCAAAATCAGAATCCTTCTCAGTGGAACAAAACGAAATGGCAACGTTGTTTAAAGCTTTGTCACATCCGGCTCGAATTGCTATTGTGGATTATCTATTAACTGTTGATTCTTGTATTTGCGGCGATATTGTAAACGAATTGCCATTAGCACAACCTACAATTTCGCAACATCTAAAAGAATTAAAAAACGCTAACATCATTAAAGGAACCATCGAAGGAACCGCTATTTGTTATTGCATCAATCCAGATACTATTGACAAAATCGAGAATCACTTTGGTATGATTCGTCATAAGTTAAAGAATAAATGTTGTTAGCTAATCACTTTTTACTAATTACTAATTACTCAAAAAATGAAACTATCCGAAATTAAAAACGAATTAAAAAAGCTAACTACAATTGCTTTTCAATTACCAAATGGTGATTTAGTACCTAATCATTTTCATGTAACTGAAGTTGGAAAAATCACTAAACATTTCATCGATTGTGGTGGAGTTGTTCGCACAGAAGAAGTAGCGAATTTTCAACTTTGGGAAGCAAACGATTACGATCATAGATTGCATCCAGAAAAATTGGTACATATTATTGAATTGTCAGAAGCTAAATTGCAAATTCCAGATTTAGAAATTGAAGTCGAATATCAAATGAAGGAAACTATCGGAAAATTCAGTTTAGATTTCGACGGAACTAACTTCCAATTAAAGTCAAAACTAACGAATTGTTTAGCAAAAGACAATTGCAGTATTCCACCAGAAAAACTAAAAGTTAAAATAGGCGAGTGGAAACCAAAGGAAACCTCTTGTTGTACACCAGATTCAGGTTGTTGTTAATTTTAATTCAAAAAGCTAATCACTAATTACTTTTCACTTATATAGATATGCTTGAAAATTTATCAAAAACCATCGAATCTATTGCTAAAATTGTAGTTTCGGAGGAACGAAAAGAAGTTTTACAATCCTTAGCCGATTACATTCAAAAGAAAGTAAATGCCAACGAAGAAATTCGATTGAACTTCATTTGCACGCACAATTCCAGAAGAAGTCATTTGTCGCAAATTTGGGCACAAACGATGGCATTTCAATTCGGAATCAAGAATGTTTTTTGCTATTCTGGCGGAACGGAAGCAACAGTAATGTTTCCAAAAGTGGCTGAAACATTAGTAAATCAAGGATTTCAAATTCAGAAGTTAAGCGAAGAACAAAATCCAGTTTATGCAGTTAAATTCGATGACAATCAACATACTATCATCTGTTTTTCAAAAGCGTATTTCGATGATTTTAACCCGAAAACTAACTTTGGTGCTATCATGACTTGTAATAATGCTGATGAAGGTTGTCCAATGGTTTTTGGTGCAGAAGCCAGATTTCCAATTAAATACGATGATCCAAAAGCCTTTGATGGAACCGAATTAATGAATGAAAAATACGCAGAACGTAGTTTGCAAATTGCAAGTGAAATGTATTTTGTATTTTCTCAAATAAAATAATACTATGAAAAAACGATTAGGATTTTTAGACCGTTATTTAACCCTTTGGATTTTTTTAGCGATGTTAATTGGAGTAGGAATAGGTTATTTTATTCCCAATTCAGCTGATTTCATCAATTCATTTTCATCTGGAACTACCAATGTTCCGTTGGCAATTGGTTTGATTTTAATGATGTATCCGCCTTTAACTAAAATAGATTTTTCTAAAGTGCCTCAAATGTTTGAAAAGCCAAAGTTATTATCAGCTTCTTTTTTCATAACATGGATTGTCGGACCATTTTTGATGTTCTTATTAGCGACATTCTTTTTAAAAGATTATCCAGAATACATGATGGGCTTAATTATCATTGGAATTGCGCCTTGCATTGCCATGGTAATCGTATGGAATGAATTAGCCGAAGGAAACCGTGAATTAACAGCTGGTTTAATAGGAATCAATAGTTTGTTGCAAGTGTTTTTCTTTAGTTTGTATGCTTATTTTTATTTGGAAATCATGTTGCCTTTATTCGGAATCAAAGGTTTAGAATTAAATATTACCATTGCTGAAATCGCTCAAACGGTTGGAATATATCTCGGAATTCCGTTTGCGTTGGCTGTGATTAGTCGTTATGCGATTAAAAAGTATATAGGTGATAAGTTCTTTAATCAGAAATTCATTCCGTTTGTTTCACCCATAACTTTGATAGCGCTACTTTTTACCATTGTAGTCATGTTTAGCTTAAAAGGTGAAATGATTGTCGATTTACCAATGGATGTGGTTAGAATTGCTATTCCACTAGTCATTTTCTTTGCGATTATGTTTTTCTTAATGTTTTTTGTAGCTAAGAAAATTGGTGCGGATTATAGAGATATAGTTGCATTATCGTTTACCGCTTCAGGAAACAATTTTGAATTAGCAATAGCAGTTTCAATTGGCGTATTCGGGATCAATAGCGGGCAAGCATTTGCTGGAGTTATTGGACCATTAGTGGAAGTTCCTGCTTTGATAATTCTGGTAAATGTGGCTTTTTGGTTGAAAAAAAAGTATTTTGATTAAAGTGTTTCTTTATGAAATTCTCGATATTTAAAACCAGTTTCTTTTTGGAATTCGTATTCTAATGTGCTATCAGATGGAAAAATATTTATTTTAATATTTGGATTTTTATCTTTTAGCCATTTAATGAATTCAATTGTGTTTTTATATTCCAAAGAAGAAAATGATTTTTTTCCAGATATATATATAATATGATCAGTGTTACTTTTACTCGTTCGAATGAAATGATATTCTAATAAATCTGAATATTTTAATTTTTCGACTTTCTTTATATATGAGTAAATAATTTCGATTTGATTATCATAAAAAACAATTTCAAATATACTTTCTCTTGTTTTTTTTATAATGTAAATTAGAAATGTTAATGAAAAAAGAATGCTTAATACAAAAATAAAAAGATTACATTCATCATAAATAATTTTTAATGGTAGTATCATTATTACAATTACCAAAAGTGGTAATAGAACTTCTTTAGAATTATTTGAAGAATATTTTTTCATTTAGTAAATATAAAAAAAACTCTCAATTTCTTGAGAGTTTCGTTTATTTATCAATCGAACCTAAAACACGCTTCATAAAATCGTTTAGAGCGGTTTTTTTGTCAGCTCCGTTTTTGATTGCTTGATTTACTTCTAATGCGCCGTACATGTTGGAAATTAACTCAGCAATTACATCTAATTCTTCATCTTTTAAAGAAGAAACTTCACAAAGGTTTTCTAGAACTTCGATAGTTTCCACTAAATAATCCTGATCGTTATCCTCAATAAATTGAGTTAACTGTTTTATTACTGGTAATTTCATGATTAAACTACTTCATTTACTAATTCGGCTAAAACTTCAGCTTTATTAGTTTGTGTTTGATTAACTAATACACCATTTTTGAAAGTAGCAAACGTAGGTAAATTATCCACTTTTGCTAATTTTCTTGATTCCGGAAATTTTTCTGCATCAACCACTAAGAAAGGAATTGATTCGTTTTGTGAAGCCATCATTTTGAATTTTGGTTTCATAATACGACAATTTCCACACCATGATGCTGAGTATTGAACAACAACTGTTTCGTTGTTTGCAATTACTTCAGCTAAATTATCTTGTTCTATTTCTGTAAACATTTTTTTTTAGTTTAAAGTTTCATGTTTCAAGTTCCAAGTTGAATAACCTGAAACCTGAAACTTGAAACAAAATTATTAATGAGAAGCTAAATAAGCAGCAGTACTATTTCTGTCAGCACTCATTGCTTCTTTTCCTTCTTCCCAGTTAGCTGGACAAACTTCACCTTTAGTTTGAACGTGAGTGTAAGCATCAATTAATCTTAAATACTCGTTTACGTTTCTTCCTAATGGCATATCGTTAACGCTTTCGTGGAATACTTTTCCTTCTTCGTCAATTAAATATGTCGCTCTGAAAGTAACATTTGAACCTTCTAAGATTTCATCATTTAAATCTTCGTTGTAAACCCATTCTGCATCTAAAATATCTAAAGCAGCAGCCAAGTTTCTTGTTGTATCAGCTAAAAGAGGGTAAGTTACACCTTCGATTCCACCGTTATCTTTTGCTGTGTTTAACCACGCAAAGTGTACTTCGTTAGTATCACATGAAGCACCAATAACTGTAGTGTTTCTTTTTTCAAATTCTTGTAATGCTGCTTGAAAAGCGTGTAATTCTGTTGGGCATACGAAAGTAAAATCTTTTGGATACCAAAATAAGATTACTTTTTTCTTGTTGTTAACCGCTTCTTCTAAAATATTGATTCTTAAGTTATCTCCCATAAAAGAGATTGCGTCAACTGTAATGTTTGGGAATTTTTTTCCTACTAATGCCATGATTTTTTATTTAAAAATTATTATTGTTTTTCTGAGTGCGAAATTACAAATACAATAGTTAATAAAACATGATATTTATTATATTTTCAAATATTATAATAGAAAAAATTTATGAGAAAAAATCTTATAAAAATTCCTGCTATTTAAAATTGACTTTAAAATTAAATAAAGTAAAAATTTAGTGATATAAAAAAATAATACCATCATTTTTTTGATGGTATTATTAGAGAAACAATAATAAATATGGAAATTTTATTTTAAATCAAATCGGTCTAAGTGCATTACTTTTGTCCAAACATTGATAAAATCTTTTACAAATTTTTCTTTGTTATCATCTTGAGCATACACTTCTGCATACGATCTTAAAACGGAATTAGAACCAAAAATCAAATCAACTCTTGTTGCAGTCCACTTTGTAGCGCCAGATTTTTTATCTACAATATTGTATAAGTTTTCGCCAACAGGTTTCCAACTATAACTCATATCGGTAAGATTCACAAAGAAGTCATTGGTAAGAACGCCTTCGTTATGTGTGAAAACACCGTGTTTTGTTCCGCCGAAGTTAGTGCCAAGAACACGCATTCCACCAATTAGAACAGTCATTTCTGCTGCGGTTAATCCAAGAAGTTGTGCTTTGTCTAACATTAATTCTTCTGGTTGAACTACATAGTTGGATTTCATAAAGTTTCTAAAGGCATCGTTTGTTGGTTCTAAAACTTCGAAAGATTCTGCATCTGTCATTTCTTGCGAAGCGTCACCTCTTCCTGCATGGAAAGGAACTTTTACATTGAATCCGCCTTCTTGAGCCGCTTTTTCAATTGCAGCGCTTCCTGCCAAAACAATTAAATCCGCAATACTTACCTTTTTACTTAAACCAGCTTGAATCTCGACTAATTTATTCAATACTTTTTGTAATCTTTCAGGTTCGTTGGCTACCCAACTTCTTTGAGGTTGTAAACGAATTCTTGCTCCATTTGCTCCGCCTCTAAAATCAGAACCTCTAAACGTTCTTGCGCTATCCCAAGCGGTATTGATTAATTCAGCTCTTGTTAATCCGCTATTTAATAATTTAGTTTTTAATTCTTCAATTTCTGAATCGGACAAAGTGTAATCTACTGTTGGAACTGGATCTTGCCAAATTAAATCTTCTGCAGGAACATCAGCTCCTAAATAACGCTCTTTTGGACCTAAATCTCTGTGTGTTAATTTGAACCAAGCTCTTGCAAATACATCTGAAAAATAAGCAGGATCTTTATAAAAACGTTCCGAAATTTCTCTGTAAGCAGGATCCATTTTCATTGCCATATCAGCATCGGTCATAATTGGATTTCTTCTTACAGATGGATTATGAGCATCAATTGGCATGTCTTCTTCCTTAATATTGATAGGTTCCCATTGCCAAGCACCAGCTGGACTTTTCTTTAATTCCCAATCGTAATTTAATAATAAATGGAAATATTCGTTATCCCAACGAGTAGGGTGGGTTGTCCAAGAACCTTCTAAACCACTTGTTACAGCATGTGCACCGCCGCCGTTTGGATTTAACCAACCAAAACCTTGGTTTTCAATAGCACCTGCTTCTGGTTCTGGACCTAATGTAGAAGCATCACCATTTCCGTGAGCTTTTCCTACTGTGTGACCTCCAGCGGTTAAAGCAACAGTTTCTTCATCGTTCATTGCCATTCGTTTGAATGTGATACGAACATCATGTGCTGTTTTTAATGGATCGGGTTGCCCATCAACTCCTTCAGGGTTTACATAAATTAATCCCATCATTACGGCTGCCAATGGATTTTCTAAATCTCTTTCTCCTGAATAACGACTTCCTTCACCACCAGATTTTTGCAACCATTCTTTTTCTGCACCCCAATAAATGTCTTTTTCTGGGTGCCAAATATCTTCACGACCACCTGCGAACCCGAAAGTTTTTAATCCCATTGATTCGTATGCCATATTTCCGGCTAAAATCATTAAATCAGCCCAAGAAATTTTATTTCCATATTTCTTTTTGATTGGCCATAATAACCTTCTTGCTTTATCTAAGTTTCCATTATCAGGCCAACTATTTAAAGGTGCAAAACGAATGTTTCCAGTTCCTGCACCACCTCGACCATCTGAAATTCTATAAGTTCCTGCAGAATGCCAAGCCATACGAATCATCAAACCGCCATAGTGACCCCAATCGGCTGGCCACCAATCTTGACTATTGGTCATAAAGTTCTTTAGATCATTTTTTAAAGCTTCTAAATCTAATTTTTTAAATTCTTCAGCATAATTAAAATCTTCCCCTAAAGGATTGGTTTTGGTATCATGCTGGTGAAGAATATCTAAGTTTAGTGATTTTGGCCACCAATCTTGATTTTTTACACCATCACTTAAACCTTTTTGGTTTTGATGAAAAGGGCATTTACTAATGTCGTTTGAGTTTTCCATATTTAATAATTTTAATTTATGATTGTAAATGTTTGTTTTTTAATTTTCTACTCTTGCTAATTTACAAATAAAAAAACCACTACTTGATTTAAGTAATGGTTAAATTTTATTTAAAAATAGATTTTATTGATAGTTTATCTATTCTTTGATACTTGAAACTAATTGTTTGATTTTAATATTGAATGCTGCAAAAATTAAAGTCATAAACGGACTGATGATATTGAAGAAAGCATAAGGTAAATAATCAAGAGTTGAAACACCAAGAGTTCCTGCTTGATAAGCACCACAGGTATTCCAAGGTACTAAAACTGAAGTTACAGTTCCAGTGTCTTCTAACGTTCTACTTAAGTTTTCAGGAGCTAAACCTTTGTCTTTATAAGCTTTTGCAAACATTTTACCAGGAACTACAATCGCTAAATATTGATCAGAAGCTGTAATATTTAATGCTAAACAACTTCCAACAGTTGAAGCAAATAATCCAAAAGTTGTATGGGCTAATTTTAATAATGATTCACTAATTCTTGCTAAAGCGCCAATTGCATCCATAATTCCACCAAAAACCATAGCACAAAGAATTAACCAAATTGTTGGTAACATTTTAGCCATTCCTCCAGAAGTAAATAAATCAGCTAAGGTTTTGTTTTCTGTAGGAACAACCACTTTTGATGTAATTGCATCCATTACACCTTTATAAGCCGATTTAAAATCCATAGTTTCAACACCAGCAATTTGATTGATAATTTGAGGTTGAAAAATTACAGCAAAAATTCCGGCTAATAATGTTCCTACTAATAAAGCTACTAATGGTTCTGTCTTTTTTACAATTAATCCAATTACAATTACTGGAACTAAAAAAAGCCAACCCGATACATTAAATGAAGCGGTTATTGCTGTTAATAGTTCATTTGTATTTACATCGCCTTTTACTTCAATAGAAAGTCCTAAAATGATGAATAAAATTAGTGTTATAATGTATGTTGGAATAGTGGTTAATGTCATGTATTTAATGTGCGTAAACAAATCTGTTCCAGCCATAGCAGGAGCAAGGTTGGTTGTATCTGACATTGGTGATAATTTATCTCCAAAATAGGCTCCCGAAATTACAGCTCCGGCCACCATTCCTAAATCAAAGCCTAAAGCGCCTCCAATTCCAATTAAAGCAATCCCAACAGTTGCCGATGTGGTCCAAGAACTCCCTGTTGCAATTGAAATTACCGAACAAATAATTAATGTTGCTGGTAAAAAAATGGCAGGGCTTAATATTTGTAATCCGTAATATATCATTGAAGGGATAATACCGCTAACCATCCAAGTTCCAGCAAGTGCACCTACCATTAGTAGAATTAAAATAGCACCAGCGGTAGATTTAATGTTATTTGCAACTTCATCTAACATTTTATGAAAGGAAACTTTATTAAAATAGCCTACAATTGCTGCAACTGCACCACCTAAAAGTAAAACAAATTGATTACTTCCTCCTAAAGAAGCATCTCCATAAATATATACGTTAAAAGCTAACATTCCAATTAATGCGACTACTGGAATTAATGCTTCCCAAAGTTTTAATTCTTTATTATTATTGATTTTTGTATCCATTTAGTTTTGTTTGAGCTTGCAATATAGAAAAATCATATTTTACAACAAAGTATCGTTAAAATAAAAAATCCGATTCATTGCTAAATCGGATTCTATTGAAATTATTTTGAGAGAATTATAAAATACCTAATTCTATCATACATTGTTTCATCATTTCATATGTTCTTTCAATATCGTTATCTAAACCAATTGAAAAACGAATTAAACCATCAGTTAAACCCATTTCTGCTTGCTCTTCTAATGGAATTTCTGATGATGTTGAAGTTCCAGGAGCACTGAATAATGTTTTGTAAAATCCTAAACTTACAGCCAAGTAACCTAAGTTTCTTTCTTGCATTAATTCCATTAACGCATTCGCTTTATCTAAACTTCCAACATCAATCGTCATCATTCCTCCAAAACCATATTCTGGATTAATCATGATTTTGTAAATTTCATGACTTGGGTGACTTTTTAATCCAGGGTAAACGGTTTTAATTCCTTCAGCTTCAAATTTATTAGCCAAATACATTGCGTTGTAGCTGTGTTGTTTCATTCTAATGTGTAATGTTCTTAAGTTTTTCATTACAGATGCAGAACGTAAACTATCCATTGTTGGACCTAA
>Ga0209373_10003852_pt1 | contig 13445 bp, 14 predicted proteins | sample Higcelweek5metaG_FD_187173 | JGI IMG/M metagenome (GOLD analysis project Ga0209373, IMG submission 187173) | Freshwater pond sediment microbial communities from the University of Edinburgh, under environmental carbon perturbations - High... | ecosystem: Environmental > Aquatic > Freshwater >...
GTTGAAAGTGTTACCACACTCGCTGCATTGTAACTTTTTTATCTCTTTAGTTTCGCTCATTTCGATTTAACTTCAATAATATCGCTCAGTTTTGTTGTGTAGTTTTTCGAAAGCTTCTCTTGCTTGTGTTTCCACTCTTTTCCACTGCCTTGAGCCGCTAGTCGTAATGTGTCGCGGCCATAACGTTGGTTTATCTTGTCCGAAACCTCCGATAATTTGTTCTGCCTCAACCTGTCGCCTTCGCAAAAAAGATTGCCTTGCAGCTGGTTGTCAGGCACAATACCTGAAACAATGACCCCTGCTTTCTGATATTTAAGATCGGGCAAAAATATTGCACCAAGAGCTTTGTGCGCTGCTTTTACCAACAACGTATTACTGTTCGACGCTATTGGCAAAACTACAGTCTGACTGTTGTAATAAAACTTCTCGTACTGGTTGAACCTGTTGGTGTGAATGAAAACCGTTAGGAAATTTGCTGCAGAACCTTGTTTCCGAAGTTTTTCGGCACAACGAACAGCGTACAATGCCACGGCTTCTTTAATTGGCTCTATTGTCGAAAGTTTTTTGCCAAACGAACGTGTTGTGGCAATCACTTTTTTCGATGACGAAACTTTTTCAATTGAAATGCAAGGTGTTCCAAGTAGCTCTTTTTGAGTGCGGAGTCCGTTTACATTCATGTTTTTTTTCACCCAGGCGCTATCCATTTGCGCAAAAAGAAATGCGTTGTCAATTTGGTGTTTAAGTAGCAATTTTTGATATTGCCGGCCAATTCCCCATACTTTCTGAATGGGCGTGTTCTTCAATATTGCATTTTGTACAAAATCATTCTCAATAATGAATACGCCTTCGTGTTTTGCTTCTTTGTTGGCAATTTTGGCCAATGTTTTTGTTGAACCAACACCTATACTAACCGGAATTCCTGTGCTCCTAAGTAGTTTCTCCCTTAACGATTTAGCAAAACCATACAAATCGGTAACATCTTCTAAATTCAAGAAAGCCTCATCAATTGAGTAAACCTCTACTTCCGGAACCTCGTGGCGCATAATATCCATAACCCTTTGCGACATATCGCCGTAAAGTGGGTAGTTCGACGAAAAGCAAGTCACATTATTCTCTTTGAAAAACTGTTCGCGTTTATAGGCAGGTTCGCCCATTTCGATGCCCAAAAGTTTTGCTTCGTTCGAGCGTGAAATAACACATCCATCGTTGTTCGAAAACACAACAACCGGTTTCCCTTCAAGGTCGGGGCGGAAAACCCTTTCGCACGAAACGTAAAAATTGTTACAGTCGGCAAGTGCAATCATTCTAAATCAGTGTTTTTTAATAGTATAGGTAACTGTTCCCCATACTCTGAAATCGTTCTCGTTGGTTATTTTTAGAGTCTTATATTTTTCATTTTCAGGAACAAGTAAAATTTCCCCATCGTTATTACGGAAGCGTTTTACTGTAAATTCACCATCAATAACACAAACAACAATTGAATTGTCTTTGGGTTCTATCGATTTGTCTATCACAATTAAATCGCCGTCTCCAATTCCGGCATTGATCATCGAATCGCCATTTACTCGGCCAAAGAATGTTGAACTTGGGTTTCTGATCAACTCGGCGTTAAGGTCAATACGGTCTTCAATATAATCGTCGGCTGGAGAGGGAAAACCGGCCGAGATGCCTGTTTCAAAAAGGGGCAATTCGATGGCTGTTGATACATCGGGGCGAAACAATTCCAGCTCTTTTGAATCAATTCGTTTATGTTTTTTCATTTTCTTCTGAATTGATTTTCTTCTTTTGAAATACTTTCGAGAGTTGTATTTTGCATGTAATCAACAACAACAGTATTTAATCCTCTCCAAAAATTTTGGGCAGTGCAGCTTTCCCTTTTTTCACATTCGTAGTTTGCCGCCATGCAATCAATCACACAAATATCGTTGTCGAGGGCTTTGTGAATATCGTAAATTGTTATATCGACAGGATTCCGGGTAAGAATGTAACCACTCTTTTTCCCACTAACATTTTCAATCAGATTTGCTGCCTTAAGTGCATGGATAATTTGGTCGAGATATTTTACCGAAATATCTTGCCGTTGAGCTATATCTTTCTGAAACACACCTTTGCGGGTTGTGTCCATCGCAAATTCAATCATTGCCCTTATTCCATAGCGGGTTTTTGTGCTAAACTTCATCGAGGTTCAAACTAATTTATCAAATTAAATATGTGCAATTTAATGAATATCTTTGGCGAAAATTATACGTATGGAATATTTAAAATATACAATAACAATAGCTCCCGACAATCAGGATTTTAGGGATGTTTTAATGGCGAACCTTGGCGAAATCGGGTTCGAAAGTTTTGTTGAAAACGAAGAGAATATCGAAGGTTTTGTTCCTAATGGAAGTTGGGATGAGTTGACATTGAAAGAGATAACTTTTGAACCGCTGTTTAAGTTTGAATGGAAATCGGAATCGATCCCTGATCAGAACTGGAACGAAGTGTGGGAGAAAAACTACTTCAAACCACTTGTTGTTGCCGACCGTTGTGTGGTTCGTGCACCTTTTCATACCGATTACCCAACGCTGGAATTCGAAATAGTGATTGAACCAAACATGGCATTTGGCACCGGCAATCACGAAACAACTTCGATGATGATGGAGTATGTGCTTGAAACAGAGGTGAAAGAAAAAAATGTGCTCGATATGGGTTGTGGCACAGGAATTCTAGCAATTCTCTCTTCGATGTGCGGGGCGAAAACAGTTACTGCTATCGATATCGACAAGTGGTCGTACGATGGCACTGTTGAAAACGCGCAGTTGAACCACGCCGAAAACATAACCGCGCTTCTTGGCGATGCTTCTGTTATTCCTGACCAAAAGTTTGATGTAATTTTTGCCAATATCCATAAAAATATAATCATTAGCGATTTGCCAACGTATTTCTCGGTTTTGAGCAACAGTGGCAGCTTGCATGTTAGTGGTTTCTATCTCGACGATTTGAAAGATGTCGAAGCTGTAGCAAACAAATTAGGGCTTAAACTTGTAAGTCAGAAGGTGAAAAACAATTGGTGCAGTGCATTGTTTATGTAATTTAATTTGAAATCAATTTAAATTCGATTTTATAAAGTCTAATCTCAAAGTTTTTTACGTATGAAAAGATTACTCCTATCTCTTGTATGTGTTTTGGTGGTTTTCTTTGCTTCGGCACAGGAAAAAAAAGACACAACTTACTGGACTAATGGTGGTATGTTTGCCATCAACTTTAATCAGGTTTCGTTCTCGAACTGGGCTGCCGGTGGTTTAAATTCTGTATCGGGCGTTGCAAAAGCACAATATTTTGCGAATTATCGGAAGGCTAATATCTCTTGGGACAATATCCTCGACTTGGGTTATGGTCTTTCTAAAGTTCAGGGACTTGTACTTCAGAAGAATGAAGATATTATCGACCTTCAATCTAAACTCGGTATTAAGGCAGCAAACAAATGGTTCTATTCAGGAATGTTCAATTTTAAATCGCAGTTTGCTCCCGGTTATTCCGATAAGGAGAACCTGAAACGAATTTCTGATCTGTTTTCGCCTGCCTACATGTTTCTCTCTGTCGGTATGGATTATAAACCTAGCGATAGGTTCTCGTTGCTGTTGTCGCCGGTTACAGGTAAGGTTACAATTGTTTCTGATGACTCACTTCGTGTGAATTACGGGCTTGATATTGATAAAGCTTTCCGTCCGGAGTTTGGTGCTTATTTGAAAACTGCACTCAATGTTGAGATTATGAAGAATGTTGGCCTGCTTTCGGAACTTGGACTTTTTACCAATTATCTTGATCACCCTGAAAAGGTTGATGTTGATTGGAAAACCTCAATCAATATGAAGGTAAATAAATACATTAGTGCTCAGATAAGCACTCATTTGATTTACGATTTTGATACTAAAGATCCGGTCGACAATGTTGCTAAAGTTCAGTTCAAAGAGTTAATTGGTGTTGGCTTTAGTTATAAGTTTTAATACACACAACTAATTATAATGATTCAAAGGGAATGATCGAATGGTCGTTCCCTTTTTTTGCGCCCTCTTCGTTAATCTGACCTTTTTTAACGCTTCGTTTTACAACAATTGCAGTTGTTGTGCAAAGTAGTATTAATCCCGTCAAAAAAACAAAGCTTATACGTAAGCCACTTTGCTGGGCAATAGCGCCTAACGCAACCGGACCTGCAAGGAAACCAACAAAACCGGCTCCGGCCATAAATGCAATCCCCGACGAAGGTTCAACACCTTCAACATTGGCCGAAAGGCGGTTAATCTCGGGTACAATGGTTGAAAAACCAAAGCCAATGAACAGAAACCCGCAAATTGAGACAATTGGCGTAGCAACCAAAACCATCGCAAACCCAACAATGCTGAAAAGTAATCCCGACACAATAATTTGCCACGCACCAAACCTGCGGCTGAGATAGTCGCCAAGGAAGCGGCCAAGGGTCATCGTTACCGAGAAACCTGCGTACCCAAGTCCAACAAGGTTTGCGCCCGATTTAACAACATCGCGCAGGAACAACCCACTCCAGTCGGCAATAGCACCTTCTGATACCATCACACATGAGACCACAATTGCCAATCCCCACATAATAGGCTTTTTGAATGTCGAATTGTTCATACCTCCCGGTTTGTAAAAGGGGTTCATCTCTTTATTAATGCGGATGTACGACGGTGCAAAAATCACCTGAAGAAGAACAATTACTGAAGTCATAATCAGCATGTGTGCACCTGGATTGCCAATAAGAATGAGAAGCATGGTACCAACCCCCGAAGCAAAAATTCCGCCCAGACTAAAAAAACCATGGCACGACGACATGATTGAGATATCATCTTCTTTTTCGAGCGATGTTACCAGCGAGTTAATGCCAATTTGAAAGAACCCTCCAAAGAAGCCCTGGAAGAAAAGTGTTGTACAAAGCATGTAAAAAGAGCCGGCGAAAAAGTTGCCCGTAATGGCCAGTGTTTGAAGCAGCACACCCATAAGAGCCAACTTGCCTTCGCCCAATTTGGCGACCATTCTTTTCCCGAAAGGTAGGGAAGCCACTGCACCTATTGCGCCAAAAAGGAGAACAAGCCCCAAATCGCCCTCGCTAAGGTTGAGTTTGTCTTTTATAGTTGGAATGTAAATTACCCAGGTTCCAAACGAGAAACTCAGGCAAAGAAACAGCTGTGCAACGGCAAAATATTTACGTGATGTGAAAATCAGAAAAAGGTTTTTCATCTCTCTTTATGTGTAATTCTTAATGGTTACCCTAATGTTGTTTCCTGTGTTTCAACTTTTACAAATTGGCTGAAAAGAAGGGAACAACAGGCAAGTATTGCTCCTCCAATAAAAGGGAGCCTCCAGTTAATTGTCCAAAGTATTCCGCCAACAACAGGCAAAACAATGGCTGTAATGTGGTTAATGGTGAATCCAACGGCCATCGATGGGGCAATGTCGGCAGGGTCGGCCTGCTTACGGAAGAATGAGTTAATGGCAATAGCAAAGCTGAAGAACACATTGTCGATTATGTAAAGAGCACTTACAGCCCATCGGTTTTCAATCAGTGCGTACAATGAAAAAACAACAAATAGCGAGGCGTATTCAACAGTTAGCATTGTGCGTTCGCCAAAGCGGTTAATGGCTTTCCCAATATACGGGCTAAGTATCCAGGTAATTACATTGTTGATGACGAACAAGGCCGTAATGTGTATAACCGAGAAATGATACTTCTGTACTAATATGAAAATGGCAAAAACAATGAATATTTGTCGGCGTGCACCAGCCAAGAAATTCAGCACATAAAACAACCAGTATTTCCGTTTCAGAATGAATTTTTTGTGTTGAGGGGGAAGTAAATGGTCGACAGGTTTCAGAATGAATGAGTAAAGTCCCATCAATATTACAACCATGCCAACACATAAAAACATCATTTGGTATGTCAAATATTTAGAAAGCACCCAAATAGCTGCACCTACGGCAATGTTGGCCAAGGCAGTAAAGCTCCGCAATTTCCCAAGAACAAGGGGAACTCTATCGGGTTTGAAATATTGCAGCGAAAGCGATTGGTTTGCTGTGTCGAAATAGTGAAAACCTATCGACATAAGCACGGTCGTAAATATTAGTCCGCCCATCGATGGGAAGAACCCGGTAAGCATTACGCCAACACCCAGCACCACAATGGAGAGTGAGGCAAACCTGTGTTCGGCTATTACCATAAGTATGTACACCGAAAAGAAGGTTAAAAACCCCGGAACTTCGCGCAGCGATTGAATGATGCCCATTTTTACCGAATCGACACCGGCTTGTTCAACTGCAAAGTTGTTGAAGAGCGTTTGCCACCCTTGGTTTCCAAGTGCCGAAGCAATGCATAGTATCACCAAAAAGGTGTACATGGGATTTTCTTTAAAACTTTTGTACGGTGTCATCACTCAAATTTTGGACAAACGTATCTCTTTCACAGCTTTTCAACGGTATGGAGTGAGCAAAAGATGGCCATTCTTTACAAACAGAAAACATTTGCAATACACTGAGGCTACAATATTGAGAAATAAGATATTCAGCATTAATACCGATCGGATTAAACCCGATGTTGTCAACTCCTAGCTCAGAAACAGGGCTTTAGGTTATGATTTTCGGGCATAGTCGCCCGGAGTTTGCCCCGTTGCATTTTTGAACACCCGGTTGAAGGTTGCTTTCGAGTTAAAACCACAATCAAAAGCAATGGCAATGAGCGTGAAGTTTTTATTTTCGGGAAGTGTACATCGTGTTTTGAACTCTTCAATGCGGTAATGGTTAATGAAGTCGTAGAAATTCTTTCCCAGCCGCCCGTTGATGATTTTCGAAAGATACTCCGACGACACTTCAAGGTCAGTTGCCAACGTGGTTAGTGTAATTTCGGCGTTGAGGTACGGCTTCTTTTCGCTCATGAATGCCAACAGTGAATGGATAAAATCGTTCTCCCGTTTGTCCAACGAATACGTTTCGTTGAGCATCGGCTCTGTCTCGGGTAAGTCAATGGCAATGGGCCTGTCCGAGAAGAGGTTTCCTTGTTTGTGACCGAAAAAGCCCAACACAATCAGGTAAATCGACCCCAGGATGAAACTCACCTTGTGCATCCATTGAAAAGAGGCGACAGGTAAAACCAAATCGGCCACAAACGCCACATAGATAATGGTGTACACAATGGCCGATGCGATCATCACAACGCGCAACCATGCAAGATCATAATTGGTAGTTTCAGAAAAATACCCCTTTATTTTGCGGTTATATCTCCGCACCATCAATGCAGCCCATGAAAAATAGATCAGCGATGAGAGTGCCATAGCAATAATCATGATCGGATAATCGAAAAGATGCTTGAATGACTCGGTTTGTAGTATCTCTATCTTTTCGTTGGTTGGAATGGTGTAAAATTGAAAAGTAAAGTCGATTACACAAAGCACGAAAGGAAGCAAGTTGAGCAAATAAACGGGTTTGAACGAAAAGTGCTGGTCGGTGAGTGACTTAACATACATCCAAATTGCCGGGCCATGAAGCAACAAAAATGGCGTTGATACAAAAATAAAGGCAGGATAAGGGAATCCGTGAATGCGGTTGTAAATTTCAAGATAGCTCAATAAGGTAGTAACGGTATAAATCAGAAAAAAGCCCGAAAGTAAATAATCGGATACCGTTTTGCGGTGTTTAAGCAAAATGAGCAGTGTTACCAATAGCCCTTCAAAAAAGCCGAGTAGAATAATGGATTCCATGTGGTTTGTTGAATTTTGAATGGGTAAAGATAGAAATTGTGAGTTGTTTGGATTGAATCTTAAAAATAAAAACATGATATCAAAAATAACTTTTGCTTCAAATGTGATTTTTTCACTACATTTACACGATAAAATTTATAAATCATGTTAATAAGGTTTTCTATTGAGAATTTTCTGTCATTTAGGGAAAGACAACGTTTTTCGTTGCTCCCAGGGAAAGGCACATTAATGTCAGAACATCGTACCCAGCCCATCAATGGTATTTCAATATTAAAGACCGCTGTTGTGTTTGGTGCAAATGCTTCTGGCAAATCGAATTTGATTAAGGCGATCGACTTTGGACGCCTGTTGGTTTTAAAAGGAACAAAACCTGATGTAAAGATAGATTTTCAGACTTTTAGACTAGACATGGCTTGCAGAACAAAAAATTCAAGAATCGAATATGAAATACAGCACAAAGGGAAAAATTATGCCTATGGTTTTGTATTCAATTCCGATGAAATTGTTGAAGAGTGGCTTTATGAGATCAATAAAAAAAGCGAACAGAAAATATTCGAGCGAAATAATACGCGCGATAAAGTTTTCGACCTCGATAACCTATTGAAAAAAAATAAGAAGGAAGAAGAAAAGCAGTTTCTAAATTTTATTGCCAAAGGAACCCCCAACAATCAGCTTTTTCTTTCAGAAATAAGGACGAGGAGGGTTAAAGAAAATGTTTCGGACATTAGCGACCTACTAAATGTTCTCGATTGGTTTCAAAATGCATTAAAAGTTATTTTTCCCGATGACAAATATAAGGAAGGGATCAAATCAGAATTGAAAGAAGATGAGCAATTATTGAAATCTTTCGAGGAATTTCTGGCTTATTTTGATACTGGGATCAATGGGGTCTGCTTAGAAAAAGTTGAACTGGAAAGTATCGAAATTCCTTCAAAAATATTGAATAGCATTAAAGAAGATTTGATGAGTGTCAAATCGGAAAATGTCCGGGCAACTATTTTATCAGCAAAAAATACTACTTACTTTTTGTCGAAAAGAGGAGATGCTATTCATGTGCATAAATTTATGACCAAGCACAAGGTTGTTGGCGGTGAGAACAGTGAACTCTTTGATACCAGTGACGAATCGGATGGAACGAACAGGATCATCGATTTTATTCCATTGCTAATTGATTTATTGCATGGAGACAATGTTTTTATAATCGACGAGATGGAGAGGAGCTTACACCCCAATCTTATTTATGATCTTATTGATTTGTTTTTGTCGAAAAGCAAAAATGTAAATAGCCAATTAATTGTTGCTAGTCACGAATCATCGTTGCTAACTCAGAAATTATTGCGGAAAGATGAGGTTTGGTTTGTAGTGAAAGACAACAATGGAGCAAGCCTACTCCATTCACTCGAGCAATACAATATGAGATTCGACAAACAAATCAGAAAAGATTATCTTCTTGGCCGTTTTAAAGCAATACCTAAAATTGGAAATCGAAACAACCTGTCAGTTTTACCCAATCAAAATTGATTTGCTATGCCACGAGAGCGCGAAGAATTATTTAGACAAAGCAATACCGATGAAAAAGAACGGATTATTGTTCTTGCATTTGAGGGCAACGATACCGAGCGGATTTACTTCGAAAATTTTCAATCGAGTGCAAAGTTCAACGACGAGTTAGTTTGCCTGCACCTTTTGAGCAGGCCAAGAGATGATACAAACAGCGCCCCCAACCATGTTTTCAGGAAGCTAAAAAGTGAAGCAAAAGACGAGTACAACTTTGGTAAAGCCGACGAGCTGTGGATGATTATCGATACCGACAGATGGCGGAATATTCCGAAGATTATTGAGCTATGTAAAAATGAAGGGAATATGTTTGCAGCTGTTAGTAATCCCTGTTTCGAATTTTGGTTGCTATTGCACGTAAAAGACTACGATGACATAACTGAAGAAGAAAAGATTTTGCTTCTCAAAAATGATAGGGTTACGAGCAATAAGAATTACATTGATGAATATTTGGGAAACCTATTTGAAGATAGTTACAGCAAAACAAACCCTCGGCCCGAGCGTTTTATCCCTTTTGTTGAGAACGCAATTTCTCAAGCTAAAAAGCTGGTGATTGATGGAGAAGATTTCCCTATGGGGCTTGGCTCACATGTTTATAAAGTCCTTTTGAAAATAAAGAAACCCTTTGAACTGTATTAATTTCACCCAATCCTTCCATAAAACCCTTCACGATAACTTTCGCTTACAGGCAGCAACTCTTTGCCAATTTTTACCCGATGCTTCTCAATCGATTCAATTTTTGAGAGCGAAACCATGTACGATTTGTGAATCCTGATGAATTGAGACGAAGGCAGTTGCTCTTCAAATGAACCAAAAGTTTGATCGGTCAGTATTTTTCCTATAGGTGTGTGAATGCAACGGTAATCGCGCATCCCTTCTATGTAAAGAATGTCGGAAAGCATGATTTTCAACAGTCGGTAGTCTGATTTTACAAAAATGAAATTGGGAGCGTTTTCAACAACCGGAGCTTTTTCCGAAATCCGCTTTACTGCCTTGTTTACCGCTTGGGCAAACCGCTCGAACGAATAGGGTTTCAACAGGTAATCGGTCACTTCAAACTCATAGCCCTTTAGTGCATATTCACTGTAAGCAGTTGTCAAAACCACTTGAGGGCGGTCGGGTAGGGCGGCCAACAGATCGAGTCCGGTCATGGTTTCCATTTGGATGTCGAGGAAAAGCAGGTCGGTCTTGTACGTTGAAAGATAGGCCAGTGCCTCAACCGGACGATCGAATTTTGCTTCCAACTTTAAAAAAGGAAGCCTATCTATAAACGAAACAATCTTTTCGAGGGCCAGCGGTTCGTCGTCAACAGCAATGCAGGTGTAGTTCATAACTCAATGGTTAATTGCACCGAAAAATAGGAATTTCTATCGTTAATTTCCAGCTTGTATTTTCCGGTGTAGAGCAATTCCATTCTTCGTTTTAGGTTTGCAAGTCCAATGCCGCCAGTCTTGCTTACTATCGAGCTGTCATTTTTCAAATAGGAGTTCGAGCACCGAAATTCAACCGTGCCCCCAACGCTCTTTAAACCAACGTTGATACAAGACTCGGGTGCGTCGAAAACAGCGTATTTGAAAGCATTTTCCAGAAAAGGTAAAAAGAGCAGCGGCGCAATTTCAATGGTTTCGTTTTCAATTTGTAGGTCGAAATGAACTTTCGATGGGTCTTTTAATCGCAGCGATTGCAGCTTAATTATATTCTGATAATGTGCAATTTCGCCCCGAAGGTTCACGTTCGGCTTCCGGGCATCGTACAACATGTAGCGCATAATTTCGGAAAGGGTGATGAGCGATTCTGAGGCTTTGTCGGCATTGGAGTGGATAAGCGAATCGATGTTGTTGAGCGTGTTGAAAAGGAAGTGCGGGTTCAGTTGGGCGTTCAGCGCATCGAGTTCGTTTTGCAGCAGCATCTTCTCCATCTCCTGTTTGCGTTGAATATCTTCGAACCAGCGGATAAAACCCCGCAACAAACTTCCGGTTTGGGCAATTATAAACGACCCCGCAATTGACGGAAGATATTGCTTGATCACAAAATTGAGATTAACGTTGAAAAACACCGGATATAGCGAGACGAGCACAAACCCAACCGCTAAAGAAACCACCACCGAAAGGATGAAGTAGAATATGTACCGCTGTTTCTCGATTAAACGGTAAATGAAAAAATAGAAGATATAAAACTGAACCATAGCCCAGCCCAGGTTGTAAATGAATGGAATGATGTTTTCCCAGATAAAATCGAGGCCTTCGGTCAGACGAAAACTTACGGCCCCACCGAAGAGGCAAAACACCATCCAGTAAAAAAGATGCAGAATTATTTTGATGATTCGGTTCATATTTTTTGTATTTGAAAGCTGTTGAAAGCGATGGAAGGCAGTTGAAAACGGTTGTTTCCTATTGCTTTCTATTACTTTCCATCACCTTCTATTGCTTCCATTCTAATTCCTATACCTGAGCACTGTTACTGCCATTGCAAAAACCCCTGTCACCAGCGAGATGTACCCAAACGGATTTTCGCTCATGGCAATGGGCGCTCCAATACCCAACAGCAGCATAAAAGTAGCAGAAATCAGGAAGATATGGTTCGATATGCCGAAATCCCTAATCTCTTTTGCAGTTGAAAGCAACATGACACCCCCGGCAAGCAGACATGCAAGTCCGGCGGCAACATACATAAACAGGAAGGTTCCTTTGAATTGTGTATCGAGCATGGCTACTTGATTCACAATTACAATGGTTGCGCTGGTATGGATTACGCCTAATGCAAAGGCAATCCAACCGGCAGTTTTCGAAAGTTTTACAAGTTGTGTTTTCATGGCTAAAGTGTATTTATTAACCACAGAGATCACAGAGTTTACTCAGAGAAATCTTGATATAGTTTCCCTCTTTGGTGTATTCCTCCGTTTCCTTGTGATCGTTGTTTATTCTATTAATCTTTTTTCTGCTTTCTTCTTTATTGTGTCGAGCCACACCCGTCGGATAATTGCACTGCCGGGATAGACGACCCTCCAATATCGGCCAAAAACATAGCTGTCGGTTTTTGTTGTTCCGTCAACGCGGGTTTCGGTGGTCAACAGGGTTTCTTTGTTTTCGATACCGATGATGCGGAAATTAATTGCCACCTTCATATACCCGGGCTCATTAAAAGCGATAAACTGTTCGAGTGTCGATATTTCGGGTGGGGCAGGTTTTTCCTTGTTGCCTGATATCATGGTTGGTTTAAGTATCATTACTGCAATATACTCATCGGGAGCAACTACAAAAAAGTTGAAATCGGGTGTCGTAAATGTATCCGTTCCAGCTTTGTTGCTCGATGCCCTGTCGCTCAAGTCAACATTTTCGTCGGCAATTCCCCTTATTTTCATCAGCAAATGCACAACAGGAATGTCGTTGACCCCGGTTACCCGAAAGACCTCTTTCACTTCGTCGGGCGATGCTTTTATTCTTACATCGTGCAGTTCGTTGAATGAATATGTGGGCATTAAACCGTCGATTTGCTGATCGGAAGTAGTGGATTGTTCCAACTTTACGGGAGAAATGAGCGAGGTAGCAGAAATCAGTAATCCGCTCAGAACGACACCTACGGCAATGGTTCTGTTCGAAATAAATAAGAAATCAAGTGGGTGAATAAGTGAAATAACCCCAACCATAAAAAGAATTACCCCGATCCAGAAAAAATACGATGGCGCATAAAAGTGGGCATAGTGCATCAGGCGAAACATAACCACAAGTGCAAGTGCAATGCAAATAAGGCCTGGCAGGTAGTGTTGTATTTCCATAGTTGTGCTATTAAATGGTCTTATCCCTTAGGTTCTTAAAGAAAACGATCCAGAAAAGTATGGCACTGATGGTTTCAATGATGATAGCTGTCCACATCGAATTGTTAACAGTTCCCCGTATCAGTTCAAAGCTGCTCAAACATGCAAGTCCAGTCATGGTAATGGCTGTTGAAAGGCAGATTGTTTGGCGCATTGAAGAGTGTTCGAGCTTTCGCGCACCAAACAGCAATACTGCTAATCCGATCATAAACATAGCTGCACGACGGCAAAGGATCGATGTGGAAAGGGTTGCTTCAAGCCCCAAATCTTCGACAAAAGCAACCGGTGTGAAAAATAATTCTGCAACAGGTACACAAACAGCA
>Ga0209373_10003853_pt1 | contig 13445 bp, 15 predicted proteins | sample Higcelweek5metaG_FD_187173 | JGI IMG/M metagenome (GOLD analysis project Ga0209373, IMG submission 187173) | Freshwater pond sediment microbial communities from the University of Edinburgh, under environmental carbon perturbations - High... | ecosystem: Environmental > Aquatic > Freshwater >...
ACAAGAAGACGTTTTTTCAATTTACTTGAAGGCTTCTACAGATACTTTAGTAAATCGATTGATAAACGAAAAAGACAAGCGTCCGTTATTACACAATCAAGATGAGTTTACTTTGAATGATTTTATCAATAAGCATTTATTCGACCGAAACTTTTATTATCATCAAGCTACTAAAATAGTAACAGTTGATAATAAGTCGGTAGAGCAAATTGCTAATGAAATTGAAGCTTTATTAACTTAAATAGGCGTACGAGTTATTTTCTTCAAAAACCACTTGAATATGCTCTTGTAATGAAGTTGAAAGTGAAATCCCTTTAAAATCTGCTTTTACTGGATATTTTTTATGATTTCTGTCTACTAAAACAGCTGTTTTGAATTTACTTAATGGTACTTCTAAAAAGTGTTTTACTCCATAAATTAAAGTAGTTCCTGTGCTTAATACATCATCAATTAGAACCAATGCTTTATTTTGATATTCGGCTGATGGAATTGAGGTGGTTACAGGAGATTGCGGATTTTGTTTATTAATTTTAACTTCACAAAGCGTCACTTTTAAATCAGAAATCAAAGCTAATTCTGTTGCTATTTTTTGAGCAAATAGGTAGCCGTTGTTAGCAATTCCAGCTAGAATAACTTCTTCTTCATTAACAAAAGTTTCGAAGATTTGGTAAGCAATTCGTTTGGTTTTGTGTGCAATTTCTTTGTGCGTTAAAATAATATTTTCCATGTGTTGTTGTTATTTGACCTCAAAGATAAAAAAGAGTTCTTTATTTTCTCGTGGCTTTATCGAATTATATGCGCGTTCTAGTTTTTTAATTTCAAATTTTGGAGCAAATCGGTTGATATATTCTTCTTTTGAACCTCCAAACGGCGGACCTTCATTAGTTAATGGAAAATCAAAAAGCAATCCTGCTAATTTTCCTTTTGGATTTAAAATCGAAGCCATTTTTTCAACATATTGAGGTCTCATTTCGGGAGGTAAAGCACAGAAAAATGTTTGCTCTAAGATTAAATCAAATTTGGTTTCTAATGAAAAGAAGTCGGCATGCAATAAATGCGATGCAAATTCTGGTTTTCTTTTTTTAATATTTTCTAAAGGCGTTTCTGCAATATCAATGACATACACATTTTGAAAACCTTTTTCAATCAAATAGTCAAATTCATAACCATTTCCGGCTCCAGGAATTAGAATTTTTAGATTCTTATTAGTTAATTGGTCAATGTATTCTTTTAATGGAGTAGTAATTATACCTGCGTCCCAACCTGTTTCTCCTTTTTGATAGCGTTTTTCCCAGTAATTCATTTATTCGGTTTTATTGATATCATCGGTTTCATCACTTTCCCATAAATAATCGTCGATTTCTCTTCGGTCTTTTTTGGTAGGGCGTCCAGTTCCGTTGGCTCTGTAATGTTCTTTTGATAATTTTAGTAATTCTAAATGTTCAAAAGCTTCTTTTGGCGTTTCATCTTTTCGGTACATGTCGACTAATTTTGCTCCCAACCGATTTTGAGGCATATCTAAGATGGTTAATTTGTAGTTGATTTGGTCCTTGCGAAGCGTAATTTTATCAGTAGGAAAAACCTCTCTTGAAGCCTTCGCCACCTGACCGTTAACTGTTATATGTCCTTTTTTTACAGCTTCAGTAGCTATACTTCGGGTCTTATAATACCGTAAACACCATAAAAGTTTATCTATTCGCATAATATAATTCAAAAAACCATGTTAATATTTCTACAAAAATAAATGAAAATTGTATCTTGCGCCCTATAAATTTTATAATAATGAAAAGCCTTTTTAAAATAGTTTTAAGTGTTGTTTTAATTTCAAGCATATTCTCTTGTCAGAAAACAGATGATGTAACAGCACCACCTGCAAGACCTTATGCTGATGTTTATGAAGAAGATTTAGTAAAAATTAGAGAGTTTTTAGATTCTCACTATATAACAGTTGATGCAGATTATAATACAACTTTTACTCAAATTCCTGTTGGAGGTACTCAAACTCCTATTGCGGATATGACAGAGTTAGATTCAGTTGAGAGAAATTTTCATGATTTAAAATATAAAATTTATTATTTAAAATTGCGTGAAGGTATTGGGGAAACTACTACCCGTGTTGACTCAGCTTTTGTTTCCTACAAAGGAAATACTTTCACTAAAACCACTGCTGATGGAGTCGATACCTATACCCAAAATGTTTTTGATCAATCAGAAACTCCTGTGTGGTTTGCCTTAGAAGATGTTATTAAAGGTTGGGGTGAAATTATTCCAGAGTTTAAAACTGGTACATACACATCGAATCCAGATGGTACCGTTTCATTTGATGATTATGGGGCAGGAGTAATGTTTATACCATCAGGTTTAGGTTATTTTAATACGGCAACAGGTAATATCGCTTCTTATTCGCCATTGATTTTTAATTTTAAATTATACAAACAAAGAAGTAGAGATCATGATTTAGATAAAATATTATCAAAATATGAATATGGGCTACCAGAATTACCAAATGGAGAAGTAGATTATGTTAATGGAAAAATAAATTATAATAAAACAGCTTTAGATACTGATGGTGATGACATACCAGATTATTTAGATGTTGATGATGATGGCGATGGTTTTTTAACTAAATTTGAGGTTAAGAAGCCAACACCATTTTTAGGTGCAAATCTATATTACCCTTTTAATCCTGTTGTTGATGATCCTTCAACTCCAGAAAATGAATTTGAGCCAAAAGGAATTCCTAGTAAGGATATTATTGATATTGATACAAATGAACCTGACGGAACAACATTAACAAGGCTAAGACGACATTTAGATAAAACCGCAAAGCCTCCTTATAATGTTTACTAAAATAATAAGAATCCCGATTTTAAATTGGGATTTTTTTATTTTTACGATATAAAAACTTCAATTATGCAAAACTTATACCTATTAGTTAATCAGTTAGAATCTAATATTTCACAATTTGAAACTACAAATCATTCAGTTTCTGGAGGTAGTGTAGGTTGGCATATTGAACATAGTTTAAAAACAATTGATCAAATTATAACGGCTTGTAAAAATTCTAATCCGTTAAATTACCAATGGCAATTTAATTTCAAACGTTTTTTGATAATGTCAATTGCTAAAAAAATCCCAAGAGGAAAGGCAAGAGCTCCAAAAATTGTTCGACCTGAAGGCGAAATCAATCAAAAAACTTTAACTGTAAGCTTTTCTAAAGTGAAAGAAAATATGAAAAATTGGGAAAGTTTAGATAAAAACACTCATTTTCCGCATCCATTTTTTGGAATTTTAAACAAAAAAGAAACCGAAAATTTTTTAGTACTTCATACGAAACATCATTTGATGATTATTAATGATATTTTAGCATAATTTGATTTTAAAGAAATTATAAAAATTCTTCTTCTTCTTCTTCTTGTTCTATTCCTTTGGAAGCTACAGTAGTTAAAAAAGCATATTCTCTTAGTATCATGTATTGAAATATAATGTAAAATATTGTATTAAAAATCCAAATATCAATGTATGGATCTTCTAACAATACTAATTCAAAATTTCCATATAAAAATATTGAAATACTACACAACAAATACATTATCAATCCTATAGAAAAATTATAATAAAAATGAACCTTGTCAAATTCCTTATAGATAAAATACAAGGCATAAAAGACTAAGATAAGCGATGTTGCAATTATTTCGTAATGATTAAATTTCCAAAACAAACTTGCATCTGTATAATACATATATGCTAAAACAATAATTTGAGAAATATATATAACAATAATAGTCTTCTTAAAAAATTTGCTTTCAAATAGGGTATAATATAAATAACTTAAAAAAGTGAATTGAAAAATAAAATAAAAATGAGATATAAAAAAGTTTGAATTTGGTTCCAAAATACCAATAATATGACAAGCTGTTTCTATAATACAAAGTGATACCAGATAAATTATAAACACTTTAGAAACGTGTTTATGTATTTCTTTCTTGCGTAAAAATAAAAATGTATTAAAAAATAAAAAGAACAATCCCAAAAGGCTTATTCCAAAAAAAAATAAGTGCTTGCTTTCCATATTTAATTATGTCTTTAGTTTTTTCTTTCTAGCGGCAGGAAACAAAACATTGTTCAAAATTAAACGATAGCCGGGTGAATTTGGATGCAAATCTAAAACTGTTGGAGCATCACCAACTCTGTGTTGATAATCTTCTGGGTCGTGTCCTCCATAAAACGTAAACATTCCTTTGCCTTTAGTTCCGTGAATATATCTCGCTTCTCCATTAATTTTACATTCTCCCATTACTAAAACATTGGATTTTATTTTTTCGGCAGAAAATGCTGTTGTTTGTCCCATGAAACCTTTAACTAATTGTGTGTGATTTTGGCATAACATAGTAGGAATTGGATCCCATTTTGCAGAATATTCCATTAAAGTAAAATAATCTTTATCCATTGAAAATGATCCTTTTCCATGTTCTTCTGTAGTATCAATATCAGAAAATTCATAAACCATCGGTTGACGCTCTAATTTGTAATCTTTGAAAGCAAAAGTGTTTGAATAATCTATTTGTGCTTGATAATTAGCATCTGAATCGTCTCCATCAAACATTGGTTCACATATATCAACACCTTCTGCCGAAAGCGCAATATCAAAACTATCAGTAGCTGAGCACATGGCAAACATGAATCCACCACCAATAACAAAATCTCTAATTTTTTTTGCAACTGCTAACTTTTCTTCAGAAACTTTATTATATCCTAATTTCTTTGCTAATGCTTCAGAATCAGCTTTTTGTTGAATATACCATGGTGTATTTCTGTAATTTCCGAAAAATTTCCCATATTGTCCGGTAAAATCTTCGTGATGTAAGTGTAACCAATCATATAAAAGTAATTGATCTGATAGAACTTCCTCATCATAAATTTCAGTATATGGAATTTCGGCATAGGTTAAAACCATGGTTACAGCATCGTCCCAAGGTTGTTTCCCTTTTGGGGTATAGACAGCAATTTTAGGCGCTTTTTCTAAAACTACTGTTTCCATATTTTGAGATGGTGCACTTATTTCATCTAAAATTGAATTTGTTGAAGCATCTGAAAGTATTTCAAATGTTACTCCACGAATTTGACATTCTTTTCTAATTTCGGGAGCATCGGGTAGTAAAAAAGAACCTCCTCTATAATTTAATAACCAACTTACTTTGTAACTTTTGTCTAAAGCCCAATATGTGATTCCGTATGCTTTCAAATGATTTTGTTGCACTTCTGCTTCCATCGGAATTAATACAAAAGCTGCCTTACTTGACCAAGATATAAGTAAAATAAGGAGTAAGCAACAATATTTAAGTTTTGCTTTCATTCGATTGAATTAAAATTTGGTCTAATTTAAAACATTTCTTTTTAATTCTATTTTTTGAAATGTTAAAATGGTACCCCCGTAAAAATACCTGGTTAACCCCGTAAAAATACCTGATTTTAAAATCAGGTATTTTTACGCTTACACAGGATTTATTTTTGAAGTAGTTTTGACATGTATCAATAAATAATTATAAAAATGAGTACATCTAAAAACAATTCTTCGTTATTAAATTCAAGAGAAATGAAATTATTAAAAAAAATTGGGTACGTAGTTCTTGTAGTGACTATACTTGTATATTTTATTTTAGTATTTCAATTTTGTAGAAGCTACTAAAATCAATAAGGTTTATGAATTATTATATTCGTCTAGTTTCACAATTTTATTTTGAATAGCGAATATTACTAATCCAGCTACATTTTTTGATTGCGTTTTTAGCAATAAGTTATTTCTATGACCATCAATAGTTCTAGTGCTAAGACACATCATATCAGCTATTTCAGTTGAACTGTATTGCTTGCAAATTAATTCTAAGATTTCTTTTTCGCGAAGCGTTAAAAAATCATCATCTAAAATTGTTCTTGAGCTTCCACTTGATAAAACATCTTGATGAATAACTTCCATTACACTTTCACTGTAATAAAATCCTTTTTTAGCTACTTCATTAATTGTTTTCAACATATCATGCGGTGTTGAACTTTTTACTAAATAAGAAGCCGCTCCAACATTAATCATATTTGCAATGAATGACTTTGTATTGTAACTTGTTAATGCAATAATTCTAATTTGAGGAAAATCTTTATGAATAATTTTTGTTGCTTCCACACCATTGGTTAAAGGCATTTTTAAATCCATCATAATAATATCTGGCAAATTTTCCTGAGTAGATTCTTTCAGTTTATCAATTAACTCTTTTCCGTTTGAAGCTTCAAAAAGAATTTCAATATTTTCTTCTCTGTTCAATAAAAAATAAATCCCTTTTCGGAATAATTCTTCATCGTCAGCTAGAAATATTTTTATTTTTTCGTTCATTTATTTAAAATTAAATACAATTTTAACGCCACCATTTGGTTTTGAATCAATAGAATATTTTCCGCCAATAAAGCTAATTCTACTTTCTATGTTTCTCATTCCTAAACCTTTTTGATTGTCGGTGTTATTCAAATCAAATCCTAATCCGTTGTCTGAATATATACAGACTTTTTGGTCATCTAATTTAATAAATTGGATTGAAATATCAGTTGCGTTTCCGTGTTTAATAGAATTATTTAGTAGTTCTTGCAAAATTCTAAAAACGTGCAAATGCTTATCAATGTTAGAACTATCAAAATTAATAGTGTTTTCAAAAACAACTTTAACTTTTTTAGTGCTATTATATTCTTCTACAAGTTCTTCAATACCAGCATTTAAACCGAATTTTTCTAGAACTGGAGGCAATAAATTATGTGCAATTCTTCTCGAACTTTCTAAAGCATTTTGAGTAAAATTGATGATATTATTAGTAATTTCTTCAACTTCATCTTTTGTTAAATTTGGAGTTTTTAACAAATGACTATTTATTGAAACGACATTTAGTTTAGAGCTAATATCATCATGTAAGTCTTGAGCAATTCGTTGTCGTTCTTCTTCTTGAGTAACAATTACCGATTTTAATAATTGTTTTTGATGTTCAATTTCTAACTTTTTTTTATCGACTTCAATTTGTACAATTTTTTTTCTTGAGAAGTAAAAGAACAAAACTAAAATTAAAAACATAGAGATAAAAGCCAATAGTATAAAAAAGACGGCTTTAATTAATTCGGTATTTTCTAAGCTAATTGAGTTCATACTTTTTAAAATAAATTACTTTCCATTGTACAAAGAAAAAGCCAAATTTTATAAATTGAAGGATAATATTAGTATTAATCAAAGCATTATCAAATTCGTTGAATTTAAAAACATTTTTTAATTCAAATAATAAAAAAATGAAAGTACTACAAAACAAGTAAAGTAAAATACCAATATTGGCATATTGAAATTCTTTTTTCTCATTCAAATTATTGTATAAATGCATAACACCATATATAATTATTGGTAAGGTTGTAAGATACGTTTCTAACAAGCTATATTGAAAAAACATTTGAGGATTAAATAAATATCTTGACAAAAGAAAAATTGGCAATATAATTAAGAGTGAGTATAGGATATATAATTGCTGTTTAGTTTTTAAAAGAGTTGCGTAAAAATAACTCAACATTACAAACTGAAAAAGTTCGTAAAAATGAGAAGTAAAAATATTATATATTTTAAACCAGCTATATAATCTTGAAGATATAAAATCTATTATTAATACTCCTGTAATATAAATAGTAAAAATTTTATAGGCTTTTCCATTTCTGAAAAAACCTATAAAATACAACAAACATAAGATTGCTGAAGTAATGTATAAATAATAAGAAAGTTTCAATATTATGGGTTAAATAAAGGACTACTTGTGTCACAAGAACTTGGACAAGGCATTGTATGATCATAAATTAAGTGTCCAGCATCAATCATATCATTTCCTGCTGAATTTACACCCACTAACATTAATTTTTGAGTTCCCGATTCGTCAACTCCCATATAAGCCCTCACATCTACAACACCTTCTGCTCCCAACAATTCTGTTAATGCTTGTCCTGTAATTAAATGTCCCTTGGCTAAATCTTTTGGTGGATTATTTCTCCACGACTTTGCCCAAGCTTTTGCTTGGTCAAGTGTAATAGTTAAATCTGGCATAATTTGTTAATTTTTTTAATTGTTTACATAAAAGTAAGAAAAATATTGTATTAACAAAAAAAAAAAGACCAAATGATCTGTTTTGTCGTCGAACGTTAAAATGGAACGTCTGAATCGTCTTCTTCAAAAGAATTCATATTACTTCCAAAGGCTTCATTTGGTGTTGGTAAATTTGGTGTAACAAAAGGATTGTTATCATCCAAATTCATTTTAGAAGGTAATGAATCAAAAGGCGAACTAAAATCATCTAAATTTTCAAATTTACCAAGATTTCCCACGAATTTTAATCGGATTTCATCTAAACCACCATTTCTGTGTTTTGCAACTATAAATTCGGCTTGACCTTGAGTTGGTGTACGTTCTTCATCATCCCATTCATCAATTTTATAATATTCTGGTCGGTAAATAAACGATACAATATCGGCATCTTGCTCAATCGCACCCGATTCACGAAGGTCGGAAAGTAAAGGTCTTTTACTAGAACCACGAGTCTCCACCGCACGCGATAACTGAGAAAGTGCAATAACTGGAACGTTTAATTCTTTTGCTAATGCTTTTAAATTTCGAGAAATAGTAGAGATTTCTTGCTCACGATTTCCACCGCCTTTTCCATTTCCGCCAGCTGTCATTAACTGCAAATAATCCACAACAATCATTTTAATTCCATATTGTGATGAAAGTCTTCTTGCTTTCGCACGTAAATCAAAAATGGATAATGAAGGTGTATCGTCAATATATAAAGGTGCTTTTTCTAAGTTTTTTACTTTGATAGAAAGTTGCTCCCATTCGTGTTTTTCTAATTTCCCAGTACGAAGTTTTTCAGAAGATAGACCTGTTTCTGATGAAATTAAACGTGTTATCAACTGTACTGATGACATTTCCAAAGAGAATAAAGCTACAGGATGACCATAATCTACAGCCATATTTCGTGCCATTGAAAGTACGAAAGCTGTTTTACCCATACCTGGACGAGCAGCAATAATAATCAAATCGGATGGTTGCCAACCCGAAGTTAACTTGTCCAAGTTATGAAATCCAGTTGCAATTCCACTTAAGCCTTCTTTTCCAGCAATTTCTTCAATACGTTTTTTTGCTTGAATTACTAAACTTTGTGCTGTTTCAGAACTTCGTTTGATGTTTCCTTGTGTTACTTCGTATAATTTAGATTCAGCTTTATCTAATAAATCAAATACATCGGTAGATTCGTCATACGATTCTTCGATAATTTCACTTGAAATTTTAATTAAACTTCGTTGAATAAATTTTTGAAGAATAATACGTGAATGAAACTCAATATGAGCTGAGGAAGATATCTTTTGGGTTAACTGAATCAAGTAGAAATCACCACCCGAAAGTTCTAATTTTCCGCTTTTCTTCAATTGTGCCGAAACGGTTAATAAGTCGATAGGTTGTGTTTCGTTAAACAACTGTACAATTGCCTCAAAAATGTGCTTGTGAGCATCTTTATAAAAGGCATCTGGCTGCAAAATATCAATTACTTCATCTACCCCTTTTTTATCAATCATCATGGCACCAAGCACAGCTTCTTCAAGGTCTAACGCTTGAGGAGGTAGTTTTCCTTTTTCCAAATTGATAATTGTAGTTTTATCTACTTTTATCGGGTTCATATTTCTGACATTTTCCATAGTGCTAAGGTAACCTTTTTTTATAAAATTCTTATTTGAGTTCTCAATACTCAACTGTTAATAACTAAATTTTATTGTTAATAAGCCAAAAAAAATCCGAAACTTTTAGGCTTCGGATTTTATAGTATTTTGAAAACAAACGCTATTCTTTGAATTCGCCCATCTTGCTATATTTATCCATTCGCTGAGATACCAAATCTTTTGTTGATAAATCTTTTAATTCATTATATGCTTTAATTACATATTGTTCTACTGTTTTAAAAGTAGTTTCTTTATCATAATGAGCTCCACCAAGTGGTTCTGGAATAATATCATCAATTAGCTTTTGCTTTTTCATGTCGTAAGACGTTAATTTCAATGCTTCAGCTGCTTGCTCTTTGTATTCCCAACTTCTCCACAAGATAGAAGAACAAGATTCTGGTGAAATTACAGAATACCATGTGTTTTCTAACATGTATACTCTATCTCCAACACCAATTCCTAATGCTCCACCTGAAGCTCCTTCTCCAATAATTACAGAAATAATAGGTGTTTTTAAGCGAGCCATTTCAAAAATATTTCTTGCAATTGCTTCTCCTTGACCTCTTTCTTCTGCTTCTAAACCTGGATAAGCTCCTGGTGTATCAATCAAAGTTAAAACAGGAAGATTAAATTTCTCTGCCATTTTCATCAAACGCAATGCTTTACGATATCCTTCAGGGTTTGCCATCCCAAAGTTTCTATATTGTCGCATTTTTGTATTGATACCTTTTTGTTGTCCAATAATCATAAATGATTGTCCGTCAATTTGACCTAATCCACCAATCATTGCCTTATCATCTTTGAAATTTCTATCGCCAAAAAGTTCTAAAAAAGTTCCTTTAGTTAAATTTGTGATGTGTTCTAAAGTGTAAGGACGATTTGGATGTCTTGAAAGTTGAACACGTTGCCAAGCTGAAAGGTTTTTATATATTTTTCGCTTTGTTTCTTCTAATTTTTTTTCAATTTGTTTGCAGGTGTTTGATACATCTACATCTGACTCTTGACCTATAATTTGGCATTTATCTAATTGGTCTTCAAGCTCTTTAATTGGTAATTCAAAATCTAAATATTCCATAATCGGTTTATTTGGGTTTGTGTTTGTTGTTACAAAGATAAAATTTTCATTGAACTTTATAAACTTATCTTTAATTTGTTGGTAACTTTTTACGACTTTTCATTATTCCATTAGCAATAACAGTAGCTAAAATTATGATTGCACCAATGTAGAACATGGGCGACATTTTCTCGTTTTCGGGAAAAATTAGAAGCACTAAAATGATTCCATAAATAGGTTCTAAATTGATGGTAAGCATTACTGTAAATGGGCTTAAAAACTTCATTACTTTGACAGATGCCGAAAATGCATAAGCCGTACAAATTGAAGATAATAAGAATAACCACAACAAATCATTTGACGAAAGTGCAAAAAATGCTGGTGTGAAACTATCGGCAAAAAACAAGTAAATGCTTAAGAATAAAAATCCACTTGATAATTCATACACTGAAATTACATTTGGACTGTACTCTTTAGCGTATTTTCCGTTGATTACCGAAAAAAGCGCCGATAAAAATGCTGAAGTTACAGCTAAGTATATTCCGGTGGTATATTGGGTTTCTACTTTAAAAATAATTCCAAGTCCGAAGATTACAATTAATCCGAAAAGCACTTCATACCAAATTATTTTTCGTTTGTAAAAAATAGGTTCTAAAACGGAAGCAAAAAAAGCTCCAGTTGACAAACAAGCTAATGTTATAGAAACATTTGAAACTTTAATGGCTTGATAAAATGTGAGCCAATGCAATGCTATAATAATTCCGGAAACAATAAATCCGATTAAAACATTAAAAGGAACTCTGATTTTTTCTTTGTTAAAAAGCACAACAAAAGTCATAATTACCGACGCAAAAAGCATTCGATACCAAACCAAATCTAAGGCTTCAAGCGAAATTAGTTTTCCTAAAACAGCAGTAAACCCCCAAATAAATACAATTACATGAAGATGTAAGTAGCTTTTTAAATTATCGTTTTGCATTGCGAAGTAAGTAATATGCTAATATTCCGAATACAAAATTAGGCAACCACACTGCAATAAATGGTGGAATACTTGATTTTTCGGCTAAGGTTCCAAATACTTTATCAAAAAAGATGAAAACAAATGCTATTACAATTCCAATGGCTAAATTGATTCCCATTCCACCTCTTCTTTTCATAGAAGAAACTGCAACAGCAATAATGGTTAAGATAAAAGCAGAAATTGGTAAACTGAATTTTTTATAGAAAACTACTAAATAGGTGTTGATATTTCCGTTTCCTCTAGCTCTTTCCTTATTGATAAACGAATTTAATTGACCAATTGTCATTGTTTCTGCCACATAAATTACTGGAGTTAAATCATCTGGTTCAAAATTATAATTAACATCAATTTTATCAATTGATTGAATGTTATCATTGATTGGACCAACTATTCTTTTGTTGTAGTTATATAAGGTATATTTTTTAGTTTTTTCATCATAACGAATTCTATTCGCATTCACTTTTTCTATCAAAAGATTATCATTAAAACGTTCGTAAGTAAAATTAAACCCCGTTTGCGATAAATAATTGTAATTACTTACATAGATGTTTTCTTCAATTTTACCTTCTTTTTTAATTTGTCTAAAAATGTCTGAAGTTTCTCTAGTTTGAGAGTTTCCTTTTAAGTTTTGATATCTAAAGTCGTTAAATCCTTTACTTGCTTTTGGCACTAAGAAAAACCCCATTAACAAAGCGAAAATGGAAACAATTACGGCACCATAAATAAACGGTCTTAAAAATCTTGAAAACGAAATTCCAGAACTCAAAATCGCAATAATCTCTGTGTTATTAGCTAATTTCGATGTAAACCAAATAATCGATAAGAATAAAAATATTGGAAATAATAGATTGGCAAAATACACAGTAAAATCACCATAATAAACTAAAATATCTGTTAATGGGATTTTCTTTTCGATCATTTTGTTTACTTTTTCCGAAACGTCAATAGTAATTCCAATTGGAATAAACATAATCAACATCACCGAAAAAGTGACCAAATAGCGTTTTAAAATGTATTTATCTATTATTTTCATCCTAAATTTAGAATTTAGAATTTAGAATTCAGAATTAGAAACGAATAGCTTTTAAACTTTAAGTTTCTAACTTCTAAATTCTAACTTCTTATTTTATAATCGTTGACTCATTTGAATCACCATTTTATCTTTCCATTCTCTGAATGTTCCGGCAATAATTTGTCTTCTTGCTTCGCGCACTAACCACATGTAAAAACCTAAATTGTGAATGGTTGCAATTTGTTTTCCTAAGAATTCGTCTGCTGCAAACAAATGTCTAAGATAAGCTTTTGAATATTCGGTATCTACCCAAGTGTGTCCCATTTCGTCAATTGGCGAAAAATCGGCTTCCCACTTTTTGTTTTTCATATTCATTGTTCCGTGAGCCGTAAATAACATTCCGTTTCTAGCGTTACGCGTTGGCATCACACAATCAAACATATCAATTCCTAATGCAATATTCTCTAAAATATTGATTGGCGTTCCTACACCCATTAAATATCTTGGTTTGTCTTCTGGAAGAATTGCTGTAACAATTTCGGTCATTGCGTACATTTCTTCAGCTGGTTCTCCTACAGAAA
>Ga0209373_10003854_pt1 | contig 13441 bp, 8 predicted proteins | sample Higcelweek5metaG_FD_187173 | JGI IMG/M metagenome (GOLD analysis project Ga0209373, IMG submission 187173) | Freshwater pond sediment microbial communities from the University of Edinburgh, under environmental carbon perturbations - High... | ecosystem: Environmental > Aquatic > Freshwater >...
ATGACTTGTGATTCACTTAGTAGTAAAACTACTTTGTAACCTCAAATTAATTACGAGTTACATCGCACTATTCAATTTTCAATCAGCTCGTCCGACTAAGGACGCGACAGAGTTTTAATATACCTCTTCCCGGATCACTTTCAAGCTCGGTTTCGAAAGTTTTTCAACTTTCTTTCACCAGCACCATCTCAGTTTTCCAGCAACCGCGTCTCTCATCAGGCGCAACAGAATCATAAAATAGCACCCTCACAAAAGAATACAAGCTCAACTTGTGAGTTTTTTGAGAAGTTTTCCGCTCAACTCCCCTCAGAAAACACCCCTTCCGCTTTCCAGCGGAAGGGGTTGCGGGCGTTTTGAGGGTTCCCGGAAAAAAACCGGCCCCGGACGAGATCAGTTGAGCTCGCGGTGAATGCGATCGTTTTCCTGGAGGATTTCTTCCAGCTCCGAGGAGGCGGCTTCCCACGCGGACATGGTTTCCTCCATCGACCGGCGCACTTCGGCAAGTTCGCGGTTGACCGAGGCGAAGTCGATCTTCCCGCCGGAAGCGAGCTCTTCGAGCAGACCAGCCTGGCGCTGTTCCAGCTTCTCTTGCCAGGCTTCGAGCTCGGCCACTTTCTGCTCCGCCGCCTTTTTGCCGGCGGCAAGCGCGTTGCGGGCCTGGGCGCGGACGCGGCGGCGGTTGCGGGCGAGTTCGGGGGAGCCGAGCTGCATCTCCTGCTCCGGCGCGTTCGTGATTCCCGCCGAGCGCAGTTCGGCCGATTTCTCCAGATAGTAGTCGTAGTTGCCGAAATATTTGCGGATGCCGGGCGACTCCATGGCGATGATTCCGGTCGCCACGTTGCGGACGAACTCAATGTCGTGGCTGACCACGCAGACGGTTCCCGGATAGCTTTTCAGCGCCTCCTGGAGCAATTCGCGCGCGGCGATGTCGAGGTGGGTGGTCGGTTCGTCGAGCACCAGGAAGTTCGGCGGGTTGACGAAAATCCGCGCGAACAGAAGCCGGATCTTCTCGCCGCCGGAGAGCACCTTGCACGGCTTCGACGCCGCGTCGCCGGAGAAGCCGAACGAGCCGAGCACGTTCATGACCCCCGAGGGGGGCGCCCCTGCCGGGAGATTACCGCGCACCACGTCGTAGACACTCTGCTCGGGAATCAGCAGGTCGGCGAATTCCTGCGCCTGGTAGCCGATCACCGAGTGATGGCCGAGCACAATCCGCCCCGACGTCGGCTTGAGCCTGCCGATCAGCAGTTTGAGCAGCGTGGTCTTGCCCATGCCGTTGTAGCCGATGAAGGCGAGCTTGTCGCCCGCGTCGATGGCGAGATTGACGTCGCGGAAAAGCATCTTGTCCGGAGTATAACCGAAACTGAGGCCTTCGATCCGCGCCGCCTCGGTGCCGCCCGGCGGCGGGGCCGGAAAGCGGATCGCGCCGTGATAGCCGAGCTCGTCCGGCAGGTCGATGTCTTCCATCTTGTCCAGCGCCTTCTGCCAGCTTTTGGCCTGCGCCGCCTTCGAACTCTTGGCGCGGAAACGGTCGATCACCCGCTCGAGGTGCTCTTTTTTGCGGTCGCTGTTGCGCTTGGCGGCTTCGAGGTTGCGGCGGCGCTCCTCGCGCTCGCGGCGATAGTAGTCGTAGTCGCCCGGATAGCGGGTCACCTGCCCGGCGTTGACTTCGAGCGTCAGGCCGGTCAGCTTGCGCAGCAGAAAGCGGTCGTGCGAAATCAGCAGCAGCGTTCCCGGAAACGACTTCAGGAATTTGCACAGCCATTCGACGGCGGGGATGTCGAGGTAGTTCGACGGTTCGTCGAGCAGCAGGATGTCCGGCTGCGAAATCAGCACCCGGGCGAGCGCGGCGCGCATCCGCCAGCCGCCCGAAAACGAGGAGAGCGGCCGCTGGAAGTCCGCCTCATGGAAACCGAGGTTGCTGAGCGCCTGTTCCGCTTCGACTCCGAGCCGGTAGGCCCCGAGGTGCTCGATGGTCGATTGGAGATGGCCGTGGCGGTCGAGCAGCGACTGAAGTTCGTCGCCGCCGTCCGTCCCCTGGTGCAGCCGCTCTTCGAGCCGGTGGAGTTCCGCCTGCATCTCGCGCAGTTCGGGAATCGCGTCGGCGGTGAATTCGAGCAGTCCCCGCGCCGTTTCGCCGTCGGGAAGATGCTGTTTGAGGGTACCGAGGCGCATCGCCTTCGGGATGGTGATGGACCCGCGGTCCGGCACCACTTCGCCGGTGATCAGGCCGAATATCGTACTTTTGCCCGCTCCGTTGGGGCCGACCATGCCGATCCGGTCGCCGGTGTTGATCCGGAACGACACGGCGTTGAGAATCACATCCCCGGCGTAAGTCTTCGTCACATCTTTAAAATCAATCACTTCTTCACCAATGAAACCGTTGATTGGCCCGCGCCGGGAGTTCCGGGTTCGATCGTTTCCCGGACGGCCGGAATTTCCAGCACGTAACGGAACCCGAGATCTTCGGCGCCGCCGTTGACATAATACATATTTGCGGTGTTCGCCTGCTGGGGGCCGGTGGCGTGCGAGCCGCCGATCACCAGAAACATTCGGCCGCTTTCTCCGGGAGAGCGGATGAATTCCCGGACGTTCCCGGTCAGGTCGCGCACCCCGTAGACCGAGACGTCCTTCGGGAACGTCCCCGGCGGTGCGCCGACCGGATAAAGCGCGTGTTCCGGATGGTCGCGCAGCAGCGCCCGGCCGGGTTCGTAGCTGTTCCCCCACACATAGCCGCGCCCATCCACGCCGCGCGCCGCTTTTTCCCATTCGAGCCGGGTGGGCAGTCGGCAGGTCATCCCGAGCCGTTTGCCCAGCCAGGCGCAGTAGGCCTCCGCCGCTTTGCCGGAGATTCCGACCACCGGAAGCCCGGGGGTGAACGGCTTGGTCAGCTTGCCTTCCTTATCCCAGAGCGGCAGCCGCTCCTGGGAATCCGGATCGAAGGCGTACCAGCCGAGATAATTCCGCTTTTCTTCCGGCGTTTTCAGGTCCTTCCAGAACTGGAGGTATTCGCCGAACGTGACCTCATTCGCCCCGATCAGGTACGGTGGAAGCGTGCTCTTGCCGACGCCGAAGCGGCCGGTGCTGCTGCCGTGGAAGAATTCCCCGCCGGAAATATAACGGACATGCGGCGGCAATGTGTCGGGAATGGCAAGCTCGATGTTCGTCTTGCCCGCCACCGGAACCACGGTCGGCGCCGTCACCTGGATGCCGGAGGGCAGCGTGATGTCGAGCAGGTAAGTCCCCGCCGGAAGCTCGAACGACTGGCCCGCCTCCCCGATCGGCAGGTTCTCCGCCGGAGGCCCGCCGCCCGCTTCGTCCGTCGTCGCCTGGCCGAGCCGGACGACTTTGCCGGAGGAGTCGCGGATCGTCATTTTGCGCCCCGGCTGGACCGCTCCGTCGATTTCCAGTTCGCCGACGCGATTGTCGATCTTGTGGACCAGCTCCGCCAGTTTCTCGTCCTGGCCAATCGCGCGTTCGAAGAGGCTCCGCCAGCGGAGTCGGGACTGGCGCAGGAAACTCAGCAGCGCGTCGTAGTTCTCCATCCGCAGGTAGAAGTTCAGGCTCGACTTGAAGATATCCCGGCACATCCGGTTGACCGCCGCTTCGCGCAGGCCGTATTCGGTGGCGCGACTGATGAACTCCAGCGCCGAGTTGTAGCCGTTCTCCTGCTCGGCGATCAACCGGAAAAGTTCGTTCTCCAGCTCGCGCTCCTGCCCGCCGCCGCTGGAATTCTGCGACCGCTCGCGCAGCAGGTTGTACGTCCGCAACGCAAGTGCGTTGTAATTCTTGGCCTGGGTGTAGTTGTATTCCGCCAGGTTGATCAGCGAATTGCTCTGCGAAAGGTTCGAGAAGTGGGTGAACCCGAAATAACCGACCCAGGTCAGCGTCGCCGCCATCAACGTGGCCGGAACCAGCGGATGCCGCCGGACCAGCTTGGTCAGCCGGTAGAGCGGGCGCGGCGAATAAGCGGCGACCGGAAACCCGTCAAGGTAGTTGCGGATGTCGCGCAGCATCTCCGGCACGGTCCGGTAACGCCTGTCGCGGTCGCGCGCCATCGCCTTGAGGCAGATCGCTTCGAGTTCGAGCGGGACGACCTGAATGCGCGGCGCCGCCTTGCGGGGCGGCACGATGCGCCCCGTCGCCGCCCGGCGCATCAGTTCGTCGGAGGGCAGCTCGGTGTCGAACGGCGCGTTCTTCCAGGTCAGCATCGTGTAGAGAATCGCCCCGAGGCCGTAGACGTCGGCCTCTTCGGACGGCTCGGTCTCCTCCCCGGTCAACTGCTCGGGCGGCATGAAGGCGGGGGTGCCGCCGAGCACGATCTTGCCGTCTTCCGGCGGATCGTCCTGTTGGCTGCTGTCGAGCGGGCATTCGAGGTCGAGCTCCATCTTGTTCTTGCCGGAGCCGCCCCGGTCGAGGTCGGCGCGGTAACGGGCCATGCCCCAATCCATCACCAGCACCTCGCCGTAGTCCCCGACCATCAGGTTGCCCGGCTTGAGGTCGCAGTGCAGAATGCCGTGACTGTGGGCAAAGGCGACGCCGTTGCAGGCGCCGATGAAGATTTCCAGCAGCCGGTGGAGCGTGTAGGTGCGGCGGTAGCCCTCCTGGTCCTCGTTCAGCTTGCGCAGGATCACCCGGAGCGTTTCGCCTTCGACCCGTTTCATGGTGAAATAGACGCCGACATCGTCGAAGACCCCCATGCGGTGGACCGGGGGAATGTTCGGGTGGTCGATCTGGGCGGTCGCCCGCGCCTCGCGGATGAACCACTCGATGCGCTCCGCCTGGTTGCGATACTGGGGGCGCAGGATCTTGAGCGCGACTTCGCGGTTGAGCCCGGGTTCGTGGGCGGAGAATACCGCGCCCACGCCGCCGATTCCGATGGCGGAGAGTCCGCCGTAGTCCTGAATCCGGTCTCCGGCCGGAATGCCGAGCGCGCGGCGCAGCTCCTCCGGCGAGAGCATCGTCTCGCTGGGCGCTCCGTAGATCAGCGTTTTCTGGTCGTCATCCTGCCATTCCGGCTTCGGGTTGTTTTTGTTTTCTCTATCGTCCACGTCTCGCCGCCGTTATTTTTTCTGCTCGGCGCGGACCTTGCGGACTCCGTCGGCGAAGTCCCCGAAATATTCCGCGTTCGCCGCCTTTTCGAGCCGGATCGTTCCGACGCCGTCCCATTTGAAATCGGCGGGCAGCACATAGCACTTCGCCTCCTGCCGCCGGCCGAGGTCGAAATTCTCGATCTCGGTGACGGTCCCGACGAAGTCGCCCTGTTTGGTGATGACGAAATCGCCCGGCTCGGCGCGCAGTTCGGGGCCGGAGCCGCGCCCGGTGTTGCGGATGTAGAGCTGCGGAACGCCCTTCCCGAGATCGAGCGAGCAGCGGTCGCTGATTGGCGCCGATTCCTTGCCGAACGAGCCCGGCTTGAAGAGGAAGAGGTCGCCGAGCCCGCGCTGTTTCAACGTTTCGATGTTCAGCGCTTCGAGCGGCTCCCGCCCGCGCATGGTGAACTCGATCGCCGCAAGCCGGGATTCACCGGGGAAGACCAGCAACGGCCCGCGCAGCGAAGTTCCGGGCTCGCCCAGCGGAGCCGTGGAGATGTTGACCCGGTAATCGAGCCGGTCGATGCGGTCGAAATTGAGCGGCGCCACCACGTCGCCAAAGAGCAGCTTGTGATAGGCCGGCATGACCGTCTTCCCGGCGATACGGACCAGCGGCAGGTAGAAGACGCCGCCGCCCTTCTGGTCGAGCAGCAGCCGCTTTTCGTTCAGGTCCATGCTCAACCGGACCACCGCCGCTTCGTAACGTTCGAGCACGTCGCTGCGGAGTTTCTCCTCGGCGTCCTCCAGCGCTTTGCGGGCGGCTTCCAGTTTAGCGTGGGCGGTGTCCGCCTCGCCCTGTTTGAGGGCGAGATTGCGTTCCGCCAACGCCTTGCCCTCGGCGGTGGTGGCGATGACCGTGCGGCTCTTTTCGAGCTCGGTCTTGACGCGGGAGTAGTCGCCGACCGCCTGCTGCATGACGCGCCGGGCGTCTTCGAGCTGGCGGCGAACGTCGCGGGCTTCCATCTCCCGCTGCGCGGCAAGTTTCCGGTTCTGCTCAGCGAGACTGCGTGCTTCGGCGAGTTCCCGTTCCGCCGCGCTCAATTTGCCGCGCGTGAAGGAGAGGTTGCTCTCGAGCGTCTGCGCCTGCGTGCGCGCCTCAGTGAGCCGCGCCAGCTCGGCGTCAAGCGAAGTGCGGACATTGGACAATTCGTTCTGCCGGACCGCGAGCTCTTCTTTGGTCTTGGAGAGCTCTTCGCCGGTCCGTTCCAGCTTGCGCTCCCGCTCCTCCAGGTTTTTCCGGGTGTCGGCGAGCTGCTGGCGGCTGACCGCGTAATCGGTATTGAGCGCGGCGAGGTTGCCGGAGACGGACTGGAGGCTTTGACGCATCCGTTCCAGCTCGGCCCGCGCCTCCTTGGTGCGGATTCCGGCCGCGGTCCGTTTGCGGATCTCCTCTTCGAGTTTCTTCTGGAGTTCGGCGGGGGTGAGCGCACCGGCGTTCTCGGGGTGGAGCTGGAGCTTGGCTTCCAGGAGTTCCGTTTTGGTCATCGTGTCGGTGAGCTGTTCGAGGAGCTGCCTGAGCTGGGTTTCGCGCGCTTCGGAGAAGCCTTCGCGTTCCTGCGCCTCGCGGAGTTTGTCGCGCATGTTTTCGAGTTCGCCGCCGCGGCGGCGCAGCTCGTCGAGGATGATCGCCGTCGACCCGCGATCGAGCAGCGCCCCCTTTCCCATGTCGCCGGACTGGCCGTGCGGCGACATCCCGATCAGCATCGACAGCATGGCCGACACCAGGAAGTCGCACATGACGATGAGGATCGAACGGTTCACTTTTCGTCGCCTCCGCAGGACAGCAGTTTCTTGCGCAGCGGATACAACAGCCAGAGACGGAGGTTCAGGCTGAGGATGATGCCGATCAGCGTCGAAGAGTAGGCGATGACCAGGCTGCTCTGGGTCGAAAACACCATGATGAGGAAGCCAGAGATGGTACCGAAGAGCCCGATGTAGAGCGGCACGTCGAAGAAGATGTCGGCGTTCTCAAGCTGCTTGAGCCGCAGTTTGGTGCTGTCTCCGCTGCGGCGGATGGAGTTGACCACCGCAATGGCGACGGCGAAGGAGAGGAACTGCACCGCGATGATGGTGGAGAAGATGAACATGGCGATCCGGGCGAAGGCGCGGTCCTGCGCCGCCAGCGTGGCCTCGGACCCGGGGGCGACCCGCCCGAGCACCTGCTCCCGGGTCGCCCCGGAGAAGATCTCCGGCACAAACTCGGTATGGTCAAACAGATAATTCATCAGATAAAGGAAGCCGCCGACGGCGAGAACCGCCAATACCAGCAGCAGAATCCGGGTTCCGGTCGTTTTCATCACATTCAACTCCTTGCCAATTTAACCGATTGCGGGATGACGATCCACATCAAATACAATAAGCCCGATTCTCCGAATATTCAAGGCGGTTTTCCCGGATTTCGCCGAATGCGATTTGCCAAAGCGGCTTTCGGCATGTATCTTTATACATAGAGCTAATTGCAAAACTACCTTTTTGTCATGATTTTGTCGGCGGCCTGAGTGATTTTGCCGTTTTGAAGTGCTTCAGGCGCAGCAGCGCTACGCTCAAAAGCCCTTCGAGGCGGAAAAAGCGCCGGGCCGGCACAAAAGCGGGCAAAATAGGTTTGCAATCAGCTCCATATGCGTACATTTCAGAAAACAGACGGAGACGGTCCCGCTTCATGAAAATTTTAAACTGGTATGTCACCCGCGGATTCCTGCTCGCCTTCTGCATGGCGATCGCCGTTCTGACTTTCGGCATGACCGGGGCGAACCTGATCAAGGTGTTCGACCTGGTCTCACAGGGAATCTCGTTCTGGACCTTTCTCAAGTTCACCGGTTATATCGTGCCGATCGTGCTGACCTTCACCGTCCCCTGGGCGGTGATGGTGGCGGTGATGCTGGTGTTCGGCCGGATGTCGGCCGACTCGGAGATCACGGCGATGCGCGCCTGCGGCGTGTCAATCCTCCAGATCGTTTCGCCGATCCTGATCATCACGTTTCTCCTGACGCTGCTCTGCCTTTACCTTCAAGTTGAAGTAGGGCCGCCGCTGCTGGGCGAATCGCGCCGGTTCATGAAGACCGCCGCCATCGACCAGCCGCTCGCGCTGTTCGAACCGGGCAAGCAGATCCAGATAGAGAACACGATCATCTACATCGACGACAAGGAGGGCGAGAGCGGGCTCAAGGGCGTCCAGATCTATACGCTCGCCGCCGACGGGAAGAATGTCGCCCAGGACATTTCCGCCGCGCGCGGAACCCTGCTGGTCGATCCGGAGAAACAGGTGCTCACCGTCCGGCTGCTCGACTGCCTGCTGGTCAACCGCGACGCGAAGGCGTCCGGCGAAGGGGTGGGCGACGACGGGCCGCAGCGGCTGTTCGCCGAGAAATTCGAATTCGGCTTCAACTACGGCAAACAGGCGAACGAGATGGATGTCAGCATCCGCCCGAAATACATGAAGCTGACCGACCTCATGGGGCGGATCCGCCTCACCAAGGAGCTCAATCGCGACACCACCGAGCTGGAGGTCGAGCTGAACCAGCGGATCGCCTTCGCGCTGTCGCCGATCGCCTTCCTGCTGCTCGGCTTGCCGCTGGCGATCCGGACCAGCCGGCGGGAGACGTCGGTGGGGCTCTTCCTCAGCGTGATCCTGGCGGGGGTGTTCTTCCTCTCCATCATCCTCTGCGAATCGCTTTCGTCGTTCCCGAACCTCTATCCGCAATATCTGCTCTGGCTGCCGAACATCCTGTTCCAGATCGCCGGGGCGGTGATGACTTATCGGATCAGCCAAAGGTAAGGAGACGGCGCAAAAATGCACGGCAACGGGTACCTCAAATTCATCCTGACCGTACTGGTTCTGGTGATCGCGTTTTTCGGCTACATGCTGGTGACGGCGGTGGACCGGGTGCGGGAGAGCAATATGCGGATTCTCGCCCGGCTCGACGAGCTTCCGGCGCGCGGATTCGCGGCGGCTCCCGCCGGGGCGCTCCCGGCGGCGGGGAACGAGGCGGGCGCCTTCGCCAACGCGGAGTTCTTCGACCCCGCCGCGCAGGTCGGCGGGCGGCTGATCCAGGCCACCCAGGCCGACACCGGGAACATGAACCCGCTCATCACCAACGAGGCGACCGCGTCGATGTTCCACAGCCTCTGCAACGCCTCGCTGGCCGACCGCAACTATGCGAAGCCGGAGGAGTTCCAGCCGGTGCTGGCCGAGTCGTGGACTGTTTCCGATGACCACAAGGTCTACCGGATCAAGCTCCGCGAGGGGATTTACTGGAACGACTTCACCGATCCGGCGACCGGGAAACAGCACCGCGACGTCGAAGTGACCGCCGAAGATTTCAAATTCTATGTCGATGCAATCAAGAACCCGAAGGTGAACTGCGAACCGCAGCGGGTCTACTTTCAGGACCTGGAGAGCGTCACGGTCATCGGCAAGTACGAATTCGAAGTGCGCTGGAGCAAGGAGTATTACGGTTCGCTGGCGGTCACACTCGGGCTGACGCCCCTGCCGCGCCATCTTTACTGGGCGTATGACGGTCCGTTCGACGGGGAGAAATTCAACGAGGACCATGTCCGCAACCGGATGATCGTCGGCTGCGGGGCGTATCAGTTCGTCCGCTGGGACAAGGACCGCCGGGTGATTTTCCGGCGCAATCCGCGCTACGTCGGCAACCGTTTCGGGGCCGCGCCCGCGCTCGAATATCAGGTGTTCGAGATCATCAAGCACCCGAACACCCGCTTCCAGGCGCTGCTTTCGGGCGACCTCGACCAGCTCGGGCTGACGCCGGACCAGTGGACGCAGCGGGGCGGCGAAGCGGCGTTCCGCGACGGGACGCTCAAGCGCTACCGATACCTCTCGCGCTCGTACACCTACATCGGCTGGAACCTGCGCAATCCGCTGTTCGGCGATGCGCGGGTGCGGCGGGCGCTCACCATGCTGATCGATCGCGAAAAGATCCGCAAAGACGTCTATTTCGACCTGGCCGAGACCGTCGCCGGGCCGTTTTTTCCGAACAGCGTCTACGCCGACGCCGCGATCAAGCCGTGGCCGTTCGACCCGGCGGCGGCGAAGAAGCTGCTCACCGAAGCGGGCTGGAAAGACGGGGACGGCGACGGCATTCTCGAAAAGGACGGGAAGAAATTCATCTTCACCATGCTGCAGATTGCCACCAGCTCGATCCAGCCGAAGATGATGCCGATGATCAAGGAGACGCTGGCCGCCGCCGGAATCGACATGAAGATCCAGAACGTCGAATGGTCGGTCTACATTCAGCGGCTGGAGGAGCAGACCTTCGAAGCCTGCTGCCTGGCCTGGACGAGCCTGCCGGACCCCGATCCGTATCAGGTCTGGCACTCCAGCCAGGCGGATTTGAAGGGAAGCAGCAACCACATCGGCTTCAAGAACGCCGAGGCGGACCGGCTCATCGAAGAATTGCGCACCACGTTCGACATGAAGAAGCGGGTTGAGCTCGCACACCGGTTCGGCCGACTGCTCCACGAGGAGCAACCGTACACGTTCCTCTTCGCGCCTTACGACCTGGTGGCGATTTCGAAGCGCTACCGGAACGTCCGGGAGTTTCCGGTGGGGATCCCGGATTCGCTCATGTGGGTTCCCGTCGCGGAACAGAAGAAGGTTCCCGGCCTGTAAATGAATCAAAAAGGAATGAGGATATGATTCGCACCGTCGTCATCGGAGCCGCGGGCCGCATGGGCCGCCGGCTGGTCGCCAATATCATGGAGAGCGAAACGCTCGAACTCGCCGGAGCGCTCGAATACGCCGGGTCCCCCTTCCTCGGGCAGGACGCCGGAGCCGTCGCCGGTTGCGGCGAGGCGGGCGTGGCGATTTCGGCCGATTACGCGAAGGTTCTCAACGGGGCCGACGCGGTCATCAACTTCGCCACCGGCGGCGTGGTCGAAACCACCCGGGCCGCCGTCGCCGCGGGCTGCGCGGTGGTGATCGGCACCACCGCCCTCCCCGCGGAGGAGAAGGCTGAGTTGGCGAAGATGGCGAGCGAAGGGGCGCGGATCGTCTCCGCTTACAATATGAGCGTCGGCGTCAATCTTCTCTTCAAGCTGGTGAAGGAGGCCGCGACGATTCTCGGCCCCGCCTACGACGTCGAGATCGTCGAGATGCACCACAACCAGAAGAAAGACGCCCCGAGCGGAACCGCGGTGCGGCTGGCCGAACAGGTCTGCGATGCGTGGGGGTGGAATTACGACGAAGACGTCCGCCACGGCCGCGAAGGGCTGGTCGGAGCGCGCACCAAGCACGAGATCGGCATGCATTCGATGCGCGGCGGCGACGTGGTGGGCGACCATACGGTGGTGTTCGCGATCAACGGCGAGCGGGTCGAGCTGACGCACAAGGCGTCCAGCCGCGACACGTTCGTGAAGGGCGCGCTGCGGGCGGTCGAATTCCTGGCTGCTGCGAAGCCGGGCCTCTACGACATGCAGGACGTGCTCGGGCTCAAATAAGAAACGAATCGGAAGCGGCGAATATGGAAACGAGAGATTCCCTGCGGATTCTGACCATCGGCAACAGTTTCACGGACAGTCTTGCGGCCTTTTTTCCGCAGGTCGCGGCCTCGGCCGGCTGCAAACTCGTGTTCGACCGCGCCAATTTCGGCGGCTGCGAACTCGAACGCCACTGGAGCTACATCGCGGCGGAAGAGGCGTCGCCGATCTGCCGCATCTATCAGGGCGGCAGGAAGCTGCGCGATATTCTCGCCCGCGGGTGGGACATCGTCACCATCCAGCAGGCCAGCCACGCGAGCTGGCGACCGGAGACCTTCCAGCCGTATGCGACGAACATCTTCGAGTACATCCGCACACACGCGCCGGAGGCCGAGGCGGTGATCCAGCAGACGTGGGCCTACCGCGCCGACGATCCCCGGATCATGCCCGGCGGCGAGTGGAGCATCACCCAAACCGGCATGTACGACCAGCTGACCGAAAACTACCGGGTTCTGGCGAAGACGCTCGATTTGCGGATCATCCCGACCGGGTACGCGGTCCAGCTCTCCCGCGCGGCGGAAGAGAAACCGTTCGCAAACTACGACCCGGCGCTGCTTGAATCGCTGCGCTGGCCGGACCTGCCGCCGCAGGCGGGCGACGTGGTGGGCAAGGCGTTCTACTGCAAGGCCCCCGAGACCGGCGAACTCTCCATCGGGCGCGATTTGATTCATCTCAACTGCCGCGGGCAGTACCTTCAGGCGTGCCTGTGGACCGCCTTCCTCTTCGGCCGCCGGACGGAGGAGATTTCCTTCGTGCCGGAAGAGCTCGACGACCGCGACGCCGCGATGCTGCGCCGTGTTGCGCAACAGGCGGCGGACGGCTTCAAACAGGAAAAACGGAGCTGAAAAATAACGTGAAACGATCGATCTGGATTCTCTCCGGCGAGGCGTCCGGCGACATGTACGGCGCCCGGCTCGCCGAGGAGTTGCGCCGGTTGGCCGCCGAACGCGGCGACGAAGTGGCGGTTTCCGGCATGGGCGGGCCGAAGATGGCCGCCGCCGGAATCGACATCCGGGTCGATTCGACCGAGCTTGGCGTCATCGGCGTGGTGGAGGTGTTCAAACACATTTTCACCTTCATCGGAATCTTCTTCCGGCTGGTCAGGCAGGCGAAGAAGGAGCGTCCCGGCGCGGTGGTGCTGATCGACTACCCCGGGTTCAATCTGCTGTTCGCGCTGATGATGTACCGGAGCCGGATTCCGGTGATCTGGTACGTCTGCCCGCATCTTTGGGTGTGGGGCAAGTGGCGGCTGCCGGTGCTGGCGAAAATCTGCACCAAAATGCTGGTGATTTTCCCCTTCGAAACCGAGGTGTTCGCCAAAACGCGGCTGACGACCGAGTTCGTCGGCCACCCGCTGGTGGACATTGTGGAGGAGCGGCGCGATCCGGCGCTCGAACGCGATCCCGCCACGCTTCTGCTGCTCCCCGGCAGCCGGACGATGGAGATCAATTTTCTGCTGGTCCCCATGCTCGACACGGTCACCGAGCTGGCGAGGCTCCACCCAAAACTCAAATTCCACCTCTCCGCACCGCGCGAGAGAATCGCCCGGCTCTGCCGGGAAAAATATGAACACTATCTAAAAAAACATCCCGATGTTCCGCCGGTCGAAATCGGCTGCGGCGACACCAGCGAGTGGCAGCAGCGCGCCGGAACCGGCCTCGCCGCCAGCGGCACGGTCACGGTGGAATCGGCGATCGCCGGGCTCCCGCTGGTGGTCGGCTACAAGCTCAATTGGGTGACGCTTCTGATGGCGGCGGTGGTGGTGAAGCTCTACCGCGGGTTCTTCACGATGGTGAACATCATTGCGAACCGCGAAGTCTATCAGGAGTTCCTGCAATACCATTTCGCCCCGA